>Ga0114972_10000291_pt1 | contig 36913 bp, 38 predicted proteins | sample M_140807_EF_Meta_FD_87354 | JGI IMG/M metagenome (GOLD analysis project Ga0114972, IMG submission 87354) | Freshwater microbial communities from Lake Montjoie, Canada to study carbon cycling - M_140807_EF_MetaG | ecosystem: Environmental > Aquatic > Freshwater > Lake | place: Lake Montjoie... | reverse complement strand
TAAAATACTAAATTGGTTATTCTATAATTTCTTCTATAATTTCTTCTTCTTCTTCTTCAATTTCTTTTTCTAATGTTCCAGTAGCGTTTTCTTTGATATACTTTTCAATATATCTATAAATACGTTGAATGTCTAATTTATTGATTTCAGAATTTTCTAACAGATGAGAAATTTCATTATCATCATTATTATTTTTAATTTTCATAAAAAAACCAATAAGATCTTTCTTATCCATCCCAAGGTTTTGACATAATTTTTGTATAAATAGTGTATTATTATATTCAGTAGAATATTTTGTCAAAACCTTTGTAAACCTAATATCAGATGCATTATGTTTTTGTTTAGATTTAAATTGTTCATGATAATTTTTATTATTTTTAAAGGTTTTAATTAAAGAACTCATTTCATTAAATTGCCATATTTGTTTTTGAAAAGTAATTCTATCAATATAATCAGCAAAACAAATATTTTCAAGTTGTTGAATATAAAATGGTACAGATATTTTTTTATCAACTTTTTCAATAACATCAATTATATTTTCATGCCATAAAAGACCAATGCTTGTTCTGTCAGTTTCATTCATAATATTATTATGTTGATCTAATGTATAATAATTGTTAATTAATTTATTTGTAATATTTTTAGTATCTTCATTATATGATTTAATTTGTAATAAGTTTTCTATTATATCAATTGTAAAAAACTCTGGATTATTTTTATAAAGCATATAAATACTATTTAACTTTCTTAAATCTCCTTGAACAAATGAAATTATTTTTGTTTCTAGTGATATATCAATATTAGGTAATAAATGTTTTATGATATTTGTAATTTCATTATTACTTGGTGTAGATAATTCAATTGTATTACACACTTTTATCAACTCTTTAATTTTTTTATCTACTTTATAATTTCCAATACATATAATTGGGTTAATTGTTACCTCCTCTTGCTTCTGTTTTTTTGTTTTTTTTGGTCTAATCAATTTAATTAATGTATTAATTCCTCCTTTATCACCATTATTCATACCGTCAATTTCGTCCATAATAATAGCAATCTTGCGGATTTTTTTATTGAATAAACTCATGATATTTTTGTCTGACATATTATGTTTTGTAATATCTTCAATAACTGCTGTATTTCTAATATCACCAGCATCATATTTAATAATATCGTAATCAAGTTCTTTTAAAATATTTGTAACAAAAGTAGTTTTACCTGTTCCAGGATCTCCATAAACATAAATACCTTTTTTAAAAAGTAAATTATTTTTATTTAATTCAAAATTGCGCAGTATATCTTTAATAGAAATGGCTTTGTTTTCTCTATTTAAAATTTGATTCATATTTAGTTCTTCCATCTTATATACTTTACAATATTCTTTTTATGTAGATTTTTATCTAATCCATTTTGCTTTAAAAATTGAATAATACTGTATCTGCAATTAGATGAGTCATGTTCAATGCAATAATGAATTATAAAATATAAATAGTTTTTGAATATCATATTTTTATATATATATTGATTTATATTACACCATTTTTTATAATTTTCTATTAAAATTCTTTCAAATACAAAAAAATTATCACGACGAATAGTGTCGCGAATATAATTTTCATAATTTATTATACAATGTTTAATAAATATATGATACAATGAATAATTCTCTCTGTTTGTAAATGCTAATATTTTTTTAGGAACATAATCTTTGATAATAACTACTAAATCATGTGATAACTTTTGTATATTTGTTAAAAGAATAATTTCATTATTATCTGACATTCTAAACTTTTTATATAAATAATTAATAATTTATTTATATATTATTGTATTTGTTTGACATTATTGTATTTGTTTGACATTATAATAATTATTCTGTTTCACAAGGACTTGACACACCATAAGTTATTCCATCCCACGCAACACCACATGTATTTGCCCAAGTGTATTTAGCACAATTACCGTTTGACCCAGTATATGGAGCAGTATTAAAGTTCTTTTTAAGATGTCCTTCTGTATCTCCTTTACATTGCTCATTTGCTAAATCCTTTATATCAACACAAGTCGCATTATTACCAGAACCATCTATAATCCACCAATCAGGACAACTTGGCACCATAGGAGGCCATGTTTCATCGTTAGCATAAGATAAAGTACTACCAATTATAACTAAAACAATAATCAATATTATAATGGCTGAATAAAGAACAATTTTTTGAAAACCTTCCATAATATTTTATATATATTTATATATATTTTTTTCTATAAGAGTATTATAAATGAATAAAGTAAATAATGGTAGAGTAGATATTAAAACTCCTAATACTTCAGCATTATTTAAATTATATGATAAAATACCTGCAAATCAATGTGTGACATTAAGGAACCCAACACAAGGATTATGGACAACAAATTCTTTATCAAATACTTTTTTCTCTCAACAGAATATTCAAGAATTACAAAATGGGATTAGAATTGGAGTATATAAACATTCAAATGGCCAATATGAGATTGGTAATCAAGATTGTGATACACTTAAGATTATTATGAGAAGCATCTTTTTGCAATATTCTGCAAATAAACCCAATAATATTCAACAACAAGTAAATGAACTAAATAAAATGGTTCTAGATTATTGTATACAACAAGTATATAGTGAAGCTCAAGGATATATGAAATATATCAATGATGTCAGCACTTTAGTAGTGCCTATTTCTCACCCAATAATGGCTAGCAAAAATGACAGACAATTAGAGCTGAAAAGTTGGTTCTAATCCACCTTTGAAAAGGGGAGCCAAACTTTTTAAACATTTATTTAATATATTTATAAATATTATTAAATAAATAAGTATTATATTATACAATCATGGATGACAAAATAGTTTTAATATGTGCAACAGGTCGCTCAGGATCTACTACTTTACAACGAATTATTAATACCATACCTGGCAGTAATATATGTGGAGAGAATTATGGTGCTATCAATAGCCTAATCGAATTTTATAATAAACTTCATATTACATCAAGAGAGTATGTTCCTGGTCATTATCATCCAGCCTCTTATGAAGAAATTATAAGTAAAAACGTAAAGCCTGCTTGGTATAACTCTTATAAAATGCAAGAAATGGAACAGAAAATAAAAGAACTCATTATTGCTATGTTCAAAAAAGATTTAAATACTAACCTTTGGGGATTTAAAGAAATACGTTATGATGGTCAAAATGTACATTTATTAAGTAGTTTCAGACAATTGTTTCCACAAACAAAAGTAATTATTCAAGTTAGAGAGAATATTGCAGCTCAGTCACAAAGTAGCTGGCACAAAGACGACAAAAATGCTTTTGTAAAGTTGCAACAAAAAAATACCGATTTATGGAATTTTTATTTAGCTAATAGAGAGTGTTGCTATTTTACCACATTTGAAAAGATGTGGGACAAGACTAACATTCAAAATATGTTTTCTTTTATTGATTGTAGAGAGAATTACGACGAAAATAAAGTGAATGAAGTATTGAAGAATAATATTAAATAATAATATTTTAAGGATTAATATTTTAAGGATTAATATTTTGATATTTATTATTTTCTATTTATTATTTTATAATGGACGTAACTAAGTTTTTTGCTTCTGCAAATGCAAGTGTTTTTGGATTTACTAATACAGGTAATAAAGTAACTGCTACTGCTAGTGCTAATGCCAGTGCAGATACAAGTTATGAAGATGCGTATAATATAGCAAAAGATATTGCGTATAATGTTGCTAAATCTGAATTAGAAACAAACATTGATATTATTCAACAAACTATTAGTATAATTGAAAATAAACATTTAGGTCCTACATGTGATAAAGGTCCTACAGGTCCTACAGGTGATAAAGGTCCTACAGGTGATAAAGGTCCTACAGGTGATAAAGGTCCTACCAGACCTACAATCAATGAACAAAATCAATCTCTCTTTAGCTTTAGCAATACATTATATAAGCTAAACAATTTTCAATTAACTGAGCCATCTTCATCTACTAGTCCTTATTATTATAATATACAAAGTAATGTAACACAAGGGTCTTATAAAAATTTAACTAATGGAAGAAGTGGTCCAAATAAAGATGTAAACACAATTATATTTGCTAGAAGTGATTTTTCAGGGTATTCTTTATATTTAGGAGGTAATTTTGACACAGTACCTGGTTCTGATGGATCTAATATTTCAGTAAATTATGTAGCACGATTTTCAAAAAATTTTGGTTCTACTGATTATAGTGGATTTAATAATGGATTTAATGCACAAGTATGTTCTCTTGTAAAAGATATTAGTAATGATACATTATATGCAGGAGGTTTTTTTACTGATGTATCAGGAGTTGATGATAGAACTTTAAATTGTATAGCAAAATGGGATGGTTCAACATGGGTTGCATTAGATGGTGGAGTATCAAATCCTGATTATGTTCCAGTTGTAATTACTTTAGCAGTCAACTCTAATAATTTATATGCTGGTGGTAATTTTACTAATGCAGGAGAAGTTCGTGTAAATTCTATAGCAAAATGGGATGGATCATCATGGTCCGCATTGGGATCTGGTGTAAGCCTTAATGATGGAAATAATCCTCTTGTAACTTGTATAGCATTTGATACAGATAATAATTTATATATAGGAGGTAAATTTACTAATGCAGGTGGAATTCCTGTAAATAATGTTGCAAAATGGGATGGTTCATCATGGTCTGCATTAGGTTCAGGAGTTACTTCTTCAAATCCAATTTATGATTCTTCAGTTGGTTCTCTTGTATTTGACGCAAGTAATAACTTATATGTAGGAGGTAAATTTACTAATGCAGGAGAAGTTCCTGTAAATAATATAGCAAAATGGGATGGACAAACATGGTCTGCATTAGGTTCAGGAGTTACTAATAATGGTGATATTTATGTAACGGCTATTGCATTTGACACAAGTAGTAACAACTTATATGTAGGAGGTCAATTTAACAATGCAGGAGGTATTTCTGTAAATAATATAGCACAGTGGGATGGTTCATCATGGTCTGCATTAGGTTCTGGAGTTACTTCTTCAAATCCAGATTATAATACTGCTGAAGTAAATTCTCTTTTAATTTATAATAATACTTTATATATAGGAGGTAGTTTTAACAATGCAGGAGGAGTTTCTGTAAGTAATATAGCAATGGTAGATTTAAATTTTAATAACTATGTTAAAAATACGAATGGAAAAAATTTATATTTAAATTATTCTGGTAAAGGTTCTTTAACTAATTTATTGCATTATGATGAAACAAGTAATTTGTATAGTCAAGTAAATTAAACTTATTATTTATTTATTCATCAGTAATGACAATTTTTTTGGCTCCACCAGTTTTCTTAACAACAGATTTCTTCTTTTTCTCTTCACCTCCAGTCATTAGCCTAGCTCTGTCCTCTTTATATTCCAAGTATTGCTCTTTCAATACGTCTAATTCTGACTTCCACATTTGCTGTATAGTTGTCACTTTGATTTTTTCCAATTCAATTTCCTTATCACCCTTGTTCTTCAGCAACTTTGCAACATTTTCTTCCGTTACTGAATCCATTGGCATTCTAACCAAATATTTATAGTCCATATCATTATCCATTATATCGTAGCCTTTGCTTTGCAACATTTCATTCACCTCTTCGCGCTTCTTCTTTCTCAAATCAATAGTGCCGTCAAGATTTTCTTGAATATATCTTGCTTTATTCGATAGCATGACTAATTCTTTTTCTAAAGCATCAATCATGTATTCTTTTCTAGTGCCATACAATTTAAGTCTTGTTTCATAATAGACGTCAATTATTTCTGATACCTTCTCGTATTTATGTAGCGTATCATCAGCATCGAATAAATGCATATTGGTTGTTGTATTAGTCGTATACAACTTCAATAGTTTTTCTAGACCATTGCAATCATGATCGCCTTTTGATTTTTCTAACTCGTCTAATTTACCTTTTGCAAAGGTAATCGTAAAATCAACATTTGTATCCTTACTCATATCATCATAATCTTTTATAATTGCTGGTATTTTTTTACCATCTTTTTGTGAACTAGGTTCAATCAATTCCTCTAGTAATTCTTTGAAATTCTCTGTCCAATAACCAACAGGTAATTCAGTTACACGAATTTTGTCAACCTCCAATTTTTCATAAACACCCTTGATAAGGAATTTATCGGCTGACAGTTTAGTTATATTTCCATTAAATCCTTCATAATAAGGAATAAATTCTTCTTCATCATCTGTGATACCCATTAATTTATTTTTCAAATATTCAATAATTTGTAATGGATTGTAACACATTATATCCGTGCTGAAACCAGTTCCTATTCCCTTGGAACCATTTACTAGAACCATAGGTATAATAGGGGCATAGAAGATAGGTTCTACCATTGTTCCATCATCATTTAAATATTCCAAGATATGGTCATCTGCTGTAGGAAACAATACACGAGTAATTTTATTCAATTGTGTAAAGATATATCTTTCAGATGCAGAATCTTTGCCTCCTTGTAGTCTGGTTCCAAACTGGCCATTAGGCATCAACAAGTTAATGTTATTAGACCCAACAAAATTCTGAGCAATACCAACAATTGCTGCGTTCAAACTGGCTTCACCGTGATGATAACAAGCTTCTTTAGAGACGTAACCAGAAAACTGAGCCACCTTGATTTCTGAAGTCAAATTCATTTTAAAAGCAGAATACATAATTTTACGCAACGAAATTTTAAGACCATCCATTAAGTTAGGAATAGAACGATCGCAATCATATTTTGAGAAATGAATAAGCTCTTTGTCAATAAATTCTTCATATGTTACTCCTGTTTTTGAAGTATCAAGATAAGCAGTTCTGTCATAAACTTGTAACCAATCTTTTCTATCATCTGCGCGTTTTTTATTGAAAACCATATCAATTGAGTCGTTGCTTTTTTCAGAATGATTAAATCCAACAAGTTTTTTCTTTTCAAAATATTCACGAAATTCTTTGCCAGTACTAGTTCCCAAACCTTTGTAATATTTTAGTTTCCATCCTTGTGTATTATTTTCTTCCTTCCATGTATTATATTCACCATCATTATAAAAGTTCAACTCAATTGCACCTTTTTTGGCTTTCAAGATGGGTGTATTCATAAAACCAATAAATCCTGGTATAGCTGCAAGAGTAGGCCATTCTGACTGGAATAAATTAATCCCTAGACCTTTAATATGACTTCCATCTAAATCTTGGTCGGTCATAAAGAGGACTTTACCATAACGTAAGCTCTTATTAACATCTTCAATATTCTCATAATTCTTACCAGTTTCTAGACCTAGAATTTTTTTAATTTCGGCAATTTCCTTGTTTTCTGATATTTTCTTTATAGTCTCACCACGTACATTTAATATCTTACCCTTCATTGGATATACACCAATACTATTACGGTCTTCAGATGATAATCCGGAAATAATCCCTGCCTTTGCTGAATCACCTTCGCAAAAGATTATGACACAATCTTTAGATTTTTCAGTGCCAGCCCAATTAGCATCAGTAAGTTTAGGAATTCCACGTACTGACTTACTTTTGACACCATCTGTCTTCTTGGCGGCTTTATTCTCTTTTACTTCGGTCAATTGTAAAGCTGCATCCATTACACCCATCTTTGCAATCTTTTCAATAAACTTGTCACTAACCTCGCATTTTGAACCAAACTTAGACGATGGTGTATTCATATAGTCTTTTGTCTGACTATCAAATGCTGGATTTTCAATATCACATCTCAAAAACAATATCAATTGCTCTTTAATGCTATTTGGGTTGACTTTAACCTTCTTTTTCTTTTCAATATATTCGCCGAGTTTTTTTGTAATCTGGTTCAAAATATATTCCACATGCTTACCGCCTTTTGCAGTATGTATTCCGTTGACAAATGACACTTGAACAAATTCATTTGATGGAGTAAGTGCAACAGCGTATTCCCATCTTCCTTCTGGTCCAATGTCTTCATAAACACGAGGTGACTGAGATTTTTCACCAATATACAAGTCAATATATTGCTGAAAATTCTTGACAGGAACTAGCTGTCCATTATATTTGACTTTAATTGCTTTGTCAGTAACAGCAGCAACATCGTAGATCCTTTTTTTAAGTAAAGAAATCATGTCAGATGTTAGACCAGTTAAACCAAGACGTGCATAATCAGGTTTAAAGACCACTTTTGTATATGGTTTATTCTTGCACTTGGTGATCGTTGGCTTACCAATTTCTGACAAGTTGTCTTTGAATTCTTGTATATATTTTAAACCTCTTACATGGTCAACCGTTTCAACTGAACCATAAGTAGACCAAATAAGAACTAATTTGAAACCAAAACCATTTTTGCCTCCAACAATTTTTTTTTCTTCTTTATCATAATTTGTTGATGTTCTAAGCTCACCGAAAATCATCTGAGGTATCCAAGTTTTATGTTCAGGGTGTTCAGCAACATCAATACCATTTCCATCATTTAGCATTGTAATTGTGCCGTCTTCACTGATAGTTATTTCAATGTTTGAAACTGGAACGCAGTTGGGTTGGTTAGCATTTATAGCTTGCAACATGCGTACAACATGATCGCGACAATTAACTATACCTTCGTCGAACAATTTGAAAAGTCCAGGAATGTATTCAATGTTTTTTTCAATAATTTTGTCTCCAGATTCATTTAGAATATGTTGCAATGATTCAACTTTCTCGATGGACCCAACATAAGTGTCTGGTGCATCTAAAATGTGTTGTATTGCTGACTTTTTCTGATATTTCTTGGATAAACTTGCGTCGTTCGTAGAGCTCATGATATAATAATACAATTCTATTTAACTTCATTTTTTATTTCAATTTTTTATAAAAATAAATAAAAATAAATAAAAATAAATAAAAATAAATAAATAAAAATATTATTTATATGCCTCAAAGACAATTTACTCCTGGAAAAAAATCAAATACAATAAGATTAATTAATTATATAGCAGAATACAATGCTGCTTTTCCAAATTCAGATCAATTAACATGTGATGCATGTGTACCTGATAAATATGACAAACGTACAATAATTTCAGATTCACCTTCAGAAAGATTATCGAATAATAGAAGGATTTCTCAAATTGTAAATTTTTCTAAAGGAGGGACAACACATTTTGGTAATTTTTATTTAGGGCAACCTTTAAATGTAAATTATTTAGGAAGGACAGAAGGAATGCCAGGAGGAAGTGGTTCCGCTCCAGTGAACAGGTTTAATTAAATGCGTAAGAATAGAAATTTAATTTATAAATAGAAAATATATTTTCTCATATCATTATATAATGCCTGCTGTCGGATCTCGTGCTCAAGTTATGAATGGTACTGCTCGCCATACTAAGGGTGGTCTCACAAAAAAACAATTAAAATACAACAAACATGGTCGTATCGTATCAAAGAAGATGTCTTTAAGAGCAAAAAAAAATAACCGTTTAGCTAAAGCTGGTTTCATACCTAAGAAAGGTGTATTCAAGCTCTTCAAGAAAGGAGATGGAAAGAAGTCACGCAAAATGAGAGGTGGGAAAGGTCAATCATTAGGTTACAGTCACTATAACGGAGAAGGTGTTGGAACCTCTGGAAATGCAGTGCAATTTGAAGCAGGAAATGCCAATTAAAAATAATAATATAAAATAATTGTGTTATCAAAATATGTAACAAAATTATTTACAAATATTAAATATTATCAAACCATATTGTTTCAATGAATTTTTCATATACAATATTGTTATCCAATTTAAAATACAAATATTTTTCAAAATATCGCTTACTAACAATATTTTTCATTTCTTGACCATAACAAAATCTATAATAATAATTGTAAGCGTCATCAAATGAAATAAGAGCCAATTTATGTTCATTTTCAATTTGTTTTTTAATATATTTAAAAGAAGTTTCAATATCATTAATCTTATTCCACATCTTACTAGATACATTTAGAACATATTTATCTTCAATAATTTCAATACTTGGAAAAAAATGTTTTAAAATCTTTACAATATTTTCTTCACTAATAGTACCATTTGTCATTAAAGGTTTGGTGTTTGGGTCTTTTGCCCAAAGTTTGAAGAGAGAAGACAATTCGTCTACTTCTATTTCATTGTCAAATGTTATTGAATTTTCAGTGTCATTTCCAGTTAATTCAATAGTATTTTCCCATAATTCAATAGTATTTTCCCAGAATTTAATAAAATCACTATGTACTGGTAAATATTTACTGGTAATTCCTACAAATGTATCAGTTGTTTCATCATATGAATACATATCTTTTAATATTTGTTTCAAATAATTAGAATAAATCATACTTGGTAAATGACTTGTCGAGAGAAATTGTTTCCAAACAAAATGCAAATTTTTCCATTCTATCATACAATCATTTGTAGAAATTATATATTTATTACAAAATTCTTCTACAATAGTAGTTTGAGTTGAATTTTTAATATAATATGAATAGTTTTTTAATTCTTCATCTGATTTATTTTCAATAAAGTTATCTGAAATTTCATAACGTTTAGAATAATGTGCTGCTACACAAAGTAAATCAAGACCTATTTTTTTAAGTAATTCTCTCCAAACTTCATTGGAAAAAGTTTCATTTATTTTAATGAGACGACAATTTTCATAAGTATGATTTTCATGATATTTTGTCATAAAATTGTGTGAAGTATTATTGTTACCGATTGATGATAACGCAACATTATCTATTTCATTTAATAATTGTTTCATTTTTTGTGTTACCAAGAAAATTAGATGCTGATTTTTTTTAAGAATATTGTCACCAATAATAGTAAGGAAATATTTTGCTGCATTTTTTGAAGAAAAAAATGCAGGATATAAAACATTTAATACATTTTGTATAGTATAAGATTCTGGAATAGAACTAAATAAACTTCTCTCTTTTATCTGTTTAATAATACTTGTTTTTGTTTTATGTTTCCAATCCAATAAAATTCTTTCCTTAGAAATAGAAGAGAGAAGTTTGTGAATAATTTCATCTTCTTTAATAATCAAATATTTCTTCCCATCATATTCGTAAAATAAATTATTTGTTTGTAAATAAAAATATTTATTTTTACTAAGAAATACTTGAATGAAAACTTGCTGTTCATTTGTTAAATAATTTGTGCGATTTACACGTTCTTCATATGATTTCAATTCATTTTCAAGAGTATTTGGCAAACATGTAACAACATGATTTTTAAGTCTCTGTAAAACATACTCATTTTCTTTGTATTTTTCTAATATATTTTTTATTGTATTTATACATTCTGTTCCTATATCTGTCATCTTTTAAAAACTCTATTAAAGTATTTAAATTAGTTTTTATATAATATAATAAAATATATAATAAAATATATAATGAAAATAATTGTAAGATATATTCCAAAAATGTTAACAAAAAAAGATAAGCGACAACAAAAGAGAGAATTATTAAAATCTAGAAAGTTTTATAAAAAAGGCAAGTTTTATACAAGACGCAAAATGTCTTCATTTTCATCAAAAAAATCTCATCATATTATTAATGCAGAAAAAATATATAAAGTTGATAAAATAGGTGCCACAAATGAACTAGTTAAGGCTACAGGATGTTCCAAAGAAGCATTAGCTAAAATTATTAATAAAGGAGAAGGTGCATATTTTTCTTCTGGTTCAAGACCAAACCAGACAGCTCAATCATGGGGAGTTGCACGTTTAGCTAGTTCTATTACTGCAGGAAAAGCGGCTGCAGTAGATTATAACATTTTAGAAAAAGGATGTAAACCAAGTTCAAAAGCACTTCGTATGGCAAAAATAGCAAAAAAAAAATATGGACACGGTACTAGAAGAGTTCCAAAAGAAAATATATAAAACTATTTAAATAAAACTATTTAAATAAAACTATTTAAAGACTATACAAATATATATATATTGTGTAGTCTGACTACACAAATATATATTGTAGGATACAGCATTTTAAGCTAGCGCTAGCGAATTATATATAATTGTATCCTTTTACAGCAATTTAAATTTAAATGAATTTTATTATTAAGGATTTTGTAGAAAATCCATACCAGTATTTAGGAATTATTGTTAAGTTGTTTACAACAAAAATTAAATTAAACTTAAAATGATTTGAAGATTTAAAATGTTACGATTTTTTGAATGGTTATTTTTTAATTTCTTCCATCATATAATCCAATAAAGGTTGAAAAATAGATTGTTTATTGCTTTTTGTATATTTCCATTTTTCATTTACCAATTTAGGACAATTATTACAAGTAATCGTTTCGTATTTGGATAATATTTTTCCAATTTTATATATAATTTTTTCAGTAGGTTCTAAATATCGGTTGTCCTTATTTCTGTAATAAAACTCTTTACTTCGTTTGAAAGGACACCATCGTAATTCAATCATTTCAAGTTTTAAATATATTTGTGATAATAAAAGTAAATCTAATGTGGTTTTTCCAAATGTGTTTTCACACCATTTTTCTATTGTGTGATTTATTATTTTTTCTTTTCTATCAAGTAAAATAAAATCAAAATACTTATCAATTATTTTTAATTTTTCAAAATCAATTTGTTTCAATAGTTTAGGATTTTTAATTATATTTTGTGTAGCAGTTTTTACAATTCCATTACAAATAGAACACCAATCACACGATATTCTTATATTATCATATTTTTCATCAATATCTAAAAAGCATACATTTTTATCTAAATTATATAATGATGGTTTTAGAGGTATGAATAAATAATTCATTATAATTTTAATATTTGAATAATTAGGAATTATTAACCAAGCTTCTCTAATATCAAAAGATTTATAACCAAGACCACCTCCCTTATAATATAAATATGTTTTTACAACTGTATTTGATATATTGAATAATAATAAATCTTCTGTCATATATATATATAACATTTAGATTTTTACTAATACAAAAAAAACAATCAAAAATTGTCCCATTTTTAATTTTCAAGGGTGTAAAAAGAAACATAAATGGTCTTATAGTGTAGAGGCATCACTTCAGACTTTGAATCTGACAACCTGGGTTCGACTCCCAGTGAGACCATAACATTTATTTACATAAAAATTAATTATATATTTTAATTAATTTTTTTATTATTATAACAAATTTATCTTTATTGATTTTACATTATTGATTTTACATTATTGATTTTACATTATTGATTTTACATTATTGATTTTACATTATTGTATATCGTATTTTACTCTGTGTAAACTTATATTTTATATGTATTTTGATTAATTTCATATAAAATTATATGCGTTTAATTCTTAATTATTTGTATTCATAAGTATTTAAAGATTGTAAAATAAAAATAAGTATAAATGGCCTCATTTTCAAACAAAATTCAAATATCAACACCTACTGATGGAAATGTTTTAACTATTAAGACTGTACAAATTGCACCATTTAGAACACTCATGACAGCGCTAAAAGATATTCTTTTAGAAACAAACATTTCTTTTGAACCGGACGGTATTCGTATTATTAATATGGACAAATCTCATACTATTTTAGCACATCTTCATTTAGCTTCACATAATTTTGAATTCTATGAATGCAAAAAAGAAAAGATTATTATTGGTGTTAATATGTTTCATCTATTCAAGTTGATTAATTCAATTGACAATGATGATACTCTTACTATATACATTGAGAATTCCGATTATGTAGATGGAATTGTATCTCATTTAGCTCTTAAATTCGAGAATGGAGAGATTAAACAATGCAAGACACAAAAATTGAGACTCATTGAACCAGAACCAGAAGAACTTCAATATCCAGATGTCAAATTTTCTTCTATTATCAACCTTCCTTCTGCCGATTTTCAAAAGATTATTCGAGATTTGTCTTGCATTTCTGACAAACTGGAAATAAAGTCTGTAGGTAATGAACTTATATTCAAATGTTCTGGACAATTTGCATCTGCTGAAATTCATCGAGCAGAGTCTGATGGCAGTATGGGCTTTATTTTAAAGCAGGACTCTTCCAAAGTTATTCAAGGTGAATTCTCTCTTAAGAATTTAGGATATTTTATTAAATGTACAAATCTTTGCCAACAAATTGAAGTCTACTTGGAGAACGATTTACCGCTTGTTGTTAAGTATGATGTTGCTAGTTTGGGATCAATCAAATTATGTCTAGCTGCACTTCCGTCATCATAATTTTATTTTAATATTTGTAGTTTATTATTAAATTTTATAGTTAAATTTTATAGTTAAATTTTATTTATATGTATGTATTATACATATAAATAAATTAAAAAAATTATCATGGTTCGACAAATGGAATTAGTATTTAATAACAATGAAAGGTTTTTTTTACACCTTTTAACATTTTAATTGGTATAAATGATTGCAAAGCGTTCATTATTGAAACGACTTATGTAGATATAATATCTACATTTACACAGTAACTTATAACATGCGTTTCGTTTTTATACATATTTATTTTGAGATTTATTTAGAAAATTATATTTTATTATATGTATATATATTAAATATGGAAGAACAAGCTAGAAAATATTTAAATACTAAATATACTAAAAAACCAGAAGGAGAACCATTTGAAATTGGTAAAGATTACTGGTTTATTGATAGATTGGATAATGTAAAGGGTTATGTAAAACTTAAATGTATAGATAAATCAGGTTCAGAAGGAGAAGAAGGATGTACATTTTTTAATGAAGAAAAAAACCTAAATGATTATAGGTCTATAACAGACGAATCTTGGAAAAAAAGCTGGAATTCACCTATGATGATTTGGGCTAAACGTCCAAAATATAAACCAGAAAAATCTAAATATGATGGTTATGATTCAGGTTATTACGCGGATGGTGGCATAATGAAAAAATCTAGAAAGAGTAAAAGATCTAGAAAGGGTAAAAGATCTAGAAAGGGTAAAAGATCTAGAAAGGGTAAAAGATCTAGAAATGGTAGAAAAACTAGAAAAAATTAAAATAATATTTTAAATAATATTTTTAAATAATATTTACACCTTTTAACATTTCAAACGCCGATTATTTAAGATAATTGCCTTCTATATCTCTTGACGCGTAACAAGATGATGCGAAGTGCCCTTCTCTACCACATCTAAAACAACAATCATCATCATCATCATCATCATGATATTTATTATAATTTTTATTACGATAATTACAATATTTTTCGTGATATTCGTATTTTTTTAAGTCTGTAAATTCTTTTTTACAATAATCACAACACCATATATTTTTACTACCATCACTTTCTCTTTCATATTTATTATATTTTTTATTACAATAATTACAATATTTTTCGTGATATTCGTATTTTTTTAAGTCTGTAAATTCTTTTTTACAATAATCACAACACCATATATTTTCACTACCATCACTTTCTGTTTCCCAACATTCATTTTCTTCACAATCTTTCGCAAAATGTCCTTCTTTACTACAAATAAAACATTTATTATTAGTTCCATTACTCATTTGTTGTAAATGAGTTATTGTAGTTGTATCTAATTTAATTTTAACATAAGAGCCACCACGAACATTTTGAATTCCATATTTATCCATATAAATTCTAGTATATTTATCTTCATCATAATCATCACAATTTGGAATAAGTTTTATTAATTTAATGGGTTTATACTTGACAGTCCAAGCAGAACCATTAAAATTAAAATGACTTTCTATACGAAATTGTGGATTACTTGTTTTTCCAATATAATATTTATCTTGCTCTAACTGAAGTATGTATATATAAACCATTTTAATAAATAATATTTATATTAATAAATACTATTTAATTCAATTTTATTTTATTATAAATAATCGGCGTTTGAAATGTTAAAAGGTGTAAAAATAATAATAAAAAGTATCACTACCTTGTAAAATTGAAAAACTTGATGCTTTACTCAATTCCATTTTATCAAAGTTTTTTATTTCAACAACCATATCTGCATCAAGAAGCAAGAATACTTCAACTGGTTTAGACGAGCCAGTAAAACCAAAATTTACACGCTCTGTGAAGGGCAAACCTTGTTGATTTTTAGTGGATTTTGTCCCATTTTAAATCTTCAAGGGTGTAAAAGTAATTCCATAATATTTATTTATATTATTTATTTATATATTTTTTCACAAAGTTTATTATATTTTGTTAATATTTTTTATAAAAATATATTTTGTTATTTTTGTTATACTTTTTATAAAAGTATATATTAAATGGCTAGTACCAGATTTAAATACGATGACGCAAGAACTAAAAAATCATTACAACAGTCTACTGATCCAGGTAGATGGATTTTAAATGTTCCTGGTAATGGTTCTGATGTATACTATATGGAAGACCCTCAAATTATTATACAAAAATGGGGTGCAAATTTAAGAACTAATACTATTAATTTAGAAAGTGATTTAAAAGGTGTAAATAGACACCTTAGTAGAGATTGTTTAGGAAAAGATAATTATCAAAATTTTAATGTCCCTAATATAGCTATAGAATATTCGAGTTGTAGTGATTTAACAACTTCACAATCTAGAGCAACAAATCCTGCATGGTGGTATCGTGATTTAGAGCAAGTAGCTTGGGAATATCCCCCTTTGAACCCACAAGTAAATACATGTATTCCATTTCAAAATAATTTAAGCACTCGAATTTTAGAAAAAGATTATTTTACTCCTAAAAGAGATTGTGTTATAAGTGATACTAAAAATTATCTACCATCTAGTTATAATTTAATAAGAGGTGGTTATGTTGGTGGTCCTACTACGTGCCAACAAACGAACTCTTGTGAAACATTGTGAAATCGTGTAACTCTGTAAAAATATATTTAGAGAGAAGAAATGGTAAATAAATATCAAAAATATAAAAAATATTTAAATGTCTATATATTTAAAATGTTTTATATATATATTATAATATGGAAATAGCAATCCCATTAATAGCATTAGGTGGTATGTATATAGTATCAAATCAAACAAATGAAACTTGTGCAGATAAAGAAATAAGAAAATCTACCAGGCAAAATAAATCTGAAAATTTTACAAATATGGGAATTAGAAGTAATTTGGGTGTAAGATCTGATAACTATTTACCAAATACAAATATACCTCCACAAAATTTTCCAGTTTCCAATATAAATCAATTAGTTGATACTGTACAGGAATACCCTAACCCAAATACTGCAACAGATAAATATTTTAATCAAAATTTATACCAAAAAAATGTTCAAAATAACGTTCCTGTAGGCCAAAACCTTCAACAAGTTTTTTCAATGACAGGTAATTATTTAGACTCTGAACAATTTAGACATAATAATATGATACCATTTAATGGTGGTAAAGTAAAAGGACGCACTTATGATGTTAATATTAATGAATCTGTTTTAGACAACATGATTGGTTCTGGCTCTCAAACAATCAAGAAAATAGAACAAGCACCATTATTTAAACCTGAAGACAATATGCAATGGGCTTATGGTATGCCAAATCAAAGTGACTTTTACCAATCACGTGTTAATCCAGGTATGAAAAATAACAATACAAAACCATTCGATAGTGTCATTGTTGGACCAGGTTTAGACAAAGGTTATGGTATAAATGGAAGTAATGGTTACAACTCTGGTATGGAAGCACGTGATAAATGGCTTCCAAAAACAATTGACCAATTGAGGGTAGACACTAATCCTAAATTAGAATATGAGCTTACTAATCATGAAGGACCTGCTAATTCTTTTATTAAAACAGCTGCTACTGCTCAAATGATTGGTCGTATTGAAAAGCAAAGACCTGATACATTTTTTATTAATACACAAGATCGTTGGTTTACTACTACTGGAGCTGAAAAAGGTGAGACCTTAAGGCCTCTTCAAGAAATGGGAGTTTTACGACGTAATGATATTGAAAATGAATATATGGGACCTGCTGTGTCAGTAGATATTAAGGCAGGTCATGCTCCAGAAAATTTTGAACCAAGTAGACGTACTCAATTACCATGTAATGGAGTAAACCCATCATCTGCTATGGGTAGAGGACCAACAAATGGTGCAGATATTTTTTTAAAAAGTCATACAAATTATGAAAACAATAGGACTACTATTAAACAACCAGACACATTAAGAAGCGGATTTAGTGGTGCAATTGGTGCTGTTATTGCACCTATTATGGATGTATTCAGACCTACACGTAAAAGTGAAACTGTACAGAATTTACGAATATATGGCGAGGCTACTTCATCAGTTCCGATGAGTTACGTGTATAACCCTCAAGATACTACAACTACTACTAATAAAGAAACCACTCTGTATGCACCAACTTTTAATGTGAATAATCAAAAAGAGGGTATGTATGTTAACAATTATTCTACACCTGATATGACACAACGCGAAACTTCTAGCTGTGAATATTATACCGCTGCAGGTGGCTCATCAACTAGTTTTGGAAATATGGACTATAGTGCCGCTTATAAACAACACAATAATGATATCAAGTCGCAAACCATTGGGAATAGACCTAATCAAGGTGGAACACAACTTTTTAATCAATCTATGCATTTGAGCACAATTAAAGCTGATCAAGACCGATTAGATGGAAGAGTAAATCCAGCTTATTCTAACTTGTCAAGTATGCCTCCTTCTACACAAACATATGGAGCTATTCGAGCTTCACAATATTACAATGAATGTGCTGGTTGTGATCGTATTCAACCTGATATTTTAAACGCTTTCAGAAATAATCCTTATACTCAATCTTTAAGTAGTGCGGTTTAAACTAAAAGAAACAAATCTATAAAATAATATAAATATAAATAATTACGTTCTATTAAAATATAAAAACACTTTACATTTTAATATAGTCTATATGTCATTACCTATTCATCAAAATATAAAAGAAAAACTGAATTACTTTCATGAACTAAGAAAAATACCTAATTTACTATTTCATGGACCCTCTGGTAGTGGTAAAAGAACACTTGTAAATGAATTTATTCACAAAATCTATGATAATAATAGAGAGAAAATCAAATCATTTGTAATGTATGTAAATTGTTCACATGGTAAAGGTATTAAATTTATAAGAGATGAACTTAAATTTTTCGCAAAAACACATATTAATTCTGATGGAGGAAATATTTTTAAAAGTATAGTCCTTCTTAATGCGGATAAACTAACAATGGACGCTCAATCTGCATTACGAAGATGTATTGAACTTTTTAGTCATAATACGAGATTTTTTATAATTGCAGAAGATAAATATAATTTAATGAAACCAATTTTGTCGAGATTTTGTGAAATTTATGTTCCAGAGCTTGTCGTTAATGGGATTACAGTCAATTTATATAAATATAATTTAAATGAAGTATTTAATATGTCACATATCAAGACACATCATTTGGATTGGTTAAAAAAAGAGTTATCAAAATATTCTTTAAAAAAAATTAGTTTGAATGAATTAATGGAATTATGTACAAAATTATATGAAAAATCATATAGTGCCTTAGATATTATACATTTATTAGAAAACCAAAAATTTTTAGAAAGTAAAATAACTACTGAAAAACGTTATGAAATGCTATTATGCTTTCATAAAGTAAGAAAAGAATTTAGAAATGAAAAATTGTTAATGTTATTTATACTTAATTTTTTATTTTTGAGTTCAGAATTATCTTTAGAAAATATTAGTTTTATGTAAATGGACGATTTTAATGTCAGCGCGCTTCATGAATCAAAAAATGAATGGGGTGCTCGTTTAGTAACCCTTTTGACACCATTAATCATTGATGGTTACAAATCTATTTTAGAAGAATCTCTAAAACTTTGTAATGAAAATAATGAGAATGATAAATATTTAATGACTTTTCAGAATTTGATTTCAAGAATTCCAAAATGGAATACTCAAATCATTGAAACAGAGAGAAAACGCATTTTAGACAAATCAGGATGTAATTATTTAGAAGATTTAGTAACATGTGTTCATATTATTCAGTTAAAAGTTCTTACTGCTATGAGAGTTGGACAAAAGCAGAAGAAGATTGATATAAACGTTCCAAAATTAGATGATTTTATTCACAAAACATATATAAATGTGGCACGAAAAGTATATAAAAATGTTTACTTATTTGAAATAAATATACCACCATTACAAGTTCAAAAAAATCATAGAGAATTAGAAATTATAGTACAAGAATGTATTTTAAATACATTACGTGAAAGTATTCCAGTAGAAGCCATTTTGAAAGCATATATGGATGAGACTGTAGAAGAAGATGTAGTAGAAGAAGTTAAAGAAGAAATAATTAATGAACCTATTATGCAGCCAGTTGTTGAACAAGGAACAGCTACAGGTGTGTCAAATAATACTCCTCTTCAATCATCAAGTTTGAGTTTCAACGATGTAGACATGGTTAAGTCAACTGATGGTTCAATATCATCTATTAATGCGCCAAAAGATCTTACAACATTAGAGCAAATTAGTGAAATAAGAAATAAACAAAGAAAAATAGATGAAGAAGAAGAAGATGACAATGTAAAATTGACAATTTCTGATCAAGTATTCCATTTAGATTCTCTTGATGTCCATAACATTGAAGAACCAAATATTGAATTATTACCTGATTTATTACTAGACGATATAGAGGTTTTAGAAGATTTTTAAACCACTATTATGCGTTTGAATAAAAATAAGAATATTTAACAAATATATTAGATATATGGATAATATATTTATTATTGCTGCAATCATATCATTCGTTTTTTTAATTGCAAAATTTCTTGAAATGCGATATATAGAAAAAGAAAGCAAACCATTGAAATTATTAATTAGAGATGCACTCTTAGTATATTTTAGTGTAGTCGCATCCCATTATTTGATAAAACAAGTAAATCCAATTATGCATAGTGTTGGAGGTGCACCTCAAGTCTTTACGGATAATCCTGATTTTTAGTTTTATTTATATTTACACCTTTATTTATATTTACACCTTTATTTATATTTACACCTTTATTTATATTTACACCTTTATTTATATTTACACCTTTATTTATATTTACACCTTTTCTCATTTAGATAAAGATGCATAAATTGCTATTTTTTAAATGCATACAATATACACAATAATATATACAATAAAATAAAAGGAAGAAAAGTATAACTTATTTGAGAAATTATAGTACCATTTTCTAATATAAAATAATAAGGTATAGTAATAAATTTAAAATTATTTTTTTTAAATAAAATCGCATATTCACCACATTTATCTTCATCATTTCTTACACTAACAGCACTTTCATAAGTATATTTACCAGTAATTATATTCATATCTCCAAATTTTCTACATTCATTTTTATTTGGAATAAAAAATTTACAATTTCCACATATTGGTTTGTGTTTGTTCTGAATAAAACAAAGTTCAACTTTATGAATATTGATTATAAATAATATATAATGTAAAAATTTCATTATATATTTATATATAAATGTTTTAAGTCATTATAAATATGTTTAAGTTTTGGAATTTACTATTAAATGAAAAGATTTAAAAAAATTGAAATAAAATTAATGATAATTCCTAAATATAAATATACAATAACATGTCAAGATTCAATCACGAGAGAGAAGGAACAGGGTTTGGTGGAAGAGGACCACCACCCTACATGTATTATCGGTATCTAAATAAAAAGTATCTAAATATAACAGAATATTTAGATAGTTTACCTGATAATATTAGTGAAATTAGTTTAAGACAAAAAGATTTAACATATTTACCAGATTTATCAAGATTTACAAAATTAAAAATATTATATTGTGATTACAATAGATTAATACAATTACCTGAATTACCGAATAGTTTAGAAATGTTATATTGCGAAACAAATCAACTTATATCTTTACCAAAATTAAGCGAATCATTAATAGAATTAAGATGTGGAAATAATAAACTTATATATTTACCTGAATTACCTAATAGTTTAAAAATATTAACTTGTTGCAATAATCTTCTTATCTATTTACCAAAATTACCGAATAATTTAAAAGAGTTAGAATGCGGAGATAATCAACTTATATCTTTACCTGAATTAAATATTGAATTAGAAGTATTGCGTTGTTTTGATAATAAATTGTCATCTTTACCTAAGTTAGATGATAATTTAAAAGTGTTAGATTGTACTAATAATGAACTTACATTTTTGCCAATATTGAATGAAAAAATAGAAACTCTAAATTGTTGTTATAACAAATTAACATATTTACCTCACTTGAAGGAAACCATAAAATATTTAAGATGTCAGAATAATGAATTAACATATTTACCCAAATTAAATGAAAAATTAGAAATTTTAATTTTAACTAATAATCCATTTTGTCATATTTTATATAGTTGCAAGAATAAAAACAATAGAGACCAGGTCGAAAATTATGACGAACAAGATGACGACGATGAAGATGATTTTATATATTACCTAAATATTAATACTATTAAAGCAAAATTTAAAATATTACATAACTTTAGGTTTTTATATTATTCTTTGAAATTTAAAAATAAATTTCGTGATTGGTTGTGGAAAAGAGTTAGAGAACCAAAAATCCAACGAGAATTTCATCCAACTAAATTATTTGAATTATTGAAACATGATGATGAAGATGATATTAATGGAGAAATTTTAAATTTGTATGGATTATAGTAACGACACACTCGTTTGATAACTGGAAACCATATTTTAATATTATAAATTTTTTCATTATCGCCCTGTCCATACTTTAACAACTAACTTTGGAATAGTGCCTTTTTTAAAGCTTTCCATATATTGGTCAAAATTATATCCCCATGTTTGATATTGCATGATATTACCAAATAGTGATTTTTTTTTAGTAATTTTTTTATTTTCTGTGAAAAAAATACAACCCATTATTCTCTCTAAGCAAGATCTATCGGCTCTACATTTCACTTGTTCTATCATGTTTGTAATACTATATTTGGATTCTAATCTTAAAAGAAAATCATGATTTATATAAGATTGCACACCAAAACATCCATACCAATTACTCTTAGGCATCATTGCAACAAGATTATTAGATAATTTTTCATGTAATAAATAACTATTTTTTAAAGAATTTGATATCCTTATAGTGTTGCTAACATTTTCTTTATCAGAATTAAAAAACCATAATGGTATTACATCAATATTTTTTAATAAATCAAAATTAAACTTACAATGGAAAAAAACTGAATCATGAATAATTACTGCATTATCAAAGAATTTGTTTTTAATAAAATAATAGTATGGTAACAATTCGCCTCTACCTGGAAACTCTGATTGTATTATTTCAATGTTTTTATATTCATGTTCTGCTTTTAAAAAATATTGGTTACTATTGTCGTCAATAATAACTATCTTTCTATAAGGATAATAAGTTCTTAATAATTTTATTGAGTGGTTCCAGTATTTATTTGTAGTTTCTGAATTAACATGTCTAATAATAATAAATCCAAACGAATTCATAATATAATTATATAAAATATAATAAATATATTATGATGTTTTTGTTATTTATTCTAAATACATACAGGGATTTCATCAATATTAACAAAATCTGTAGTTACTTGTCCATTAAATAAAAAAGCCTTAAATTCAGGTCTTTCTAATTGTGATTGAGGAGTATGATTATGAACACAGCGTGCAATCATTTTATACAATTTGAAATCTGGATATCTATCTGCGCCATTATTTTTATATAGCATATTGATACCCTTATCATCTAAACACCATTCAACTATTAAACGTTTAATTGGATCACATTTGCTTAAATCTTTGACTTCTTCAATATCTTCAACTAAATAATCAAATATTGAACATGCTAAACGACACAAATCAAAGCTGTAATTGGGTTCTAAACGTGGTTTTTTATCATTTAAATATGGTTCTGTATTATATTGTGTTGCAGCATCTCCACCTGTTTGAAAACTATCACTGCAAAATAACTTTCCGTCATATTTAAAAATACTTCTACCAAAATCAATAATTTTATAAATACGTCCAAATGTTGGAACTTTGTAATATTTCTTTTTATAATAATAATAAATATATTTTTTATCTGTTTCATTATACATAACATTGTTTGTATGTAAATCATTATGTGTAAAATTAAATGCTTTTTGATAAGTTATTAAAATCATAATAATTTGCATAAAAGCAGAATACCATTCTTCATGTGTTAATTCATTATTAATAATTAATTCGTCAAATGTATTATCACATAGTTCCATACAAATTACTTGAATAGGAAACTTTGGTAACGTTACATTGACCTCTTCATCTTGATCATCATCATCATCATCTTCATCTTCTTCATCATCTTCATCATCATCATCATCATTATCTTCATCTTCATCATCATCATCATCATCATCATCTTCATCTTCATCATCATCATCATCATCATCATCATCATCATCATTTGTATGTTCTTCTGTATCGTTATTTGCAGTATGAGATGACCTAGATGAACAAGTAGAACTTGATTTCAATGTAACATGACTATTATCTTTATTATCTATATTATCTATTATATTTGAAGTTGAAATATCTATTAAATCAATAGACATATTTTTTAAATCATTCAAATCTATTGTTGTATCATCAAATACATCTTCAAAAACTTGATTATCTATACTTTTAATAGATAACTGAGATTTAGCACTTGTATTATGATCTATATGTATGGGTTTTAATTTAGCTTCTTCATTTTGAAATAAATGCTCATAATTATCAATTTTAAACAATACGTTTTTGTTCTTATTGAAAAATTCTGAATTATTTAAATAATCTATATCATCAAATACATTTATTCTAAAATTATTTTTAATACCCAAAAAAGACCCATAATAATCAACACCGTGAGGGAAATATGTCGTATGTATTAGTTGACTAGTTAAATATAAAAATAATCCATCTACATATGCCGAATTATTTTGATCTATAAATTTTGCATGACAATCTTCATTTGTAGATGTCAATTTTGGTAGTGTAAATATGCGTTTATCATTTACATTATATTTACCAATTAAATACTTATATGGGTCCAATAATGGTGCCATTTTGAAAAATAATTCTTTGTCTTTTACTTTGTCATTCAACATACTTTTCACTCTACAATTATATAAATTACAATCGTCATCAATCTTTCCTTTTACACTTGAAATAAACCATTTATTATTAAAATTAATTCCATTAAAATTTGTATCATTCAATGAGAAGAACCTATTATAAATTGGAATGTAATTTTGCGCCTGTGTGAGAAAAAGGGAAGATGAATCTTCTAAACTTTTAAAAAGTTCAGTATTTTTTCTTTTCTGATAATTAACATTTATCATTCTTTAGCTAAATAATATATAAATTATCCCTGTTTTTAACTTATTATTGTGTCTATATTATTGTGTCTAAATAATTTAAATTGATTATTTGATTTACTTTTTATGTATTTGCGTAAAAAGAAGTAAAATATAATTTCTAAATTTAATAAATATGACACTAGAATTAAAAAAGTTTGATATGAAAAGTATTAGTTTTAAGCCGAATGAAAATAAAGGACCTGTTGTTGTGCTAATTGGTAAGCGTGACACCGGTAAGTCTTTCTTGGTAAGAGATCTTCTTTATTACCAACAAGATATTCCTATTGGCACTGTTATCTCCGGCACAGAAGAGGGCAACGGATTTTACGGCAAAATGGTGCCAAAACTTTTCGTTCATACTGAATACAATACTGCAATTATTGAAAATATATTGAAGCGACAGCGCACTGTATTGAAGCAAATTAAAAAGGAAATGGAGACTTATAAACGCAGCACTATTGATCCTCGTGCCTTTGTTATTTTAGATGATTGCCTTTATGACAACACATGGGCACGTGATAAAATGATGCGACTTCTATTCATGAACGGACGTCATTGGAAGATCATGTTAGTCATCACAATGCAATATCCGCTTGGTATCCCTCCAACATTAAGAACGAACATTGATTACGTCTTCATTTTGAGAGAAAATTATATTGCCAATAGAAAGCGTATTTATGAAAATTATGCTGGTATGTTTCCCACATTTGAGAGCTTTTGTCAGGTCATGGATCAATGTACAGAGAATTATGAGTGTCTAGTCATAAACAACAACTCAAAATCCAACAAACTACATGATCAAGTGTTCTGGTATAAGGCAGACAATCACAACGACTTCAGATTAGGGTCTAAAGAATTCTGGGAATTATCAAAAAGTCTCAAAGATGACGACGATGAAGAACAATATGACCCAAATAAATCACAAAAACGCGGAGCTGGTCCAAAAATTAATGTCAAAAAGGCAAATAAATGGTAGAAAAACGCTTTTATAATTCTCGCTTATAAATATAAAAGCAAATATTACTACTTGAAGAGTATCTTATAATAAAAAGTAGTATTCACAAAAATAAATAGATTACGACATTATAACTATTTGTTTTCAATATTTTCCGGTAATTTAATTTTATAACAATCTATACAAATAACTTAATACTTAATTCTTTTTGTATATTTCTTTTTATTTATTTTTCTTTTTCTTCGTAATGTTTTATTTTTCTTTCTTTTATAAGTTTTTTTATTTTTTTTACCGCCTCTAAAACCTGGCGGATAGTTAATACTACCTGAATCACAGCTCATATCAAAAATATATATTGTTCTATATCCAAGATTCCGAAAAAAATCATATATAGTTTGAAGTGAAAACGATTGATCTATTGAAGAATGTAAAGTTGAAAAGGGCCTTCTTTCACTTAATTCAGTTGTTGTTCTAACTGATGGATACCTAGAATCATATATAATTTTTATTTCAGTTTCTCCTGGTGTTAATACATATGATTTATTATATAATCGGTCGCCATATGTTAATTCAAATAATTCATCTGTTTTACCTTCTTCTATACAAGTAACGTTACTTCTTTTAGTACTTTTTTGACTTGAACCTAATTTTTTTGAAGTAATTTCCTCTATATTTTTTAATATTTCTAAATACACACGTGAATAATTACGACAAATATGTTCAAATAATGGTCTTTGATCACTACCATCATTAATAAATTGTCTATTTCCTTGTATAATTTCTATTAAATGTCTATTAAATAAATCTAAAGTTTCTGGATTTGTATAATTAATGCATACACATCCTTTTGGTACAGCAGATGCCTTTAATAATGTGCAACCACTCTGTAATCTTATCCGAGTTGGAGGTCTTGGATTATTACCATGAACAGCCAACATTAAAACTATTAAACTAAAATCATTTGGTGCTTCAGGTGAAAGTAGACTTGCGCTTTCTGGATAACCAATTATATGTGTTTTATCTAAATCACCAACTTCTTCATTCATAAGTTGTAGTTGTTCATAATCATTACCATTCATAAGATGTTGTTTATCTGGAGGTAATAAACGTAGTATTCGTTCATCATTTTGAGCTGAAAAATGAAATGGAAAAGGATCAAACAAATGTTCTCTTTTTTTAACTTCTGTTTCTGAATCTGAATCTGGTTCAGGTTCAGGTTCAGGTTCTGTATCTGGTTTTCTTTTTTTTATATTATCCATATTATTATAATAATATAAAATTATTATTATAATAATAGTTAAGCACATGTATTTTTAGATTTACGACAAAATATATACTTTGTTTTACAAACTGTAGAACGTTTGTACAAAAGTAATAGTAACAGAATATTTTATCAAACAATAATCTCTTATTTATTATAAAACAACATTTTGTAATTAACGTCTTTTGGTAAATCTCTTTCTACTACGTCTTTTACTTCTTTTTTTATTACTACGTCCTTTACTTCTTTTTTTATTACGACGTTTTTTACCAGCTGATTGTCCAGAATCATCAGCATAAAATATTTCTTTTATACTACTAACTGGCATTAATGAAAGTTTCAGTTTATAAATCAAGTCTGAATCTTCTGGTATTTCCATTACCTTTTCATTCTTATCATTTACAAAATAAGTTCGTTCCACATCTACTCCTTTTGCACGATTTCCTTGTGTATACCTGTATATATTATTAATTTTATCTATTACACTTTTCTGTATATCTGGTTCCACATTCCCTTTAAAATATGAAAACAAATAACTATAATTAGTCCATGCTGCTCCCTTCCAACCATCAATGATTTTTTTATAATAATAACCTAATGTTTCTGTCTTTGGTTCACATGCTAAGTTTCCCTTAGAACAATCTTGTCTCGTTCTGTAAAAAATACGACCTGGAACTGTTAAATCACTTTCGTTTGTAACACGTTTAGACATTATATATAATATATTTCTAAAATAATTATTATATAATAAAAATTTAATTATTGTATCAATGTCTCTTGGTAAATCTTTTTCTTCTTGTATTACGACGTCTTTTACTTCTTTTTTTATTACGACGTCTTTTACCTGCTGCTTGTGTTTCGACGTAATATATTTTTTTTAAGTTTCCAATTGGTTCTGCATATAAATCTAATTCTGTATCAATCGGATCATCTGGTGCTGAAGCATCTACCTTCATTGGACATAAACGACCTTTTTTAGTTGAAAAATCATCGCATTTAGTCATTTTACCATTTAAAGGTTTCCATTCAATTACTTCTTTAAGCTTAATTGTACTTTCTGGAGAAAGTGCAGTAGTATCATTATTTTTTTGACACGCAAAAAAGAAAACTTCTTTACTACTTGAAATTATTCCAAGAGAAAGACCATTTTTAATTTTATTCACATAATATCCTAAAAAAATAATTTTTGTCTTAATTTTATCATCAATTTTGTAAAAAAAACGACCTGGTACAGTTAAGTCACTTTCAGTTTGAAGATATTTACTGGTCATTTATATATATAATATTGTAAATAATTATAAAAATGTAAGTTTATAATTATGTTTTATATAATTTCTAAAGTTTTTATGTATCTTCAAAAGTAATGGTCACCGGATATTTTATCAAACAATAATCTCTCCAATATGTATCTGGATTATTTAACTCACACCAATCAAACAAATACTTCTCATTAGACGCATTGATAGGAAAATGTTCCCATAAATGATATTTACACCCTTGAAGATTTAAAACCGCACCTTTAATTATTTTTTATATTTTTCTCAAAATAATTACATGACTAAACATAAGACAGAAGATTAAAAAATTTTTGCTGTTAAATATTACTTAAATAATGATAAAGGAGATGGATATAAGAAAACATGTAGTTTCATCTCAACCTTTTCTAAAGGTTGTTTCTAAAAGTTGTTTCTAAAAGTTGTTTCTAAAAGTTGTTAATTATTTGGCTCAACCTTTTCTAAAGGTTGATTAGCAAATGGTCCTGATAACAACTGACTTTGCCCATTATCTGTCTTGCCTATCACAATATTCTCTCCTTCAAATAACTCCATACAAATATCAGCGGTCGAAATGTTTTCTTGTTCCTTCAAAGCAAACTCTTGTGTATTAGCATTGTTTACACCAACAAGATTTCCTTCATCATCTATAGTCTGTGTCAATGTATTACCAGACTTCTCTGCATTCTTTATATTTTCATCAATAGCCTTCTGTTTTGTCTCCTTGACACGTTGATCAAAAGCGGACTTGGCATTGGTCTCATTCTTCTGCTTCTCGCTCATCAATTGGTTGAGCTCTTCCTCCAAATATTCAACACGACCAGTCTTATAAGCTTCTGGATCCCAAGGCATCCACATGCCAACAGGACCAACAAATATGTTATGGTTATCGTCAACCTCGCGCAACATTTTAGCACGCAATTCAGCCTCTTCTTGAGTTGGATAAGACCCTCTTATCTTGATACCACGAGTGTTTGTTTGAAAATTATTTGCAATATCAAACTTCTTTTGTAGTTCTTCTTCATTATTATCCAAAAATGTTTTATATTCATCTTCAAAAGTAGTTTTAGAAATTGCCTCTCTTTCTTCCTTTACAAATTCCTTGAAGTCATTCGACAAATCATCAAATGAAACATTATACTTGAATGAAACAAAATTAAGGAATTGAACAAACTTTTCCATAGATTTATTCAAATCCCATTTCTTTAGGAATTCTTCAAAGAAAAACATTTCCTTCTTCTTTAAAATTTCTTCCGGAGAACAAAACGAAACACAGACAAATTTTTGGCCAGCAATTGGTTTATCTTCTTCCAATAAATCAACATATTTAGGATTTGGTTTTCCATTTAGCTCTTTTCTCTCAAATCCTGACTTCTTTGAATTTTTATCTTTAGAATGTTCCATTTTAGATATTTATACTATTTATTTTTAAGTTTTTTATCGCACATATATTTTTTTTCTTATTATTTATTATAATGAGCGGAGTTATTAACATTGCTGAACTTGTTAAAAGAATTATTAAGTATCTTGTTGAGGGTTTAATGGTGGCTATTGCTGCTTATGCTATCCCTAAACGTTCTTTGAATGTTGAAGAAATTGTATTGATCGCTTTGACTGCAGCTGCTACATTTAGCATTCTTGACACTTATGTACCATCAATGGGTGCTACTGCTAGATCTGGAGCTGGCTTTGGCATTGGTGCGAACTTAGTCAGATTTCCTGGCGGTTTTTAAATCATAAATGGTATAATAAATTAATATATATAACTTGTTTTATAAATATTTATATATATATATATGGAAGAAGGATCAAAATACAGATATGCAAATGACTTACCTGTAAAAGAAAATTTTGGACCTTTAAAAAGTTTTACACCGTTATCAGGGATAACAAATAGAGTTTTCCATAATGAAACTTACTGGACATCAAATGCAATTAAAGCAATTGAAGATAATATTAAAATAATAATGGAAAAAACAAACAGTTTTAGAAACAATGGTAGTGATATAGACGTAACAGATTTAACAGATATTTTAAATTGTTTTAAAATTATTGATGAACAACAAAATCAAATTAAACGAAGAATAAAAAGTTTAAAGGATGAAGAATATCGTTCAAACAAAAAAACTAAAAGAATGCAAGAATTTGAATTTCTCGAAAAATACGAGAAAAGATTAACACATTTTATAACTAGCTTTAATCAAAAATATGGAAATGATTTGCCATTGCAAGAAGATAAAAAGAACATTTTTGAAAATATATTTGAATTAAATTTTGGTATTATGTCTGCAGCGGAAACAATTTTACGATTGATCGCTTTAATTATGTCTGCAGGTTTATCAGGTGGAAAATCAAAAAAAAGAAAATCAAAAAAAAGAAAATCAAAAAGAAGAAAATCAAAAAAAAGAAAAACAAAAAGAAGAAAAATATACGTTTAAATTGAGAAAAGGTGTAAATTATTAAAATCATTTTTCTATATTTTTTAAATATATATATATATATAATGGCATCAGATCCAGCAGCAATTGAAGCATTTAAAAATAAACTTAAAGTTGGTCAATATGTTGAAACACAAACTAAGCTTATGTATTTAGGACAGAATATGAATGACCCTGCATTTTTTATGTTTTATGATCTAAATGCTGAAGAAAAAGAAGACATGGGTAAGAAATTTCCCCCTAAAGCACTTACACAACTTAAATATAGTTATGATGCAGACAACTACTGGACTACCGGTCCGTTAAAATTTCCAGAGTGCTCAGAAGAAACTTTAAGTCACATATTAACATCAGAAGAATTTGGATATTCAAAAACAGAAGCACGTCTATTAAAGTCAGACCCATCATTTAAAAATAAGCTTGATTGTTACGTTATTTCAAAGGATGCTGCCGGTAACTTTTCTGCTACTATTCCACCTGATATTAATGCTCTAGCTGACGATAGTTTTGTTTATACTAGACCAAAACAAAGTATGCTAGGAGGTTTATTGGGACAATCGAGTCTTAGCGCAAGTGATGTAAAAAATTGTCAAATAATGTTTAAATCTTATAAAGTATTTAGAGATCCGAGTATTAAAACAATAAAATTTAATGAGACACCTCCTGGTGCATCAAAAGGAGGTAGAAGAACTAGAAAGGGACGTCGAAAAATAAGAAAAAATAAAACAAATAAACGAAAACATAAACATTCTAAAAAGTGTCAAACACGAAGAAAAAATCTTAAGGGAGGTACATGTTATGGTTCTGGTGTAGGTGCAAATAATTACGATCCTAATTTCTCCATTTACAATACGAGAGAATTACAATTGTTTCCGTATAAACCGAATTAATAGGTTCAATAAATTTTATAAAAAATAAAATAAAATATTTTTACGGCTATTATATAAAAACTTTAATATTATTATTTATAAATGTTTATTAAACAATTACTTTTTATATTAATGATAATTATTTATATATATGTCATACATAATGTTTATAATTATTATGCAACAAATGATAATTCAATTTCAAGTATTATAAAGAATAAAGAATGTAATGAAATTTGCTTTTACGGTATGACTATCATGGGTATAACAACAATAATTTATGAACTATTGAGATGTGATATATTTTCTTTCTTTTCTATATTTTTTATGTTAATTGGAATAATTGGTGTTTTAATATATGACCATACTAATACAATTCATTTTGTATATTGTTTTATTGTTTTTATTAGTATTTTATTATTTATGTTCAATCATTGTTATAAAACAAATAACATTATATTATATTTATCATTATATATTCAAACAATATTATGTGCTGCTGTATTTTTAGAATCAAATATAATAAATTGTGAAATTTATCTTCTAGCTAATTTTGCATTTTTTTATATTTATTTACATTTTGTAAAGTAATTAAATAATTTTATTAAATAATTAATTAAATAGTTGGTATATATTCCCAATCTAAATCCAAGCAAATTTTTTTCCATATTTCGTCTTGTTCCATTCGTTTTTCAGGGTCTTTTAACATAGGAAAATGTTCCAAATATCCATCTTCGCCTAACAGTTCACAAAGCTTATAAGCGGTATAATAATAATTTAAAAAGTTAACTCGATCATCTGGACAATATTTTGAATAAGGTGATTGTAATTCAACAAAAAGATTGCACAATGTTTCTTCTAATTCTGGTGACATAATGGGTGGTTTGATACCAAGTTTATCTTTAATAAATGGAATATGTTCATAGTATTTATTATAGCCTAAATTTTTCAATATTTCCTTTGTCTTTATATTGGTAATATTTTCTAATTCAATGCGTTGTTTCTTTATTTGCAATTTAATATTTTCAATCACATCATGAGGAATTTGTGTTGTTTCTTTGCCTTGAAATTGTGCCAAAATCTCTTTGAAATGGTTAATCCTTTTGTAAGCATAAAAACAAACTTCTTTAGGAGGCTCTTTATAAGAAGGTTTATCATTTTCTATTAAATAAGGAATACTACGAGAACAATTATTGCAAAGCATTATACCTTCATCTTCAAGAGGAATTAATTCTCCTTGATAACAGAATTTACAAATATCAGTCTGACATACAAACGAATTAACATCAATAAATCCGTCATCAATATTACTCAAATATTTTTGAACAATATTATTGTTTTCGCTATTTGAAGTAGAATTTTCTTCTATTGCTTCTTTAATTTTAAAAAAGGAATTTATCATTTTGGTCTTATTTGTTGCAACTTGAATAGATGTGTTTCCACCTTCAGATATATTTTTCTTATTTTCAAAGTATTCAAAAATATATTTAGAATTGTCTAGAAAATATTCTTTTTTTTTTAATTTAATTTCTTTTATAGATTCATTCAAATCGTTTATTTTGTCTTGAATATCAAGACGTTGTTCAATAGTTAGATTATTATTTTTCAATTGATACTTTAACTCCTGTTTTTCTTGCTTCAAATCAGGTATTATGTCTTCTTTATCTTTATTGAACTCATTTAAGAATTCCTTATGCTTGATATCAAGCGTCATTGCTGATTTTTTATTATATTTAATTTTTTTTACTGATTTTGGTTTAAAACTTGGCATATTCTTTTTATATTTATTTTAAAAAATTTATTTAATTTATAATAAATATAAAATATATTTTATTTTCTATTCTTTCTTCTTTTACTTTTTTTTCTTTTTTGATGTAGTGTTTTTTTTCCTCCTACATTAGTTATTACTGAAGGTGATTCAGAAGGTGTTTCAGAAGGTGTTTCAGAAGGTGTTTCAGAAGGTGGTCCAGAAGGTGGTCCTCTGAATGTTTCCATAATGCGTGCCTGATCTTCAGGTGAATTATTTAGATAATCCTCTAATCTATACACTGGGGTATTACCATCTACACTACCATCTATATTGGGTTCATATGGAGTAAAACCCTCTGGAAAATAACGAAATAAAGAAAATGGATCTTTTCGATCAATAGTATCTGGTAAATTTAAATTACGTAGTAATAATTCGTTACTTTCTCTCTTAGGTCCTTCTGGAAACGTATAGGACCACTTTTTCGTTAGATCAATTTCAGCTCTATTACCCTGTTGGTATGTAATTTTATCTATTGTAGGTATATTTTTGTCATCGAGTTTAATATCAACCCAATATCTTCCAATTTCACGGTATGGTTCTCTTGGTTTGTATTTTTTTACAGTAAAATTTGGTGTATTTATATCACCTTCAAAAGATGAAGTTATAGTATAAGGTTTGAGTGCATGTATGTCAAACCCACAACCGCCACCACCCATACCCATAATCGCACCCCATTTTTTAGTTGGAATATTACCAAAATCAGGACATTCATCTCCTCCTCCTCTTTTGGATTTAGTTTTTCTATTTTTTCTATTTTTTTTTGTTAACTTTTTAGTCATATAAATTATATAAATTATATAAATATTATTTATATTTCATGTATTTAATTTTATAGTTTAAAAACATCTAAAGTTTTCTTTTTTATCTTTAATGGATATTAAAGTAAATTTAGAATCTTTAAAAGATTTAGAAAATGAACAGATTAAAGTTGATGCCATTAAATTCCAAAAAATGTTAATTCTTTTTAATTCAATAGAGCAGGGATGGTCTGTAAAAAAAAGGAACGATTCATATGTCTTTACAAAACATCATGAAAACAAAAAAGAAGTCCTAGAGGATACATATTTGCTTAAATTTATGAAGACCAATTTGGATTTGAATAAAGTTATTATTTAAGTGAAATATTTATGATATAATATTAATTTAATTAATTTAATTAATTTAATTTCCAAAATTTTTTTTTCTTTAGCCATATTATAAAATGGGAGGTGGTCTAATGCAACTCGTCGCTTATGGCGCTCAAGATGTTTACCTTAAAAGCCTGTAGGGTAGAAAAATGTCGGGGAATATCGAAAAAATAAGATATTCATAAAGCCCTTTGTGGATACTTTTTAATAAAAGAGTACCACTGACATTAATCAGGGAAATTAGCTATAGACTAATTTGAAAAGCCCTGGTGAGAAAATCAAATTGCTTGAAACCCCTAAAGCTTATTCTACTAAGCAATTCTTGCGAAAGGATTGTGGCCAAGACAAAAAACTTGGGTATAGTAAAAATGAATAAGATGATTTGAACAAAAAGTTCAAAGAAATGGGCAATGAGCATCCAAGCTTCTTTAAATAATATTTTTTAAACAATATAAAATTATAGACACATAGTAATATAAATGGAAAATGAATGTGAAGTAAGAATATGCGATAAATGCATACAAACCAAACATATTGATAAATATCGAAAATATTGTGAAAATTCATATTCTAAAACATGTAAAAAATGTTTGAATGAATTGGATAAAATAAGAAAAAAAAATCTTAGACAAAAAAAAGCAGAGACTTTTTTAGCAAAATGTGAAAAATGTAACGAAAAAAAAGTTTTAAAAGATTTTGCAAAGTTAAAAAAGTTTTATAAGAAAAAGATTTGTATTTCTTGTTATCCAGAATTTTTACGAGAACAGAAAACAGAGTGGTGTAGAAATGAAAGAATAACAAACGTTAATTATAGATTAAAAAAATCACTAGCTGCTCGGTTAAGAAGTGTTCTAAATAAAAATGACACAACTATGAATTATATAGGTTGTAATATTCAATATTTAAGAGAATGGTTTGAATATAATTTCACTTCAGAAATGAATTGGGAAAATTATGGTTCATTTTGGTCAATTGATCATATTATTCCTGTTTGTGAATTTGATTTAACAAACGAAGATGAAAAGTTTAAATGTTGGAACTGGTCTAATTTAATACCAGTTCAACTTTTAAAAAAAGTTGATAAAAATGTTAATCAAAGTTTGGCTCCACCTTTTGAAAAGGTGGATTTTATTTTGGATAAAATACAAAAATTTAAAGAAGAAGGTTCAACGACTAAATGGTTTTCGGAAGAGTTCATATTAAAATCAAAAATTAACAGAATTTAAAGCAAATATGAGTTCTTCATAAGATATAGTCTAATCCTTATTGAAAAATAAGGTAGAGGAAATGTACAGGTAATCCTCAAATTACTTTCTGGAAAGTAACTTACAGACGTTACACAAACTTTGCTATTGAATCAATTGAGCAAACTTTTAACGGTCAAGCCGATTTCGGTCGCCGTGTGCAGTGCGTGATCTCCAGAAATGGTGATCTTGCTTACCGCACATATCTCCAGGTTACTCTTCCTGAGATTAACCAACTTATGGGCCTTGGTAACTATTCAACTGGCCAAAACACTGGTGTCTATGCTCGTTGGCTAGATTTCCCTGGTGAGCAAATTATCGCCCAAGTTGAGGTCGAGATTGGAGGTCAACGAATTGATCGTCAATATGGTGACTGGATGCACATCTGGAACCAGCTTACCATGACTGCTGAGCAACAACGTGGATACTTCAAGATGATTGGTAACACCACTCAACTCACCTTTATCACTGATCCTTCTTTCTCTGATGTTGAGTCTCCTT
>Ga0114972_10000289_pt1 | contig 37064 bp, 29 predicted proteins | sample M_140807_EF_Meta_FD_87354 | JGI IMG/M metagenome (GOLD analysis project Ga0114972, IMG submission 87354) | Freshwater microbial communities from Lake Montjoie, Canada to study carbon cycling - M_140807_EF_MetaG | ecosystem: Environmental > Aquatic > Freshwater > Lake | place: Lake Montjoie... | reverse complement strand
GCGAGCAACAAGCAGAAGCTCTCATGCTTGCCCCGGCCGACCCGCCCGCGGAGCTGGTGAAGCTGGCTCAGGCCGAAGCGGTCCGCGTGCTCGACCACCATGACCGTGGCGTTCGGGACGTCGATGCCCACCTCGATGACGGTCGTGGAGACGAGGACGTCGACGTCGCCGCGGGCGAACGCCGTCAGCGCAGCGTCTTTCGCGTCGGGGCCCATGCGCCCGTGCACGAGCCCGACGCGGTAGCGCGCGAAGGGGCCACTGCGCAGCCACTCGTAAGACGTCGTGGCGTCCGCGAGGTCGACGGCCTCGGATTCCTCGACCAGCGGAAAGACGACGTACGCTTGACGGCCTTGGTCGAGCTGAGCGCAGACGCGCTGGTAGACGTCACCCCGGACAGCTTGACGGTGCAGGCTCGTGCGTATGGGCTGTCGACCCGGGGGCAGCTCGTCGAGTACGGAGACCTCCAGGTCGCCATAGGCCGTCATGGCGAGTGTCCGTGGGATCGGCGTGGCGGTCATCACGAGCAGGTGCGGGAGCACGGCCTTCTGCCGGAGCTGCAAACGCTGGCGGACGCCGAAGCGGTGCTGCTCGTCGACGACGACGAGTCCCAAGCGTGCGAAGCCGAGCCCCTCCCCCAGCAGGCTGTGCGTACCGACCAAGCAGTGCACCGCACCCGCCAGCGTCAACTCGCGCATGAGCCGCTGCTCTCGCTTCGGCAGGCCCGCGGTGAGGAGCGCGCAGCGCAGCCCCGCAGCTTCGAACCAGCGCGATAGCGTGCGGTGGTGCTGCTGCGCCAGCACCTCGGTCGGCGCCATGATCGCGGTCTGCAGCCCCGCCTGCGCAGCGAGACGCGCCGCGACATAAGCCACCGCGGTCTTGCCGCTCCCCACGTCTCCCTGCAGCAGACGATGCATGGGACGTCCGGCGCGAAAATCGTCCGCGATATGACCCAAGACGCGGCGCTGAGCCCGGGTCGCGGAGAAAGGCAGCACGCTGTCCGCGAACGCCCCGACGTCTTGTGGGACGCCGATGGGTTCTGCCGGACGCCGCGACGTGGTCTGCCGACGCACCGCGAGCGCGAGCTGCAGCGTCAGGAGCTCATCGAAGATGAAGCGACGCAGCGCGGGGTCTCGAAAGTGGACAAAATCGGCCGGCGCGGCGTCCTGCGGCGGCCGGTGAACGCGGCGAAGCGCCTCTGCGATCGTCGGGAGGCTCAGACGACTCCGCAGATCGTCGGGCAGTGCATCGGGGAGCGAATCTCCGTGCCGGTCAAGCGCCACACCGATGAGCCTGCGCAGGACCCGGTCACCGACGCCCTCGACTTCGGGATAAAGCGGCCGCAGCGGAGCGTCCTCGACGGCGGCGTCTGAGTCCGCAGGCAAGACGTCGACCGCAGGGTGGGCCATTTGCGGCCGACCACGGTATTCGCTGACCTGCCCCGCGAGCACGACACGGGCGCCCGCTGTCCAAGTCCGGGTCGCAAAGCCGATGTTGACTCGAAAGAAGCTGCAACCGAGCGCGCCGCTCTCGTCCGTGACCTCTAGGCTAAACCGCCGACCACCTCCGCCGAAGCCCGACCATGCCCGAGAGATGACGCCGTGCACCACGGCGAACTGGCCCGGTACGAGGTCGGCGATGCGCGTCCGCTCGCGGCGGTCCTCGTAGCGGCGCGGTCGGAGCAGCAGAAGGTCTCCGATGTCCCGTATGCCCGCGGCGACGAGGCGTCCCGCGACTGCGGGGCCGACCCCGGGCAGAGACGTCAGCTCAGCGTCGCAGAGTCGTTCGTGCGCGGCGCTCGGAGGCGCGGGGGGCAGCGTGCGTGCTTCGGATGCCGAGGGCGTCGCGGGCTCAGGCACGCGCCTCGTCGAGCGCATCGCAGGCGGCGCCGGGGGCGTCGCGCTCTCCGTTGGCTCGTGAGCCGTGATGCGCGCGTCGGTGTTCGACGGCGCGTTCGGAGGCTCTTCGAGAGAGAGGGGCTCAAGCGCGTCCCGCAGTGCTTGGGCGAGCGCCCCATGTCGCTCTCGGTCCGCGCGGTCGATCGTGACCGCCGCGAGCTTGAGTTTGCGGAGCGTCCGAGCGTGCGTTGTGCCGTCGAGCGCGGCCGCGAGCGCACCTGCAGCGCCCGCGAGGCGCGCACCCACCGCGGGCAGCGTGCCCGCCTCCAGCGCGGTCACCCAGTCCTGCGCGAGCGCGCTCAGCGCCTTGAACGCGCCACGCCCGCTCGACGGGACCAACGCCTTCACTCGAAGACGACGTCCGTAATCTCGACTTCGCGGGTGCCGCCCGGGGCCTGAATCTTGACTGTGTCCCCGAGGCTCTTGCCGATCAGCGACCGCGCGAGCGGGGATGTGACGCTGATGCGCCCCGCCTTCGGCTCAGCCTCGACCTCGCCCACGATCTGGATCCGCTGCTCGGCACCCGTTGCGGTGTCGCTAAAGGTGACAGACGCCCCGAAAACGACACGCTCGCCAGAGAGCTTGTCGACGTCGATCACGTCCGCCCGGGCGAGCTTGTCCTCAAGGTCCCGGATGTTGGCTTCAAGCATGCCCTGCTTGTTCTTCGCGGCGTCGTAATCGGCGTTCTCGCGCAAATCTCCGTGCGCGCGCGCGATCTCGATCTCTTGTGCGACCTCGCGGCGGTCGGTCGTCTTGAGCTTGTTCAGGCGCTCGCGCAGGGACTCGTAACCCGCGCGCGTAATCGGCATTCGGTCAGACATCGACGCTCTCTGTGGTCGAGTGAGTGGGGATGGTGCGCGGCAGGCGCGAAGGTGTCAACGCGCGGTCACGCGCCGTGCAGGCGCCCAAGCGACATGACCTCTCGCGCGCCCCCCGCCGCGAGCGACTCCAGCGCCGCCACCGCCGCGGCGCAGCCGGAAAGCGTCGTGAAGTAAGGCACGCCGTTGCGCAACGCTGCGCGCCGCATGCCAAACGACGCCTTGAGCTTCTCGGGCTCTCGGGTCGTGGTGAAGACGAGGTGAATCTCGCGCGCGAGGAGCCGCGACGTCGTGTTCGGCGAGTCCTCGTGCTCCTTGTTGATGACCGGGACGTCGAGCCCCGAGCGACGCAGGAGGTCCGCGGTGCCCGCGGTCGCGACGAGCGAGAAGCCCAGCGCGTGCACTCGGCGCGCGAGGTCGTATACGGCGCCCTTGTCCTCGTCGGCCATTGAGAAGAGGACAAGGCCTTGGCTCGGCAGGGCGTTGTTCGCGGCGGCCTGCGCCTTGGCGAACGCGGCGGGAAAGTCTCGCGCGATGCCCATGACTTCGCCGGTGGACTTCATCTCGGGGCCGAGGATGGTGTCCACGCCCATGAACCGCGCGAACGGAAAGACGCTCTCTTTGACCGAGGTGAACGTCGGCACGATCTCCCGCTCGAAGCCGAGCTCGCGCAGCGACTTGCCCGCCATCACGCGGGCCGCGAGCTTGGCCAGGGGCCGCCCAATCGCCTTGCTTACAAAGGGGACGGTCCGGCTCGCGCGAGGGTTGACCTCCAGCACGTAGATTTGATGGGGCGTCGAGGCGTCTCCGATGCGGACGGCGAACTGCACGTTCATGAGCCCCACCACGCCCAGCGCGCGCGCCATCGCGAGGGTCTGACGGCGCAGGTCGTCGAGGACGTCCGCGGGGACGCTGTACGGCGGTAGGCTGCACGCGGAGTCACCGCTGTGAATGCCCGCCTCTTCGACGTGCTGCATGATGCCACCGACCACGATCGTGTGGCCGTCGGACACGCAATCGACGTCGAGCTCGACCGCGCCGCCGACGTATCGGTCGACCAGCACGGGGTGCTCCGGGCTCACCGTGACGGCCTCGCGCATGTAGCGCGCGAGCCCCGCCGCGTCCGAAACGATCTCCATGGCGCGGCCGCCAAGGACGTAGCTTGGGCGCACGACGACCGGAAAGCCGATCTCAGCGGCGATGCGCTGCGCCTCGATCTCGCTGCGCGCCGTGCCGTTGGGGGGCTGCTGCAACCCGAGCGCGTGCAACATCTGCTGGAAGCGCTCGCGGTCCTCGGCGCGGTCGATCGCGTCGGGTGTGGTGCCCAAGATCGGCACCCCCGCGCGCTCGAGCGCGACAGCGAGCTTGAGCGGGGTCTGACCGCCGAACTGCACGATCACCCCCTTCGGCTTCTCACGCTCGACGATCGCGAGCACGTCCTCGAGCGTCAGCGGCTCGAAATAGAGCCGGTCAGACGTGTCGTAGTCGGTGCTGACCGTCTCAGGGTTACAGTTGACCATGATGGTCTCGTACCCGTCCTCGCTCAGCGCGAAGGCCGCGTGCACGCAGCAGTAGTCGAATTCAATCCCTTGCCCGATCCGGTTGGGGCCACCGCCGAGGATCACCACCTTCGGTCGGCTCGTGGGCAGCGCCTCGTCTTCAGCCTCGTAGGTGGAGTACAGGTACGGGGTGAAGGCTTCGAACTCGGCGGCGCAGGTGTCGACGGCCTTGAAGACGGGCCGAATCCCGTGGGCCGCTCGCGCGCCGCGCACGACCTCCTCGGTGGTGTCGGTCAGCGCGGCGATCCGTCGGTCGGAGAAGCCGAGGCGCTTGGCGTCTCGAAGCAGTCCGGCGTCGAGCGCTCGACCTCGCAGTCGCCATATCTCGCCCTCGGCGCGGACAATGCGCCGAAGCTGCCCGATGAACCAAGGGTCAAACCCCGAAAGCGTATGTATCTCAGCATCTTCGAGGCCCAGCCGAATGGCGTCCGCGACGTGGAGCAGACGCTCGGGGTGAGCGATGGCGAGGTGCGCGCGCACCCGCGTCCTCGCGGAGTCGGCCTCGGGGCTGGCCGCGTCGCGCCACGCGAGGGCGTCCGTCGAGAGCCGCGGCTCAAGGCCATACGTGCCCGTCTCCATCGAGCGCAGCGCCTTTTGAAGGCTCTCGGCGAACGTGCGACCAATCGCCATGGCCTCCCCGACGGACTTCATCTGCGTGCCCAGGATCGGCTGAGTCGTCGGAAATTTCTCGAAAGTGAAGCGCGGAATCTTCGTGACGACGTAGTCGATTGTGGGCTCGAAGCTCGCCGGCGTGACCCGCGTGATGTCGTTCGTGAGCTCGTCCAACCGATAGCCCACGGCGAGCAACGCCGCGATCTTCGCGATGGGGAATCCAGTCGCCTTCGAGGCCAGCGCGGAGCTGCGGCTGACGCGTGGGTTCATCTCGATGACCACAACGCGGCCCGTGCGCGGGTCGACGCCGAACTGGACGTTGCTGCCCCCCGTCTCGACGCCGATCTCGCGAATGCACGCGGTCGCGGCATCCCGCAGGTACTGGTACTCCTTGTCGGTCAGCGTCTGCGCGGGCGCGACCGTGATGGAGTCGCCGGTGTGCACGCCCATCGGGTCGACGTTCTCGATGCTGCAGATGATCACGACGTTGTCCGCCGTGTCGCGCATGACTTCGAGCTCGTACTCTTTCCACCCGATGATCGACTCGTCGACCAAGACCTCGTGCGTCGGCGACATGTCGAGGGCCCACCGCCCAGCCGTCTCAAGCTCATCGGCGGTGTATGCGATGCTGCCGCCTGTGCCGCCGAGCGTGAAGCTCGGTCGCAGGATGACGGGATAGCCGGTGGTCTCGACGATCGCGTGGATCTCCTCCATCGAGCGCGCGACGCCGCTCCGCGGCATGTCGAGCCCGATCTTCTCCATGGCGCGCTTGAAGAGCTCACGGTCCTCGGCCTTGCGGATGGCCTCCACCTTGGCACCGATGAGCTCACAGCCGAACTCTTCGAGTACGCCCTCGCGGTGCAAGGCGAGCGCCATGTTGAGCGCAGTCTGCCCACCCAGCGTCGGCAGGATCGCCTGCGGCCGCTCGCGCTCGATCACGCTCCGCACGTACTCGAGCGTGATGGGCTCAACGTAGACGTGGTCGGCTGTGTCTGGGTCGGTCATGATCGTGGCCGGGTTCGAATTGACCAGCACGACCTCGAAGCCTTCGCGTCGCAGCGCCTTGCAGGCCTGCGTCCCGGAGTAGTCGAACTCGCAAGCTTGCCCGATGATGATCGGCCCGCTTCCGATGATGAGGATCTTAGAGATGTCTGTCCGCTTCGGCATGGCGGCGCATCTTAGGGACGCCGCCTCGGGATTTCACCCGTCTTCGGCCAAATGTCCGCGCCAAAGGGAAATGAGCGCCCGCGTGCGGGCCTGATCGTCGTTCGCTGCCGCGAAGCGCTCGGCCTCTGGCGTCCACAGGCTCGCCTCGGGCGCATCGAGCGCATCCTCGATGATGCGACTCAAGCTCTCGGCATCGTGGCCGCCCCCAGCGGGCGCGACCAGCGCGGGGCCCGCGTGCGCGTGAAGAGGCGCGAGCGCGGGCGCGACCAACCGCCGACGCGCGGCGCACGCGAGGAGCGTCGCGGGGGGAACGAGCGCCCCCGCTTGAACCGCACGCGTCTCTTTGAGCGCGCTGACGACGAGGTGAGCGCCCTGAAGACGCGCGGCGAGGCTCTCAGCGGAGAGGTCCCGAACGAGCGTAAGCCGCTGAGCGATCTGGGCCCAGCGCGCGTGCTGTTCGATCGCAGCGACGGGGGCGCCCGGACCGACCAAGAGAGTCGTACGCCACGGACGACGCACGCGAGCCAGCGCGTCTAGGAGAACAGGCCACGCGCACCACGGCTCGCCGTCGACCCACGCGACCAAGTTGGCGAGCGCGGGCGGCGGCTCCAATGTGCCGAGCAACGGCGAGGGCGGCGGCACGACGCAGACCCGCGCCGGGTCAACGCCGCGCTTCATCAGCGTCGCGGTCTCCGCGAACGCGTGCGCGACGACCTGAGCAGAGCGGGCGAGGATCTTGTCCTCGAGCGCGACCAAGTCTTCGAGGCGGCCCGGCGCGAGTTGGGGTGTCCGGTCACGCAGCGCCTGAGACGGCAAAACGCCCGGCTCGAGGATGAGCGCCGGCGACCGGCCACTCCGCGGGCGAGCGAGCGCGACGGGCGACGCGGCTTCAAGCGCGTCGACGTGCACAAGGGCGGGGTTCGTGGTCTCGAGGAGCGCGGACAGCGCCCCACTCAGCGCACCGACTCGACGCTCCGCGGCGAGGCCGGGCGCCATGGCGACGGTGCATTGGACGACGCCTTCGGGCAAAGGCGCATCCGGTATCCCGGGGCAGACGAGCGTCCCGCCCCCGCGCGCGGCGAGTGCGCGCACGAACGACTCGACCCGCCAGCGACCGGGGCCGAGGTCTGAGAACGCGGCATCCGTCGCGACGACGACGCCGCTCAACGCTCGACCTCAGCCGCGCGCGCATGTCGAAGGGCCTCGGCCGCGTTGTAGGACGAGCGCACGAAGGGCCCCGCGAAGACGTGGTCGAAGCCGAGGCGCTGCCCATGCTCAATGTAGACGCCGTACGCAGCCTCAGTCAGGTATTGGACGACCGGCACCTGCACCAAGCTGGGGCGAAGGTACTGCCCGATGGTCACGACCCGCACGCCGTTCGCCCGCAGGTCGTCGAGGAGCGCCTTGACCTCGTCGACGGTCTCCCCCAACCCCACCATCAGGCCGCTCTTGACGACCATGCCCGGCAACTCCGTCGCGACCGTCCTGAGCACGCTCAGGCTCCGCTCGTACCGCGCCTTCGGGCGGACGCGCGAATAGAGCCTGGGGACGGTCTCGACGTTGTGATTGAAGACATCCAGCGGCCCGGTCGCGACGACGCGCACAGCGTCGAGGTCACCGCAGAAGTCGGGCGTGAGCATCTCAAGGGTCGCGCCGGGCAGCCGCGCGCGCAGGGCTTCGAGCACCGCACGCAGGTGTGCCGCGCCGCCATCGGGCAGGTCATCCCGATTCACGCTCGTGACCACGACGTGAGACAGGCCCATCTCCGCGGCCGCCTCAGCGACGCGCGCAGGCTCGTCCGCGTCGAGCGCCGCAGGCTTGGCGGTACCCACCGCGCAGAACCCGCACGCCCGCGTGCAATCGCGCCCCATGACCATGAATGTCGCGGTGCCGTGGCTGAAGCACTCGCCCAAGTTGGGGCAGCGCGCTTCCTCGCAGACTGTGTTCAAGTTCCCCGAGCGCAGCGTGCGCTTGAGCTGCGCGACCGCTGCGCCCTTGCCGAGCGGCCGCTTGAGGAAGTCAGGCTTGCGCAGCGCCTCGCGGTCTCGACCGAAGCGGTCGTTCTCGGGGTGACCGGGCAGGACAGGCAGGGGCTCACCGCGAGTGGGGTTCGGCATGGTGAAATCGACTTACACTTTGCAAACGAGCGTGCGCAACCCGCTTGACTTCCTTGGCGGGCGTCCATAGTCTCCGCGCGATTTTCAACCGGCGGCCCCCGTCGGTTCATGCCGCCCATTTCGGGCGTCGATGCTGGATGAGGTGAATTTTGAGCTCGAATGAGTTGGTCCTGCGGCCCCTCGAGGTCATTGTCGAGGGTGATAACGTCGAGCGCGCCATCAAGGCCCTCAAGCGCAAGGTCGCGCAGGAGGGTATCTACAAGGAGCTGAAGCGCCGTCGTTTCTACGAGAAGCCCTCGGTGAAGACGAAGCGCAAGCAGCGCGAAGCCGAGCGCCGCCGCCGCAAGGAGCGCCGTCGCGCCCTGAAGACGAACGTCCGCGCTCCCAAGAAGTAAGCGGATGGACACCGGAGGCAGCTCCGGGTCACGTCTCGCTTATCAGGGCGTCCGAGTCTTCACCGCGACGAAAGCACAGGAGCGTGAGCGCCTCGGTGAGCAAGTCACCGAATGGCTGCGCGCGCACCCCACGGTTGAGATCGTCGACACGGTCGTTAAGCAGTCGAGCGACCAGCAGTTTCACTGCTTGAGCATCGTCGTCTTCTACCGCGGCGTCTGACCCGCTCTCATGGCCTGCAAGTGCCGCCCCTCAGCGCGCCGGCGGGCTCATCAGCCGAGCGGGCCGTGGGTGTCGCCTCAAGCTCGACCGCGAACTGGCAACGGGTGAGCCCGTCGCAGGCCTCGCCTTGCCAGTCGATGACCCCGGCCAATCGGCCGCGGAGCGTACCGCCTTCGCAGACGTCGATCTCGGTGGTCGGAAAACGCGCGTCGTCCCGGTCCACGCAGACGCTCTCAATGAAGAGCGTCTCGGCCGCGCGATACTCGGCGTCTCCGCGCGCCAGCGCCACTGCGTCGATACGCTCCGCGGGCAGAGCGACGCGCGCCACGCAGCGGGACGCGCCTTCTTCGACTGTGGCGCGGGTCAGCCCGCCCACGCGCACGCGAAAGCCGCCTTCGCCGTCGCTCGTCAGGCACCCTCGGAGGACGATGGGTCGCGTCGCGCTGTCTTCGAGCGGCGCGAGCGTGAGCGTGAGGCTCTCTGCGTCCTGCGTGAGCGCGACGGCGAGCGCGGTGGGGAGCGCGCCGAGACCGAGCGCACTGCACTCCGGCGTCGCTGGGTCCGCGGGTTCGTCCGCCACGGGCGTGAGCTTCGCCTCGAAGCGCGTCGCGAGCCAGGGGGCGCCCTCGGGCGGCGGCGCGGTCGGGACATCGAGGCCCCCGCCACATCCGCTCGCGAAGAGGGCGACCACCGCGACCTGCCCTCGTGCGTCGCCCCGCATTCGCCTCATCCGACCGCGTAGCGTGCCGGGTCTCGCACGCCCGCCTGCTCGAAGCCCTTGAGCCTGAGTTGGCACGCGTCGCAGCGACCGCAGGCCGCTCCCGTCGGGTCTGGCGAGTAGCACGAGTGGGTGTCCGCGTAGTCCACACCGAGCCGGAGCCCCTCACGCACGATGTCCGCCTTGGTCATGCGCTGAAGCGGGGCGCGAATGGTCAGCGCGGCGCCCTCGGTCCCCGAGCGGGTCGCGAGGCGCGCCATTGCCTCGAAGGCGGCGATGAACTCTGGGCGGCAGTCGGGGTAGCCGGAGTAGTCGATCGCGTTGACGCCAATGAATAGGTCGTTCGCCCCACGGACCTCGGCGAGCGCGAGAGCGTGCGCGAGAAAGACGGTGTTGCGCGCGGGCACATACGTCACGGGCACACCCGCGCTCATCTCGCCCTCGCTGCGACCCTGGGGAACTTCGATCGAGGCATCCGTGAGCGCAGAGCCACCAAAGCGGCCGATCGAGAGGTCGCACACGACGTGCTCTTCGACACCCCACCGAGCGGCTTGGCGGGCGGCGGACTCGAGCTCGAAGACGTGCCGCTGACCGTACCGGAAGGACAGCGCGTGGACTGCATATCCCTCACCGCGCGCGATGGCGAGCACGGTGACCGAGTCGAGGCCGCCGCTGAGAAGAACGACCGCACGACGCGGCTTAGACACCTCGGGCATCGGCACCCCATAAGTACTTATGTAGTTGAAGCTGAAGCCGAACAGGCGCGCCGTCGGCGATGATCCACGCCGCCAAGTCTTCGGGAGCGAGTCGACCGTGGACGGGGCTGAACAAGACCGCGGCGACACGCCCGTGAAGGCCGAGTTCACGCACTCTCTCGAGCGCCCACAGGTAGTCGTCGCGCGAGGCGAGCACGCACTTGACCTCGTCGCGGGGTCCGAGCACGTCCATGTTCGACCAGAGGTTTCGAGCGGCCTCGCCGGAGCCAGGCGCCTTCATGTCGACGATGCGATGGACGCGGGGGTCGACCATCGACACATCGCGCTGCCCCCCGGTCTCGAGCGTGACCTCGAAGCCGGCGTCGAGGAGCTGCGCCATGAGCGCGTGGACGTTCGCCTGCAGGAGCGGCTCGCCGCCCGTCACGCACACGAGCCGGGGCCCAAAAGCGTCGACTTGCGCGACGAGCTCTTCGATGGAGCGCCACTCACCCCCGGTGAAGGTGTACGTCGAGTCACACCACGCGCAGCGGAGGTCGCAGCCGGTCAAGCGCACGAAGACGCTCGGACGGCCGGCGAAGGTGCTCTCGCCCTGGATGCTATTGAAAACCTCGGTGATACGCAGTCTCACGGCGCGGGAGATTAGCACGACCGCTCGACGACCGTGCATCTCGCGCGCGACCTGCTATCTTTGCCGCATGCCGCAGTTTCTGGAGTTCCCTGCCCTGCCGCCGGGCGAGTATCGCGCGGCCGTGGATGCGCTGATCAAGCTGTGTCGACAGACCCCGGCCGAGGGCGAAGGCGCCCGAGACCACCGTGCGCGTCTCAAGCAGTTGGGGCTCTGGAACCGCGAACGTGTGCGTGCCCTCTATCGCTTCCTGAGGCTCGGCGTCGGGGAGCGCGCGATCCCCTCACCGCTCATGCGCGAGGTCGCGGCCGCATCGGACGACGACGCGGCCCGCATTCGCTTGGCAGACAGACTCTGGGAGGTGAACCCCGTCCTGTTCCAAGCGGTGATGCTTCAGCTCAAAGAGCGCGTGCAGAGCGAGAATGAGCTCCTCAAGTACCTGGACTCGTTCGCGTACACCGGCAACCGAATCACCGGCCCGCAAGTGCGCGGCTGGGTGCGGATGGCGCAGGGCCTTGAGCTGTTCAAGCTGGTCGGGATTCGACTCGCGCTCTCGTCACAGGGGGAGAAGCGCCTCGCGCGGGCCGAATCCTTCGACCTAGACGAGTATCTCGAGGACGACGTCGATGAACCCGAGCCCGTCGTCGAGGACGATCCGAGCAGCTCCGCGCCGACCTCAGCCATCGCTTCCAGCGCACCCGAGGAGCCCGTCACGCTCGCCGCGACCGGCCTCTCCGAGGCGTCGGCTCCGGCAGAGCCCGAGCGGTCATCGCCGCAAGCTGCGCCCGCGCGGGCGCCCTCGGCGTCGCGCGCGCAGCCCGCAGGCGCCTCTCCACACGGCGCGCAACGCCCCATGCCACTGGCGCGCTTCGCGGGTACGGACCTCGGCACCTTTCGCGATGACGTGCTCGAAGAGACGACGCAGCGCATCGCGACCTGGTCGCGGGGCCTGCCCGCGGGCGCGCTGGCGGACGACACCCCGCCGCCGAGCGCTCTGGGTCTGGACGCCTCGATGTGGCAGGAGGACGCCGACCGCGCGCTCTTCAAGCTCTGCGTCGCGGGCGCCCTCGCGCTGCGACTCCCGCAGGCGCGCCTGACCGAGGCATGGTCACAGCTTGATGCATCGGGCGTGCTCGACGCGCTCTACGACGGCACGGCGCCCGAGACGAACCCGGGCCGCGTCGACCCGCTCGGCCTGATGTGGGCGTCTCTCGTCGCGCGGCGCTTCGCCGAGGTGGCGGGGGTTTCAGCCGACCTCGAGCGCGCCGGCTCGGCGGCCGAAGCGTTTGATGCGCTCCACCAGAGCTTGGGACGCGGGCTGCTCAGCGCGGAGTTGGTCTGGGTCATGCGCGGCCTCGACGCCCTGGGGGTGCTGCGCTTCGACGATATGGCCTCGGTGACGGGCCTCGCGAGTCGACCGCTGCGTGACACCCTGTACCGCCTCGGATTTCTGGCGACGCCGTATGCCGGCGATGCGCTCGCGCTCGCAGCCGCATCGCGAGCGCTCAGGCGGGCAGTCGGTCGGGGACCGGAGGCCGAGCAGACACTTGAGGCATTTGCCCGAGCCGCGGGGTGCGCCTACGACTGCGCGCAGCGCAAGACCTGCGGGTTCGCGTGTCGCGAGCGCGCTGACGTCTGAGTCACGCCCGCAGGAGCGAGCCGAGCGCTGCCTCGACTTCGGCTTTGATCCGCGCGACGGCGGCGTCACTCGACTCACCGGCGCGTCGCTCAGGCAGGATTGGCGTCCCCACGCGGTGGTGAAGCTGGACGGGGAACGGCAGCGGACCGAGCCCCAGCATCAAGGGGAGCGGCAAGCGTCTTGCGGGTCCAAAGACGCGCGCGCCCCACTTCATCGCGTCATTGAGGACCCACACGAGGTCGTCCGCCGCTGGACACGCCACGGGCACGATCGGCACGCCCGCCTTGAAAGCGACGCGGGCAAATCCATCGCGTCCGTCCCACAGGAGCGCGCGCCGCTGCGAGCGCGGCTTCCAAGCCTCTCGGGCGCCGCCGGGAAAGACACCGACGAGGTCCCCCGAGTTCAAGCGGCGCCGCGCGAGGTACGGTGTCCCTTCGAGAGCGCCCCAACGCTCCAGCGGCTGCCCAAAGATCGGGCGCTCGAAGAGTATGCGTTCACCCAGAAATCGAGGCCAGCGGCCCTGCGCGCGACGCAGCGCGTGGCAGAAGAGAACCGCGTCAATCGGCAGCGGGCCGTGATTCAGGACCAGCATGGCGGGACCGCGAGACGGGACGCGCTCGAGACCCTCGACGGAATGGCGGAAGAGCCGCGCGAGCGCATCGAACGCACCGGCATAACGCTCCGGGAGCGCGGGCTCGAAGCGGTCCGGCGCATCCTCACCGAAGACCCCGCTCATCGTCTGCCTCCCCCGGTCCCCGTCCCAGTGTCGTCACTCAGCGCATCCATCTCAAGGGTCTGACTGGCGGGATCGTCCCCAGACGTTGACGACCCCGTCGAATCGGCGCCCCCGCTCAGGCTTGTTTCGTGCGTCCCCGTCTCGGCGCGCCGCGACGCGAGCCAAGCGTCGAGCGCGTCGCGCAGCGCGTCGACATCGTCTAGGTCCGCGTCCGGGAACACGCCCGCACAGACGAGGCGCGTGTACTCGCGGCGCTCGCCCGTGGGCGTCAGGTCATCGATCCCGACGTCGAGGTCGAACTCGCTCAGCAAGGCCTCGCGCTCGCGACGCTCAGCATCGAACGCGCGCGCGACCAGCGCCCCGAGCTCGCTGGGCTCGAACGTGGGCGCCGCGACGACGCGCACTGCACGCAGCGCCGTGGCGAATGCCTCGGCCGTTTGGAAGCGGTCACTCGGGTCCTTGTCGAGCGCCCGCGCCAAAATGGCGTCGAGCGCGCCCGGGAGCTCTGGATGAGACGCGCTCACCGGATCGGGGTGCGCCTCACGGATGGCCTCCATCAGGAGGGGGTCCTCAGGTGCGAGGAAAGGCGGTCGCCCGACCAGGCACTCGTAGAGCACGACGCCGGCAGAGAAAACGTCCGAGCGGCGCTCGAGCCGCTTGCCCTCGGTCTGCTCGGGGCTCATGTACTTGACCTTGCCCTTGATGACGCCGCTGCGCGTCTGCGATCGGTTGTGCTCCGCCTTGGCGATGCCGAAGTCGATGAGCTTCACCTCACCTGCGACGCTGACGAGGATGTTCGAGGGCGTGAAGTCGCGGTGGACGATGTCGAGCTCATGCGCCGCGTGCAGGCCCGAGAGCGCCTGCTCGACGACGTAGAGCGCGTGAACCCACGGGAGCGCCTCCCCGCGCTCGCGACAGCGCCGAACCACGCTGCGCAGGTCGACGCCGTCGACCAACTCCATCGCGAGGAAGTAGGTCTCGTCGGCTTCCCCAAACTCGAACACACGGGCGACGTTCGGGTGGTCGAGCGACGCCGTGATCCGTGCCTCGTCTGAGAGCATATCGACGAACTCAGGATCGGCGGTGTGAATGGGCAGGATGCACTTGACCGCCACGGGCACCTGCGCGCCGTCCGCGGTCGTGCGGACGCCACGAAAAATCTCGGCCATTCCGCCGGAGGCGAGCCGCGTCAGGACGCGATAGGGGCCGAGCCAGCGTGGTCGCCGCATGCCCTGCCCAATACCCCGCGGGGCGCGCGGTTGCAATCGACCCCTGCGGGTGCTAACTCACGAAGGCTCATCTCCGAGGGATTTCTCATGCGTCGCGTTCTCTTCTTTGGTTCGTCGGTCTCTCTCTGCCTGGCCGTGAGCGCCCTCACCGCCTGCCAGAGCTCTCCTGCCCCCTCCGCGCCCGAAGCCGCGGCGTCTGCGCCGACTGCCGCGACCCCGACGCCCGCGGCGCCCGCGAGCGCGGCTCCGGCAACGCAGGCCGCAACCGCGCAGCCCTACACGGTCCGCATCGTCGCCGGCGACGCGAAGGCGGGTCAGGCGGGCAAGAGCGTGGTCGAGGTCACGCCCGCCGCCGGATTCCACATGAACCTGGAGTTCCCCGTGCGACTGCGCGTCACGCCGCCGACTGGCCTGACGCTCGGCAAGGCGGACCTGTCAAAGGAGGACGCCGAGCTCTCCGAGGCGGCGCTGCGCTTCTCCGTGCCCTTTACCGCTGCGGCGGCCGGCAAGGTCTCGCTCGAGGCCCTCGGTGACTTCAGCGTATGCAACGACACCACGTGCAAGCTCATCCGAGACGAGAAGCTCGCGTGGGATGTCGACGTGAAGATCTGAGCGCGGCGCGCCGATGACGCCGAACTTCCTCGCGGAGACCGTCCAGCAGGTCCGAGACCGCTTCGTCGCAGAGAAGACGATCCTGTCGTTTCAGGAGTATCTGGAAGTCGTTCGTCAGTCACCGGCGCAGCAGGCGCGGGACGCCGCGACCTACGTGCGCGACTGTTGGAGCCACTTTGGCACCACGCGCGTGACGCGGCCTTACGGCCAGTACACGCGGTGGAATCTCTTCGACTGCCCATTCGACGGAGGGCGTGACCCGCTCATCGGCCACGAGGGCGTGCAGGCGCAGGTCTTCGGCCTGCTGTCTGACTTCGTCCGTGAGGGCCGAGTCAACAAGCTCATCCTCCTTCACGGGCCGAACGGGAGCGCGAAGAGCAGCTTCATCGGGTGCGTGCTGCGCGCGCTGGAGCACTACAGCGCTCAGGCCGAGGGCGCGCTCTACACGTTCAACTGGGTGTTCCCCTCGCGGAAGAGCGAGCGCGGCGCGATCGGCTTCGGCTCGACCGGTCGCTCGCTTGACGGTGTCCCGAGCTACGCCCACTTGGCCGACGCTGACATCGACGCGCGCGTTCGCAACGAGCTGCGCGACCACCCCTTGCTCTTGCTGCCCGCCTCTGCGCGGCGCGCACTGCTGCGCGACCTGCTCGGCGAGGCGACACCGCTCCCCGCGCTCATGGCGGACGGCGACCTCTCGCCGCGCGCCCGCGCGATTGCCGACGCGCTCCTCAAGGCCTATCAGGGCGACCTCTCGGAGGTCCTGCGTCACGTCCAGGTCGAGCGCTTCTACATCTCGCGTCGCTATCGGTCGGGCGCGGTGACGGTCGATCCGCAGCTCCGCGTCGACGCGGGCGCGCGCCAGGTCACGTCCGACCGCAGCCTCGGCGCGCTGCCGCCGGTGCTTCAGAACCTAAGCCTGTTCGAAGCCGTCGGCGACCTCGTCGACGCGAACCGCGGGGTCATCGAGTACAACGACCTGCTCAAGCGGCCGCTGGAGTCGTTCAAGTACCTGCTCGCCACCTGCGAGAAGGGCACAGCGAGCCTCGACATGATGACGCTGCACCTCGACGAGGTCTTCCTCGCGAGCAGCAACGCGAACCACCTCGACGCCTTCATGGAGATGCCCGACTTCGCGAGCTTCAAGGCGCGTATCGAGCTCGTCGAGGTCCCCTACCTCGTCGACTTCGAGCAGGAGCGGCGCATCTACGCGCAGCAGATCCGCACGTCTGCGCTCCGCCGACCCGTGGCGCCCCACACGGACCGTGTGGCCGCGCTGTGGGCGGTCCTCACGCGCCTGCATCGCCCGACGACCGATCGCGCGCCGGTCGCTGTGCGGGGTGCCCTCGAGCACTTGACACCGCTGCAGAAGGCCGAGCTCTACGCCAGCAGCAAGACGCCATCCCACTTGTCACGCGACGTCGCGAACGAGCTCAAGGCCGACATCGAGTCGATGTATCGCGAGTCCCACGACACCCGACGTTACGAAGGCCGCACAGGCGCAAGCCCCCGCGAGCTCAAGGCGGCGCTGCTGGGCGCGGCGCGGCGCGAGGGCTTTCGAAGCCTATCGCCCATCGCGCTCCTCGAAGAGCTCGCGGACCTCGTCCGCCAGTCTCAGATCTACGACTGGCTGCGGCTTGAACCGGACGGCGAGTACCACCAGCCCGAGGCCGCGATTGAAGCGGTGCGCGCGTGGTATCTCGACGTGGTCGAGGAGGAGCTCCACCGCGCGATGGGGTTGATTGATGTCGACCGCACGGTTGACCTCTTCAAGCGCTACGTCGACCACGTGACCTACTTCGTTCGCCGTGAGAAGCGGCAGAACCCCATCACGGGGCGCGCCGAGGACCCGGACGAGACGCTGATGTCCGAGGTCGAGCGCCGCCTCGGGCTATCACAACAGGCTGCGCTTGAAGCGCGTGCCGGGCTCTTGTCGCGCATCGCTGCGTGGCGGATGGACAACCCCGAGGCCTCACTCGACCTGGCGACCATCTTCGCCGAGCAGCACGCGCGGCTCACGGAGTCGTTTTACGAGGAGAAGCGTGTGGCGGCGGAGCGGGTCAAGCGCAACTTGCTCGTGCATGTGATCGACGACCCGAAGCGCTTGACGGACGAGGAGCGCGCGCAAGCCGAACAGACTCTCGAGGCGTTGGAGCGCGACTTCGGCTACGACCGCGCCTGCGCGACAGACGTGATCGGCTACTTGCTCAAGATGCGCCAGCGCGCGTCCTGAGGACGGCGCGCGTGGTCCGAGTGTCTATCTGCGTCGGTGCGCTCACGGCGGCCCTGTGCATGCCGTTCTCGGCGCGCGGACAAGACGAGGCCAGCCCTGAGCCCGAAGCGTTGCCGTTCGCGGCTCAGCTCCTCGAGGCGACGTCGCGGGGGCATAGGCTGCTCGCCGCGACGCCTGAGGCCGCGGTGGGCGCAGCCGCGCTCGAACTCTTGAGACTCGTCGACGAAGGACAGCTCGCGCGAGCGCGGACCGACGACGCGCAGATCGAGCGCGTCCGCACCGCGCTGCGAGCACAGCTCCGACTGCTCGAAGCCCTTGAGAGTCGCGCCGAGGCGGCCGAGCGGGTGGCACAAGCGGAGCGAGCGCTCGCGCAGGCTCGGAGAGACCTCGAGGCGCTGAGCACGGAGTCTCCGCGTTGAAGCGACGCGCACAATCGGCGCTTCGCCACTGCGCTCTGGCCGCGGTCATCGCGGTCGGCGGTGCATGCTCGGGCGGACCACGGCTCGTCGACCTCGGCGCCTATGGACAGGCGCGGAGCACGCCATCTGCCGCCGAGGTTGCGCGACGCTACCCCAAGCTGAGCGCCGAGGCAGACGCACACTACGCGCTCGCGTTGGCGGCCTCGCGCGCCGGACAAGTGGCCGAGGCGCGTCACGCTGCGCGCCTGGCGCGCGCGACCTGGGCAGCGGCCGAAGTCTACGCAGAGCGACGAGGCTTTCGCGCGCGCTTGGCGGAGCTGCAGAACCAGCAGCGGTTGGTCGAAGAACAAATCAGCGCAGCCCGCACGCGCAAGCGAGACGCGGCGCGCGCCGAGGAGCTCAAGGCGAGGCTCCAAGCGCTGAGTGCCCGCGCGACGGCGCTCCGCGCTTCGGGTCACCCCGCGGCCGATGTACTCTCGTCCGCCCTGGCTGACCTGCAGCGCGCGGCGGAGTTCGACGCCGCGCGGCTCGTCCAAACGGACGAGCTCCAGGCACGGACAACGTTCGAGGCGGCCTTGGCGTGGGCCGAAGCGGATGCCCCTGAGACCCGCTCAGCGCCCGCAGTGGGCCACGCCCGAAGCCCCCTGCCCGAACGCGCGCGCATCGAGGCCAAGGCCCTGCTCACGCTCGCCGAGCCGCGCTGGGCTGAAGACAGACACCTTGCGGAGACGAACCGCGCGCTCGCCGAAGTGCTCCGCGAGGCGGTCGCGCTGCCCGAAGCCGAGGCGACCCTCGAGGGCCGCGGCCTGGTCGTCACGCTGCGCGCGCTGTTCCGAGATGGTGAGACGACGCTTAACCCCGAGCGTTTGCCCTCCGTGGGCGCGATCGCGGCGCTCGCCCAGCGGCACCCGGACCTCGACGTGCGCGTCGAGGGCCACACGGACCCCCGAAAGGACGCAGTCGCCGCGTTACGGTTGACAGAAGATCGCGCACGCTCCGCAGCCGAGGCATTGGTCGCGGCAGGCGTCAGCGCAGCGCGCGTCGCGTCTTTGGGTCGCGGCGCGGACCAACCCGTGGCCGACAACGAAACGCGCGACGGGCGCGTCCGCAATCGACGCATCGAGTTCGTCTTCTTGCGGCCCGCTCACGCGCCGAAGATGGCCCCCCCGGAAGGGATCAATCGAGGCGGTGACCCCGCTCGTTGAGGACCTTCTTGACCTTGGCAAGCAGGTCGTCGATCTGGAACGGCTTTGTGACGTAGAACTTCGCGCCGACGTTGATGCCCTCGATCATCGAGAGCGGGTCCGTCTTCGCGGTGAGAAAGATCAGCGGGATGTTCTTCGTCTCCCGCCGATTTTTCAGCGCCTTCGTGAAAGTCAGGCCGTCGAGGTTCGGCATCATGACGTCCGCGATGATCAGGTCAGGACGAAACTCCTCGAGAACGCGCAGGCCATCAAGGCCATCCTCGGCCGTGCGCACGACGAAGCCGTTCTTCTCAAGGAGTCGACTCACCATGATCTTCACGGGGGCCTCGTCTTCGATGACGAGGATTCCCTTCTTGTCCGCTTCAGCCATGCCTGCTCCGCTCGGGCGACTGCTTCAATCTCACACGGCCCCCAGCGCTTGTAAACTCTCGAGGACAGCGTCGGCCTCGTGAAGGCGCATGCAGGCGTGGTGGACCCGCGGACACCGGCGGGGGCCGTGAGGCGAGCATGGTCGACATGGGACGTCGACGCGCTCAAGGTCAACGCGGCCCGGATCGTCGGGCAGCCGCCCGCGGTCCGTGGGGCCCCATAGGGTGACCGTCGGGACACCGAGCGCCCGCGCAAGGTGGATGAGGCCGGTGTCCCCGCCGACGACCGCGCGGCAGCGGACGAGCAGGCCTGCGACGAGGTCGAGCGGTTCGCCGAAAGAAGCGGGACGCGACGGGCCAGAGAATGCGGGCGCCTCACCGGCGCCACCGATGAGGACCGTCGGCACTCGCAGGGCATCGAGGCGCGCCAAGAGCGCCTCGAGGAGCGCAGGCGCAGGCCGCTTTGTCGCGTAGTTCGCCCCTGGCAAGATGGCGATGGTGCCTGAGCTCTGCGCCTCTGCGGACACGCTCGGCCAACCCTCTCGGGGGAGACGCGGCGGCGCGAAGTCCTCGCGGCGCGCCCCGACACGCTCCGCCAAGGCCCAGACATCCTCGATGAAACGAGGACCCCGTTCGACGCGGGTCGTGTAGCCCACGGGTCCCCAGCCCACCCGGCGAGGAGCACCGCTGAGCCAGGCGAAGAGTCCAGAACGAATTGAGGGATGCGGGGCCAGCAAGACGTCCACCCCACGCGCCTCGGCGAGGCGCCGCGCCGCCCTCAAGGTCCCGAGGGGTGACGCGTCTGCGTCTCGCTTGTCCCAGACGAAGACATGGCTGACGCCGGAGGCTCGGCGAGCCAGCGCGGCCAATGGCGGGCGCGTGACGAGCGTGACGCAGTGGCCAGCGCGTGCCAACCCCTCGACCGAGGGGAGCGTGAAGACCAGGTCACCCAATCCTGCCATCGCCAGAATGGCCGTACGCTGACTCATCGCTGGACCCGCGCAGCGAGCGCGAGCAGGGCGTCGATGTACTCCGACGGGCTCGGCGGCCTCCACAGCGCGGCGCGCGGCCGGGCCAATGCCGCCCGAACGCGGGCCGCGAGCCCTCCAGGCCCTTCCGCGCGGGCCCATCGATGGTCCGGGTGCAGCATGCACGCAGCGCCCGTCTCCTCGCTCACAATCACCGGCACCTCCATCGCAGCGGCCTCCGCCACCACGTTCCCCCACGGCTCGTATCGCGCCACGTGAACGAGCGCCGCCGCCGTCGCGAGGTGAGGTCCAGCATCCACCGCGCCGAGGAATCGCACCCGCCGCGCCAGGCCCATCGCCTCGACAGCCGCGCGCCAGCGCCCGACCTCGCGATCTCGGCCGATGACGTCGAGCGCGAGGCCTGGCAGGTCCTGCAGCGCAGCCAGGACCACATCCAGGCCCCGCCGCTCGAAGCCATGCCCGACGCAGACGAGGCGCGACTCTGTGTGGGGTGTGCGGGCGGGCAATGCAGTCAGCACGGGGTTGATGAGGATATGCACATCGTCTCGCCCGTAGAGGCGCGCGAGCTCGTCGGCGCCGCGCGGCGCCAATGCAATCACGACGTCGGCCTGACGAACGGCGCGTCGCTCTCGGCATATCCGCCACGCGTCCCGCACCGGGTGCCGGCTCATCGCCTCTGCCCATGCGCGCGTGCAGCCGTCGCCGCACCGCACGATCTGACCGCCGAGCAGCGCGCGTACGCCCATGGAGACACCCGCGTTGCTGAGCGCACCGCGTTCATTAAGCGCCCTTGTCAGCCAAGCACCGAAGCGCTCCAGCCCCCCCTGCCGCGGGCTCCAAGGTGCGAACGGCGCCCCCGTCAATCGAATCCGCGCGGGCGGGTTTGTGCTCATGCCGGTTCGCGGGTCCACTGTTGTAGAGTCGCCGCTCAGGCAGGTGCGTTGTCAATGACCGGCGTCGAGACCATGACCCAGTTGGGGCGCTACCGAATCGAGCGCGAGCTCGGGCGCGGTGGCATGTCCGTCGTTTACCGAGGGGTGGACCCCGCGCTTGGCCGCACGGTCGCCGTCAAGGTATTGCACCCGCACCTGGCCGCTCGAGCCGAGGCGCGGGAGCGCTTCGCGCGCGAGGCCCGCGCAGTCGCCCGACTCGACCACCCGAACATCGTCGCGGTGTACGACTACGCGCCGCCAGAGTCTGAGCGTTCGTACCTCGTCACGGAGTTCATCGATGGCCCCAATCTGCGCACTGCGCTGGAGGGCGGCCCGCTCAAGCGCCCAGAGGTTGCGGCCCTGCTCATGGCGCCCGTCTTCGACGCGCTCGACCACGCGCACACGCTCGGGATCGTGCACCGGGACGTCAAGCCCGAGAACATCATGCTGCGGCCGGACGGGCAGCCTGTCCTCGTAGACTTCGGGATCGCTCAGCTCATCGACATGGACACCTTGACGCAGACGGGCACGATGCTCGGCTCGCCCGCGCACATGGCGCCCGAGATCATCGATGGCGCCGACGCCGACGGACGCGCAGACATCTTTAGCGCCGCCACCGTGCTCTACTGGTTGACGTGCGGCGCGCTGCCGTTCACGGCGTCGAGCCCCGCCGCGCTGTTTCGGCGCATCCTCGAGTGCCGATTCGAACCGGTTCTGCAACGCACGCCGTCCGCGGGTCGTGGTCTCGCCCGCCTGATCGAGCAGTGCCTCGAACGCGATCCGGCGCGGCGACCGCAGCGCGCGTCCGAGGTCGCAGAGCGACTCCGCGCCCTGCTCGCCGAGGTCGGCCTCACAGAGAGCGCCGCCGAGCTCTCCCGGTGGTCGGTCGACCGAGTCGCCTACGAAGCTGCGCTTGGCGTGCGCATCATCCCGCCCTTGCTCTTCGCTGCTCGCGCCGCGGTCGAGGCAAAGAAGCATGCGCGCGCGGCCGATATGCTCGACCGAGTGCTCGCGATCGATGACCGGCACGCCGAGGCGCAGACCCTCCTCGGGCGACTGGAGCGGCGCGACCAGCGACGGCGACTGCTCCGCGGTGTGGCGTTGGGGGCCGCGACAGCGACCGTCATCGCCGGCGTCGTCTGGGGCGTCAGCGCGCTGGTTCACCCCTCTTCGACAGACGACCTCGCGGACGTGCCCGAGGTCGGGGACGCGTCAAGGCAGGCGAGCGCTGCCGCCCCAGCGTCGACCGCGACCAGCGCGGCGCCCTCCCCTGTCACGCCATCGAGCCCGCCGCCCTCGAAGCCCACAGCCGCGTCCGAGAGCAAGCCGCGCAACCCCGCCTCGACGCCTCCCCGCCTCCGCCCGTCGCCGTCGAGCCCGCGCGACCCCACCTCGAACCGCCCGTCACGCGAAGTCCTCGTGCCGTTTCGTGCCGACCTGTGGAACGCCGAGGTCCTCGTCGACGGCGTGCGCCGTGGCTACCTGTACGAGGTCCGTGGCGCGGGCGGCCTGCGCATGCCGGCGGCTCTTCACGACGTTGAGTTCAAGCACCCGGCCTGCGCGCCAGACGTGCGCCGCCTTGACCTGAGCGCGGCGCCAGACGTCGCACCGCCCGTCCTTTTCCGGTGTACGCCGCTGCCCGCGCGACTCCGGATCGTCTCCCAGAGGAGTCTGCCCGTTCGAAACGCCTCGACGGGTGAGCTCCTCGGGCAGACCAACGCCGACCTCAGCGTCCCAATGCCCGCTCTCCGCCTTGAGCTCGCCTTGACCGTCGGGGAGCCGGGGGGTAGCCTTGAATCCTTCTCCGTCCGCCTCGCCGCGGGCACGACAACGACCGAGACACTGCGGTTCTGAGCAGCGTATGTCGCACCCGAGCGCCTGCCTCTCCGTGGCCCTCGGGCTGCTTGTCGCCGTGGGATGTGGCGTACGACCCGCTCGCGCGGCGGACGCGGCATCGGAGCTGCGCGACGGCGAGAACTGGTTCGTGTACGGTGACTTCGATCAAGTGGTCTCCCACCTCAAGCCGCTCGTGGAGCCCAAGCTCCAGCTCACTCAGCGCGAAGACGCCGTGCGCGCGCTCGAGCTGCTCGGGCTCGCATGTTTTTATCTGCGGCGCGAAGACGAGGCGCGCGGCTACTTCGAGCAGCTCGTACGACAGTCGCCCGACCACCTGCTCGACCCGCTGACCGTCCCGCCGCCCGCGATTCGCTTCTACGAGGAGATCCGCGCGCGCCTGTCCAAGGAGCTCGAGCTGCAGCGAGAGGCCGTGAAGCGGCAGCTTGAGCGTGAAGCGGAGCTGCGGCGTCAGGCCAATATCGTCGTCGAACGGGTTGAGCTGCGCCGAAATTCGCGCGTCTTGGCGGTCGTGCCCTTGGGCGTCGGGCAGTTCCAAAACGACGACGACCTCGCCGGCTATCTGTTCTTGGGCGCCGAGCTCGCAACGTCGACCGCGAGCGTCGCGCTCTGGGCGAGCGTCGAGCGCTTGCGAAACGCCTCGGGTCGCTTCGACGGCCGCGACGTCTCACGCGCCCAGCACCTGCGGACCGCCCAGGTGGTCACTGGGGCTGCCGCGCTTGGGCTGATCATTGCTGGGGCAGCGCACGGCCTCGCGACCTTTCGCGAGGAGTCCGAGATTCGAAAGCAGCGCCTCGGCCCCGCGTTGACGCCCGGCACCGCCGGGGGCGCCCTCTCCTTTTCGTCGTCGTGGTGAGCGCACGCATGGCCGCACTCGTCTTCGCTGGTCAGTCTTACCCGCTGGTCCGAAAACTGACCTCCATCGGCGCCGATCCGGACGCCGACATCGTCATTCACCAGGCAGGTGTCGCCGAGGGTCACGCCCACGTTCGTCTCGAGGGGGACGCGTATGTGCTCGTCCCCCTCGATCCGCGCGACGCCCCGGTGCTGGTCAATGGCCGGGCTGTGAAGCGGCACACGCTCGAGCACGGCGACGAAATTCGCCTTGGGCCCGCGACGCTGCGTTTCCAACTCTGGGCCGACACGTCCACAGCGAGCCGGATGACGAGCCCCCGCGCGGCGTCTCAGGCGAGCGAGTCCCTGACCGCCTACCGACGCCTCGCTGCGTTCTCGACGAAGCTCGCGCACGGCGTCGACGTCGGCGCCCTGCTCGAGGCGCTCCTCGACGAGGTCGTCGAGCTCACGGGCGCCGACAAGGGATTCATCGTCCTCGCTCGCGCCGACGGACCACGCGTCGCGAGCGCGCGCAACGTGCAGCGAGAGACGATCCAGAGCGCCCTCGGCGAGGTCGCGGGCCAGCTCAGCGACAGCATCTTGCAGCGGGTCATCTCGACGCGGCAGCCCGTCATCGTCAGCGATGCTCTGCACGACGCGCAGTTCAACGCGAGCCTGTCCGTGATGCGACTCAGACTGTGCAGCGTGATGTGCGTCCCCCTGCAGTTCCGAGGAGAACTGCTGGGTTTGATCTATGTCGGCAACGACAACGTCGTGAGCCTCTTCGACGACCAAGCGCTGGAGACACTCTCGGTCTTCGCATCGCAGGCCGCGCTTCTCCTGCACGCCGCGCAGCAGGTCGACGCGCTCAAGCAGGACAACACCGCGCTGCGCGAGGTCATCGCCGAGCAGAAGTTCGGCGACCTGATCGGCGCGTGCGACGCGATGCGCGAGGTCTTCCGCAAGCTTGACCGCGTCGCGACGACGGACATCAGCGTGCTGCTGCTCGGGGAGACGGGCACGGGCAAGGAGCTTCTCGCGCGCGAGCTCCATCGCCGCTCGCCGAGACACGCCGGCCCCTTCGTCGCGCTCAACTGCGGCGCGCTGCCCGAGAGCCTGATGGAGAGCGAGCTCTTCGGCCACCGGCGCGGCGCGTTTACGGGCGCGGTCGCGGACAAGATCGGGTGCTTTCAGGCGGCGCACGGGGGCACGCTCTTTCTCGACGAGATCGGCGAGATGCCCGCCACGTTGCAGGTCAAGCTCCTGCGCGCGCTCCAAGAGAGAGTCATCACACCCGTCGGCGACACGAAGCCCATCGCGGTCGACCTTCGGGTCGTCGCCGCGACCCACGTCGACCTGGAGCAGGCCATCAAGGCGGGCCGCTTCCGCGAGGACCTCTACTACCGCCTGAACGTCATGAGCCTCGAGCTCCCCCCTCTTCGGCGCCGGGATGAAGACGTCGTGCTCATCGCGCGTTTTCTCCTCGACAAGTGCGCGCGCGACCTCGACCGCTCTGTTCGCGGCTTCACACGCGACGCGGTGATTGCGCTGCGCAAGCACCTGTGGCCCGGGAACATCCGCGAGCTGGAGAACCGCATCAAGAAGGGCGTGCTCCTCGCCGACGGCGTCGAGCTCACGCCCAACGACCTCGACTTGGACGACGCGCAGCTCGTCGGTCGAGTGCTCCCGCTCGCCGAGGCGCGTGAGGCCTGGCAGCGTCGCTACATCGACGAGGTCCTCGCGCTCAACGGCGGCAATCGCACGAAGGCGGCGCGCGACCTCGGGGTCGATCCACGCACGATATTTCGCCACGTCGCTCAGGGGCGCGACGAGGAATAAAAGCGCGCCATTCCCTTTGCACGACTCTCGGGGCCTTTGATACAAGCCCCGTGACGCCGATGGTCGGCGCTCGAACCCGTTCGACGGAGTTGGAGAGAGTTCATGGGGAACATTCGCGAGATCCTGATTGCTTCCTTGGCTGCGGCCAGCCTGCTCACCGCTTGTGGCGACGACGCCGGTAGCAGCTCCAGCGAGGACGCCGGCGCAACCGGTGGTACGCCCGCGCCCGGTGGCACGCCCGCGCCCGGTGGCGCGCCTGCGCCCGGCGGTGAGCCTGCGCCCGGTGGCGCACCTGCGCCCGGTGGCGCGCCCGCGCCCGGTGGCGAGCCCCCGCCCGTCGGTGGCACGCCCGCCACGGAGCCCCCCCCGCCCGCCTGCGACAACCCCCCGTGCACGTGGCCTGAGTCGAACGAGTGGGGCCCCTCGGCTCGCGTGAACTACATCAATATCCCGGCGAACGAGGCCGAGGCGCGCACGGTCGGCTGTGACCTCATCGGCGCCAAGAACGGCACGGCCCTCGGTGGCCTCGTCTCGCTCGCGGGCGGCACGGGCCTCGCTGAGTACGTCCTGCCGGACGACCAGGGCAACATCCAGCTCCTGCTGCTCGGCCGCCTCGCGGGCGCTGAGGCCGGCGAGGCCTTCGGCGCCACCGGCCCGATCGACTTCCAGCTCTTCACGGGCGACCAGGACGGCGCCGGCGGCTTCACCATCGACCCGGTCAGCTTCGTCTCCGGCACGATGGACCCGCTCATTCACTTCCCGAACACGATGATCGACGCCGCCGGTGTCATCACGACGGAGCCGTCGCAGTTCTCGCTGTCGCTCCCGCTCGTGGACGGTCTGCCGCTGAACATCACGCTGAACGCGACCAACCTCACGGGCTTCGTTGGCCTTGGCACGGGCGGCGTTGGCTTCCAGATGAGCGACGGCACGATCCAGGGCTACCTGACCAAGGCCGCCATCATCGACCTGATCATCGGCATCCAGACGGTGTGCGGCAGCGCCAGCCCCCCCTCGCTCTGCGACACGGTCGGCGGCCTGATCGGCGCGCCCGGCTCCTGCACGCAGGACGCCTGCCCCGCGCTCGCGCTCATCCAGGGTCTGATTGGCAACTTCGAGGCCAAGGTCGGCGCGGATGGCGCGCCGAGCGCCTGCGACCCCGGCACGCCCGATGACTGCAACGCCATCGGCGTCTGCCTCCAGGCCGAGATGGAAGGCGTCACGATCGGCGGCGTCTCCGCGATGTGATTGACCGAGACTGAGCCCGCCAGTCATCACGCATGACGGGCCGGCTCAGTCCTTCGGCACCCAGATCGACTCCGGTCGAACCGCGAACCCCGTGAGCGCGCGCAGCGCGTTTGCGTCGGGGTATGCGATGCGCTCGGCCAAGCGGTAGTGCTTGGCCAGACCGGGGATTGTGTTCTGCTCATCGAGCAGCACCACGCCCCACGTGTGCGCCGCGAGCTTCGGCTCCAGGTCCTTCAGGCCGCCCATGAAGGCGACGTCCTGAATGCCCATCTGGTGCACATGCACGGCACCGTTGCGCGCCCAGGCCAGCATCGGGTGCGCAGGCGCGAAGAGCGGCCCGTCATACGCGGCGAGGCGCTCATTGAGCGACGTCAACGCAGCTTCGTCCACGCCCCCCGGCACCTGCGCGCGCGGGTCCCAAGCGAGGCCGATGAACTGCGCGCAGACCATCCCGTAGACGAGGCCCCGGCCGCGCCACGCGGGCGCCTCGGGCGACGCCGCCGTCGTGAGGTCGGTCACAGCCTTTGCGATGAGCAGCGATCCGAACGCCGCCAGCGGCATGAAGCAATTCGCATACGCCCACTGTGTGCTGTGGTTCAGGCCGCTCGAGCCGACCCCCGCCATAAAGGTCACGAGCAGAAACGGATCGCCGCTCACGGCTCGGCCTCGATTCAGCCCGCGATGCGCCAGCGCCAAGGCGCCCAAGAGCGCCGGCAGCACCAGCAGCGCCCAGCGCGGCGATTCGTACCAGAGCTCTTGGTAGTACATGTGCGGCACGTAATCGAGGGTGCGGGCGCGGAATACGTACGCATAAGTCCAGTGGGCCGCCAAGAGCAGGGACAACGCGGCCACCGGGACACGCGCTCGGAACCACAGCAGCGGCAAGATGAGCGCGAGCGGCGCAAGAAAGAGCACGTCGCGCCAGTACTCCATCAGGATGTTCTTCCAGTAGAAAAGGTGCCCTTGATGCCCCTCAAAGATGTAGCGCCAGAACCACCCCTGCGTCGCCGTGTCGAGGGTGATGGTCCCAAGCACGCCCCCTGCGCCCGCAACGGCCGCGAAGAGCAGCGCGTGCCGCGGTCTCTGTGACAGGAGCCAGAGCGTGAGAGCGGGCACGAACACGCTGGTCGTCTGCTTCGTGAAGTGCCCTACGACAAAGAGCGTCGCCGCGCCGACCGCTCCCCTCGCGGTCGGGAAATAGCGCAGCACATAAACGCCGCTCACGACGAGCGCGATGAACATCGCGTCGGGCCGCGCTAGGTCATAAAAGGCCCCCGCGAAGCGGAACATCCCCGCGTAGAGCCCCGCCGCGAGCAGGCCCATGCGGGCATCGCCCGTCTCCCGGCGGGCGCATCGATACAGCAGCCAGAGCGTCCACGTCGTGCAGACCAGGGACACGCCGCGCGCCAGCGGAAAAGAGAGCCCGCCGACGAGCTCCGCGAGCCCGGCGACCAGCGCGGGGTAGAGGGGCGTGTAGAAGAACGGCACGAAGCCCGTCGACGGCGCCACATAGATGCCCTGCCCAGACAACAAGCGCGCTGAGTGCGAGAGCATGCCGCCCTCCATCCACTCGATCTCGAAAGGCCACGGCACACGCATCGCGGCTTGTCCATAAAAGACGACGATCGCCAGCGCGCTCATGGCCAGCGCTGCGGAGAGGAGGAGCGACGAGCGTTCACGCATGCGGCGCGCAGTATAGCCACATTCGCCCCACCTGATATGCTGCCGCCCGTGTCAGAGACCCCGGCCCGCAGAGTCTTTTACGCCTGCCTCGCAGCGGCGTGCGCGCTCGGCGCTGTGGACGCCACGCTCGCGGGCGCCTCAGCGCGTGAGCCGCTCGAAGCCGCAGGCCGAGTGTTGGCCGCCGCCTATGCGCTGAGCCCTTGGCTCATGTCCAGCGCCGCGCTCGGGGCGGTCGGCGCTGCGCTTGTGCACCTGTGGTCGTCCACGCGCCGGCAGCGCTCTGCGCACGCCGAAGACGCCGTCCAAGTCACAGCCGATGGTCCAGCGCTGCTGCTCGCGGTGGTCGGCGTCGCGGCGACCTTCTTCGTGACCGCGCGCTTAGTCGCGACTCAGACCCACAATCGCGCCCTCGGCGCGGCGGCGTTGGCGGTCGCGTTACCCGCTGCCGGCATCGGCGGCGCCTACCTGTGGTTTGCGCTGCGCCGCGCGCTGGGCCTGCTCGACGAGCGCCGCGAGGGGCCTGGCTGGCTCCGGCCGAGCCGGCTCGTCGGCGCGGGCGCTTCGGCGTTCATGCTCTCTCTCGGCGGCGCAACCTTGGCGAACAACGAGGCCCTCAACGAGGTCATTGGCGTGTGGCCACCGACGTTTGTCGCGTCTTGGTGCGTCGCCGCCGTTCTCGCCGGCCGCGGGCTCTCGGCGCCCCGTGTCCGCGGGCTGCTCATGGCACCCTGGTTGCTGCGGAGCGCCATCGTCTTGAGTCTGCTGAGCATCGTCGGCGTCGCGGACGTCATCGCGTCGATGGACGCCCGCCCCGGCGTCAAGGCCGCGCTGCTCGAGGACACGCTCGTGTTCAAGGTCGCCGCGCGCATGGGTCAGAACCTGTTCGACGCCGACCGTGACGGCTACGCCGGCGCGCTGGGCGGCGGCGACTGCGACGACGAGAACGCGGCCGTCTACCCCGGCGCTCCCGAGGTCCCTCTCAACGGCGTTGACGACGACTGTTTCGGCGGCGACGCGCTCGAGGGCGCGGCCAAAGATGAGCGCGCCCCGAGCGACGACGCGGCGCGCTTGTCCGAGTACCCGCGGCCTGATCTCGTACAGCGCCCCAACATCGTCCACATCACGATCGACACCCTCGGCGCGGTGAGGATCGGCGCCTGGGGCTACGGCAGAGGCACGACCCCCAACCTGGACGCGCTCGCGGCGCGCGGCTTGCGCTTCGCGTGGGCCTTCAGCCAAGGCGCGCAAACCAAAGTCTCGGTCCCGTCGATGTTCGTGGGTCGCTACTTCTCCGAGGTCGACCGCTCACCCGACTCGTGGGCGACCGTCTGGCCGGAGAACACGACGCTGGCCGAGCGCCTGCGGGACGCAGGCTACGCCACGGCCGGTCAGCCCGCGCATCGCTTCTTCCTGCCTGCCTACGGCCTCCACCAGGGCTTCCAAGCGTGGGACCTCACGCTGGTTGAGCAGTTCGGGCGTGACATCGTCAACGTGAGCACGAGCCACCTCGTGGCCGACCGCGCCATCGCGTGGCTCAAACAACGCCGCCGCGACGAAGGTCCCTTCTACTTTTGGGTGCACTTCTTCGACCCCCACCACTTCTACCAGAGCCACGACAGCCCGACCGACCTCGGCGACCAAGACAGCGACCGCTACGATGAAGAGGTCCGCTACACGGACGAGCACCTCGGCCGCCTGCTCGACGCGCTCGCGTCCTCTGAGCACGCCGCCTCGACGTACGTGGTCATTCACGGCGACCACGGCGAGGGCTTCGGCGAGCACGGCTACCAGTACCACGGACAGCATCTGTTCAACGACCAGGTCCATGTACCGCTCCTGCTGGCGGGACCCGGGTTGCCGGCGCGCGTGGTCGACCCACCCGTCGCGCTGCTCGACGTCACCCCCACTCTGCTCGACCTCGCCGGCGTGCCTGTGCCCCGCGAGCTCTCGGGCATCTCGCTGGTCCCGTTCGGCAGCCCCCGCCTCGGCGCGACGCACCCGCCCGTCTTCACCGAGATGATGCGCGACGCGAACCACAGCGACCGCCGCGCCTTGGTCGAGTGGCCTTGGAAGTTCCAGTGGGGCATCACCTTCGACGAGCGCACCCTCTACAACCTGCAGGAAGACCCGCAGGAGCAGAGCGAGCTGACCGCCACGCACCCCGAGGAGGCGGCGCGCCTCAACGCGAAGCTGCGGGCATGGATGGCCAGCGAAGTCCGCTCCGTCCAGCCTCGACGCTGAGTCGATTGCACATCGGCGGGCGCCTACCTATTCTCCCGCCCGATGCATTCGGCGCTCCATGGTCCACGTGACCTCCCGCCCGCGGGGACCTCTGCTCAGCCCGGCTGGGTCGAGGTCATTTGCGGCAGCATGTTCTCGGGCAAGACCGAAGAGCTCATCCGACGACTCCGTCGCGCGGCGCTCGCTCGGCAGCGCGTTCAGGTCTTCAAGCCGCGCACAGACGACCGCTACGACAAGCAGGCGGTCGTGAGCCACAGTGACCAGCGCATCGAGGGCATCGCCGTCGACAACGCGCCGGAGATCCTGCGTTTGATCGCGCCCGACACCGCGGTCGTCGGGGTCGACGAAGCCCAGTTCTTCGAGAACGACCTCGTCGAAGTCGTCAACACGCTGGCTGACCGCGGCTTGCGCGTCATTTGCGCGGGCCTCGACCAAGACTACCTCGGTCGACCCTTTGAGCCGATGCCGCAGCTCCTCGCTGTGGCCGAGTACATCACCAAGACGCTCGCCGTATGCATGGTGTGCGGTGCGCCCGCGAACCGGTCGCAGCGCCTCTCCGCCAGCGAGAGCCGCGTGGTCGTCGGCGCGCACGACTCCTACGAGGCCCGTTGCCGCCGATGCCACTCCAGCGCCGCGGTCGGGGCGCCCGCGCAGCCCACGCTCCCCATCGAGCCGGGTCCGCAGAGCGCGTCGCCCACGCAACCCGAGCAGCTCACCTTCCCGCTTACAGGGCCCCGATGACCGCGCCATACCGACTCAGCGAGATCGAGCACCACTACGGGGACGGCGTCCACATCCTCGACGACCCGTTCCTCACGACCCAGCTCGCGCGCCTGTGCGCGCCGCAGACGCAGCAGCCGGCGTTCAACCAGCTCGTCGCGATGCTGTACTCGAGCTTGATCCGCACGGTCATCAACGTCGAGTTCCCAAGGGTCTTCACCGAGCAGCCGACGCGCATGCTCGCGGCGAACCGCAACGGCGTCTTCCGCGGTCATACCGTCGACACCCGCACGCCCACCGTGGTCGTCGACCTCGCCCGCGCCGGCATCTTGCCGAGCCAAATCTGCTTCGACACGCTCAACCACGTCCTCGACCCACAGGTCGTTCGCCAAGACCACGTCATCATCGCGCGAACGGTCGACGCCAGCCACACAGTCACGGGCGCAGCCATCTCGGGCAGCAAAATTGGCGGCTCCGCCGACGGCTGCTTCGTCCTCTTTCCCGACCCGATGGGCGCGACGGGCAACAGCCTCGTCACCGCGATGAAGAGCTACACGGACGGCTCCCTCGGGCGCCCTCGCAAGCTCGTCGCGATGAACCTCATCGTCACGCCCGAGTTTATCCGCCGCCTCAAGTCCGAGTTCCCAGACGTCTCGATCTACGCCCTCCGGCTCGACCGCGGCATGTCCCCGCCGGACGTCCTCGCGACCGTGCCGGGCGCGCGCTGGGCCGAGGAGTCCGGCCTCGACGAGCGGCAGTACATCATCCCCGGTGGGGGGGGCTTCGGCGAACTCATGAACAATAGCTGGGTGTGACCATGGCCTTTTACGACCCTTCCAAGATCGAGACCCTCTACGACCAGGCCGCGCTCGACGCGCGCAACCGCGAGCTCGGCGCGCAGATCACGGCTGATTACAAGGGCAAGGGCGACCTCGTGCTCGTCGGCGTACTGCGGGGCAGCTTTCCGTTCATCGCCGACCTCTGCCGCTCCATCGACCTGCCCGTCGAAGTCGACTTCCTCGGCCTCTCAAGCTACGGCGACCGCACCGAGACGAGCGGCATCGTGCGCATGACGCAGGACCTGAGTGAGCCGATCAAGGGCAAGCACGTCTTGGTCGTTGAGGACATCGTCGATACGGGCCTCACGATGAAGTACCTGCTCGCGAATCTGCACACGCGCGAGCCTGCGTCTGTCCGCGTCGCGACGCTGCTTCACAAGCCCGATGGCATGCGCGTCCACGTCGACCTCGACTACGTGGGCTTCACGATCCCCGACCGATTCGTCGTCGGCTATGGCCTCGACTTCTCGCGCAAGCTCCGCAACCTGCCCTTCATCGGCGTCGTCACGAACAGCGACCTCATCTACCCCAACACGCCGTGACCACCCCCACGGCGCACGACCGGCGCGCTCGCCTCCCGTCGTTCGCCGTGGCCTACGCTGCGCTCGCGCTCACGGTCGCTGCGTGTCAATCACCACCGCCCTCGCCGTCCCCAATCGCCGCGCCTTCGACCGCGCCGACTGCGCCTTCGACCACGCCGATTGCGCGACCCGTCATCGATTGGGGCGCTCTGCGCCTCGCCGAGCAGGAGTGCGAGACCTGCCACCCCGACGAGGTCGCAGCTTGGCGCGCCTCGCCCATGGGCCGAAGCCTCGCGCTTTACGACGATGGCTCGACTGCCCAGCGCCCAGAGCCGGGCCAGAGCCGCGTCCAGCACCCCCTCACCGGTCACCAGTTCCTCATGGCGTTCGCGCCTGGCGGTCGTCCCACCTTCACGATGGCGATCGGCGAGTCGCACTTCTCGCGACCCGCCGTCGCGGCGGTCGGCTCCGGCACGCACACGCGCTCCTACCTGTGGACGCAGGGCGACGCATGGTTCGAAGCGCCGCTGACATGGTACGCGCGTCGCAACCTCGTCGCCTTGAGTCCGGGCTACGACACGCCCGACCACCCTGGCATGCACCGCGAAGTCGGGCCAGACTGCCTCTTTTGTCACGCCGACCCCGCCCCCCCCATCCCCCGCCCGGCCCACCGCCTCGCCGCGCCCTCCCCCGCCCCCATCGGCTGCAGTCGCTGCCACGGAGATCCCCGAGGCCACTTGGCCAGTCGCTCTGGACGCGGCGGCGCTCGCGACGGTGGTGCAGACTCGCCCGCGATCATCGTCCCGACACGTCTGCCAGCCGCGGAGAAGGCCGCCGTCTGCGACCAGTGCCACTTGCAAGGCGCAGTTCGCCTAGCCCGTGACGGACACGCTTTCGGCGAGTACCTGCCTGGGGGCTCGCCGCTCGAAGCCTCTATCGTCACCTTCGTTGAGGCGACTGCCGGCGACCAAGTCGGTATCGCGAGCCACGGTGAGCGTCTCCGCCACTCCAAGTGTGGGAACGGTCGCCTGGAATGCACCGGCTGTCACGCCCCGCATGGTGAGCGCGCGAGCGACCGCTCCGCCGCCTGCCGAGACTGCCACGGCAAGACCCACCGGGCGTGTGGCGGCGATGGTGGTCCCGATTGCGCGCGCTGTCACATGCCCCAGACAGAGACGAGCGACATTCCTCATGTCGCCATGACGGACCACTTCATCCGCGTCGTGGAAAAGGGACAAGCCGCCGTGCCCACCGCGCCTCCCCGCTCGGGAGCGGCTTCGCTCGTGCGCGTGGGACCGCGGCCCGCCGACATGACGGACGCCGAGGCGTCCTTGCTCCTCGCCCGCGCCGAGGCCGAGCGGGCGCGTCAAACACGAACAGGGCAGGCGCCCTTCGCCACGCGGGCGGCTGAGCGACTCGAAGCCGCGCTCGGGCATTACCCCGACAGCGCGCAAGGCCACGCCGACTTGGCGTCGATGCGACAGCTCACCGGCGACTCCACCGGCGCTCGCATGGCGCTCGAGGCGGCCTTTCGCCTGTCACCCGATGACGCACGCATCGCACAAGCGACCGCCGCTGCTCGGCTCGCGGTCGGCGACGCCCGCGCTGCGCTTCAAGCGGCCCAACGAGGTCGTCAGTCGGAGCCACACGACGTCGCACTCTTAGTCCTGTCTGCGCAGGCGCATCTCTCGCTCGGTCAAGGCAACGAAGCCCTCAAAGCAACGCAGGAGGCGCACACGCTCTCTCCTCTGGACCCACGCGTCGCTCAAGTCGAAGGACTCGCGCTCGAGCTTGCCGGAGACACCTCGGGCGCGGCGAGCGCCTATGCGCGCGCCACGGAGCTCGCGCCGCTCGACGTCGCGACCTGGCTCACCCGCGCCCGCGCAGCGGCCGACCAAGAAGCATGGCCGGCGTTGCTCAAAGCGCTCGATGGCGCCGAACATGCACTGAGCGGCCGCGGCATCGCCCCCGGCGCACTCCGAGCGCGACTGGATGCGCTCCGCGCCTTGGCGCTCGCGCACAGCGGACGCGGCCAAGACGCCGCCCCACTCGCGCTCCGGATCGTCCAGAGCGGGGCGCGAGAACCCGCAGCGGCCCTCGCGCTCGCGCACCTCGCGCTCGAGACAGGTCGCGTGGACGCCGCGCTCCAGTTCCTTGACCAAGCCATCGCCTGGACCCCAGAGAGCGCAGCCGCTTGGCACGCCCTCTCACGCGCGCTTCGTGCGCAAGGAGATGTGGTCAATGCGGCGCGTGCCGCCGCGCAGGCCAACGCCTTACGTCCGATTCTGCGCTCACAACCTTAGAGTCGATCACCTTGCGGAGACGCTGGCCGGTGACGCACCATGCACCGATCACCCGCAAGGAGAAATGCCCACGATGGCAATGAAGCAGTGGCTCTATGGCACCTTACTCGTGACCGCCTGCGCCGAGAGCGCGAGCGGCCCGAGCATCACCTTTCCCGGCGCAGATGGCGGCCCCACGCCTCCCACAACGCCCGGAACCACCGCCCCGAGTGGCACGCCCAGCGCGCCCGGCTGCGCCGACCTCGACCGCGATGGCTACCAGGACAAGGCGTGCAACGCCAATCCAAACGCCCCGGTGCGCGGCGGCGACTGCGACGACCGCAACAACCTCGTCAACCCCATGCGCCAAGAGAACTGCGCCAACCAGCTCGACGACGACTGTGACGGTCAGGTCAACGACGGGTGTATGCCCTGTCGCGACCTCGACGGCGACGGCTTCCAAGACGTCGCGTGTAACCTCAATCGCCAGACCGGCGGCGACTGCGATGACCGCGATCGCAACGTGAACCCGGGCGTCGGCGAGCGCTGCGGCAATTTCAAGGACGACGACTGCCGGGCGGGCGACATTCCCTGCCTGCAGAACTGCATGGACCGAGACCTCGACGGGTACGGCGAGGGCTCGGGCTGTTACGGAGAGGACTGCGACGACACGAACGCTGACCGCAGCCCCGCGGGCGTCGAGGTCTGCGGCGACAACGTCGACCAAGACTGCAACAACGTCGACCTGACCTGCCCACAAAACTGCCAAGACGCCGACCGTGACGGCTTCGGCGTCGGTCGAGGCTGCCTAGGCTCCGACTGCAACGACGCGGACCCGAACAGCAACCCGAGCGCCCGCGATATCCCGGGCGATATGGTCGACCAAGACTGCAACGGCGCCGACCTCGCGCTGAGCATGGACTGCCTCGACCGCGACCAAGACGGCTACGGGCAGGGCTCAAGCTGCCTCGGCCAAGACTGCGATGACGCCGACCCCCGCGTGAACCCGGGCCGCGCCGAAGTGTGCGGCAACCGCAAGGACGACGACTGCCAAGGGGGCGACCGTGGCTGCTCCGGCATGGGCGAAGGCGCGTGCACCGACCGCGACGGTGATGGCTTCGGCCAAGGCGGCTGCCCGCGCGGCGACTTCGACTGCGACGACAATAACCAAGCCGTCTTCCCGGACGCGCGCGAGGTCTGCAACGGCGTCGACGACAACTGCAACGGCGAGACCGACGAGTGCGCACGCCGCGGCCAGCGCTGCGTCAACGACCAGTGCGTCTCCGGCCCGGGCGCGCCCTGCAACTCGGACAACGAGTGTGACCCCATCTTGGGCCTGCGCTGCAACCTGGAGGTCGGCGAGTGCCGCGTGCAGGACGGCGACCCCTGCGAGGACAGCGCCCAATGCAACCCGGGCGCCGAGTGCATCATCCTCGACGCGTGTGGCGGTGACCGCGCCTGCTACCAGGCGAAGGGCGGCCCCTGCCAAGACGACTGTGACTGCACGGGCCAGTGGCTCTGCCAACCTGAGACTAACGTGTGCGTCGAGTGCCTGGGCGACGCCCAGTGCAACAACGGCGACGTCTGCACGGACGGCGGCTTCTGCGCGCCCGAGTCGTTCATTGGCTCCGGCGATGCGCGCGACGAACTCTTGCGGGTCGCCATCGACTGCTGGACGCTCTTTACCGAGTCCAACGAAGCCGCTGCATGCGCGTCCCTCACGCTCGGCGCCCCCCTCTCCGTGGGCGGCGCCGACCGCGCCCAGCTCGGACCCGCCGACGCCGGTGATATCTCGGACTACG
>Ga0114972_10000288_pt1 | contig 37081 bp, 32 predicted proteins | sample M_140807_EF_Meta_FD_87354 | JGI IMG/M metagenome (GOLD analysis project Ga0114972, IMG submission 87354) | Freshwater microbial communities from Lake Montjoie, Canada to study carbon cycling - M_140807_EF_MetaG | ecosystem: Environmental > Aquatic > Freshwater > Lake | place: Lake Montjoie... | reverse complement strand
GCACCTTGGAGGCGTTGGTTCGTTTGGCACGAGCCATGCTTTAGGGCGCCGCATACCCAACCGGACGCTGCTCCCCAACTGAAATTCTGGAGGAACCCATCATGAAGCTCTCGACCCTCGCCGCCCGCTCGCTCGTCACCCTCGTCCTCGCGTTTGCCCCAGGCGCCCTTACCGGCTGCGCCGTGGAGAGCACCGAGGAGCTCACGACCGAGGTCGATGCGCAAGACATCGTCTCCAAAGCGGGCCGCTTCGAGACCTTCATCGGCCAAGACGGGCAGCACTACTTCCACCTCATCGCCAAGAACGGCGAGAAGGTGCTCGTCTCCGAGGGCTACGCGACCCGCGTCGGCGCGGAAGCGGGCGTCAAGGCGTGCCAGAAGTACGGCGTCGAAGTGAACAACTTCGACCTCCAGCAGGCGAAGAACGGCGAGTATTACTTCGACCTCCTCGCGGCCAACGGCGAAGTCGTCGGCACGAGCGAGCTCTACACGACGAAGAGCAGCGCGGTGAAAGCCATCCACGCGGTCGCGAAGGTCATCTCCGCGTCGCTCGAGACCGCCGGCGCCCCGATCGAGAACCCGAACTTCGTCTCCTTCAAGGGCATCGACGGAAAGTTCTACTTCCACCTGCGCGCAAGCAACGGCCAGATCGTCCTGCACTCGCAGGGCTACGCCTCGGAGAAGGGCGCCCAGAGCGGCATCGCCTCGGTCGAGGCGAACGGCGCGACGGCGTCGAACTTCGAACTCCGCGAGGCTTCGGACGGTCGCCAATACTTCGTGCTCTACGCGAAGAACCACAAGGTCATCGGCGTGAGCCAGATGTACGCCTCCGCGCAGGGGGCCAAGCGTGGCGTCGACGCCGTCGTCAACCTCCTTGCCACCGAGATGTGAGCGCGCCGGGGCCTGAGAGGGCTCCAACGGACGTGCCAGGGCCGTCTCCGGGTGACCGGATGCGGCCCTTCGTTTTTGCGAGCGTGCGACTACTTCGGCTGTTCGACCGGCGCGCACGTCGAGACGCCCGCGCCGACGATCTTGAAGTTCACTTGGGCGACGGTCGTGGTCGTCTGCTTGCTGGGGGAGTAGCGGTCGACCTGCGACGTGATGCCGTTCGGCGCGGTGAAGAGCCAGAAGTCCCCGCCCCAAAAGGCGAAGGCCCAGCCGCCGCCGATGTTGACCGACGGCTGCGGCGCCGAAGACAGGATCGTGCTCGTCTTCTTGTCGAGCTCAGCGACGCTCACCGGGCTCGTCGTAAAAAATCCGAAGAGGCGCCCGTCGCCGGTGCCCGTGAGCTCCGCGGAGCCGCCGCCGTTCTTGTAGGGGCCGATCGGCGTGAGCGTCATCGAAGGCAGCGCGATTTTGGCGAGCCCGTAGCCCGAGTAGCTCGCGACGTAGAGCGTCTCGGAGCTGCCCATCGCGTCGTCGCTCGCGAAGCCCATGCCGAACAGGGAGAAGTCGAAGTTCAGGCTCGGAATGTACGCGGTCTTCTTGCAGCTGGCGTCCGTCACGCTGACCGCGAAGATTTGGTTGTCATCGAAGAGAACCCACGCGGTGCCGTTCCGATCGACCGCCATCGAGAACGGCTGTCCGAAGGCTCCCTGCCCCGTGCAGTCGATGATGCCGATGGGCGTAAATTGCAGGGTCGCCGGTGAAAAGCTGTAGAGTTCGTTGTTCTTACCGACAACGTAGACGAGCTTCGCCGCTTCGCTGCAGTCTGCGCTGCCGGAGCCGGTGCTGCTGGTCGAGGACGGCGAGAACCCGCCCACGTCGCCGCTGCCAACCGTCAGGTCGGTTCCGGTCGAGGTCATCGCCGCGCCGCCGTTGCCGCCGCTCCCGGCCTCCGCGCCGCCCGCGGACGACGTGGTGCCTTTCGAGAACGTTGCCGTCTTTGACGCCGCGCATGCGGCAAGCAACGCAACGAAGCCGAGGCCGAGCCAGCGGGAACTCATCCCCTCACGCTAACGAATCGCTTCGAGCCCCGCTACCTTCCTCGTGGAAGCGCAGGGGGGCGGGCACGGTTCAACCGCCGCGGAGGACGGCGCTGATGCGCGGGAAGTCTTCGTCGTCCAGCGCGCCGTCGATGACGCAGGCGACTTCGCCCTTCGGCGAAACGAGCGCATGGACCGGCAGCGTCGCGGACTCGGAGATCCCGAGTGGCCCGAGCCATTTGGCGCGGGAGCCTTCTTTCAACCAGTACGTCGAGCGCACGCCGCCTTCGGGCTGGCTTGCGAGAAAGCGCCGCATCTGTCGCTCGTCGTCGTCCATCGAGACGAACGCAAAATCGAGCAAAATGCCGGACTTTCGGAGTTCCGCCTGCCATTTCAAGAGGCGCGGCATCTCCTCTTTGCAGGGACCGCACCACGCCGCCCACAGGTTCACCCAAATCCACTTGCCGGCACCGAAGGGTACCGGCGTCGGCGGCGCGTCGGCGTTGGGAGCGGTCGCGGTGTCGATGCGCGCGTCGGGCGCTTTTCCACGAGGCTTGCTCGTGCAGATTGCCCGCGGGGTCTTCTTCACCGCGCTCGCCGCGGCGGTCGCGGTCGGCGTCGGCTGTGCGGCACTCGAGACGACGGCCTCGTTGCGGTCACGCACCGTGCCGGTGCGGTTCGATCCTTCGTCGCACGCCGCGAGGGCGAGAGCACACGCGATGACGCCGACGCACCGGCTCATAGGCGGCAATCGACCCACGAGACGAAGGCACTGCGGTTGATGCCCTCCGCTTCGCACTTCTCGGGGCGGGTGACGCTCCACTTGCAGTACTCCTGGTCGAGCTGAGCGAACTCTTTGCCGAGCCACAGGAGGCCGACCTTCTTGTCGATCTCAGGGTCCTTGTACTTGTCGGCCAGGTAGAACATGACCGAGTTGGCTCGCTTGTGGGACAACGCCCGGTTGAAGTCGGTCGGGCCCGTCTTCGAGGCGCGCGCCACGACGAAGAAGTACCGGGCACCCTTGCGCTCGGCCCACCGCTCGTCGAGCGCCTTCTTGGCCGCATCGTCGAGGGTATCTTGGCCGTCGTTGAACATGATGACGGCGGCGCGATCACGCAGCGGCGTAAAAAGCTTGTTGAACTCTTCGTCGCTGATCGAGGCGAGCGTCTTGACGTCGGCGGGCTGGCAGCCGCGCCGTCCTTCGGTTCCGCTCAAGCCGCAGGCGTGAATGACCCGCGCGAGCACCTGCTTGAACTCGGGGGTGCAGTACGCGAGCTCCGCATCGTCTGCGGTGGCGATCTTCGCGGCGGGTTTCTCTTCGCTCGCGCCCGAGGCGAGCCGCTCGTTGGCGGCGCGAACTTCGCCGCGCACGCTGAGCGTGGCGCCGGTGAGCAGGGCGATGCCTGCGGCAAATGCGACGACGATGGGACCACTCTTCGCCATGATGACCTCAGAAGGTGCGAGCCTTGAGCTGCGGAGCGAGCTTACGGAGCGAGTAGACGAGACCCATGTCGGTGTCCTCGTCGCACATGTGGACGTCGCCGAGGAAGAGCTGCGGCGTCGAGACGGGAAGGCGGTTGTCGACGGCGAAGCGGAGCATGTCGTCGAGCTTTTTGGTGGTCGCCTTGTCCTTCATGCACGCCGCGAGCCCCGGAAAGCTGCCTTCGATGTAGCCATCGATGGCCTTCGCTCCTTGGGTCTTCGCCGTCGTGATGAGCAACTCCTGCTGGTCGTAGGCCCACTCGAGCACCTGCACGGCTTGGCCTTTCGCGTTGGCGCAGAGCATCGCCTTCGCCACCTGGCAGGCACCCGGATGGACGTCGCGATCGACCATCCAGTTGCAGCTCGAATCGAGCGGAAAGAGCACGACCGTCGTGTCCATCTGCTCGAGAAATCCTTCGGTGTCGAGGCGACGATGCAGCGCGCGGCAGCTCGGGCAAAGCGGATCCACCATCAGCGTCACGGGCGTCTTCGGCCCGTTCGACGTTGCGCGGGTGAGCGACAGCTTGAGCCCCAGGTCGCTCTTGTCCGTGATCGGCTTCGGCACCTTGCCGCAGGCAGCGATTTTCTCGTCGTGGTTCGGGGCGCCCTTCGCGTAGGCGAGCGGCGGTGCCAAGGCGGCGCAGGCGAGCAGCGCAAGCCAGCCCGGCACGAGCGCCATGTTTCCAAAGCTGCGTGGCCCGGCGGCGTTGTTGGGCTCGGTGGCCTCGCCCCCGACGGCGCCAGAGGTCTCGCGACCAAGGGCGAGGAACGCGAGCAGCCCGCCGATGAAGAGCGCGGTCGACGAGAAGTAGATGCCCATGCACGTCTTGCAGAACGTGCCGAGTCGGGTCGCCGACAGGTACGCCATCAGCAGCGAGACGAGGAACGGACCGACGGCGAGAACGGCGCCCGTCTTTACGGCGTACTTCGAGGCGCCGCGGCCGGAGAGCAGCAGGTAGAGCGAAAACGCTGCAAAAAATGAAAACGTTCCGACGGCGAAGAGCGAGATCGGCACGCCGCCCCAGATTTTGTCGCGCATCAGCGCGGCGTAGGGACTGTAGATGGCGGCCCGGCAGCCTTCGTCGGCGCCGGGTGCGGCCGCAAGACCGGGCACGAACCCGCAGCGCAGGTCATGCACCTGGCGATCGAGGTGGCGGCTGTAGTCGAGCGTCGAGCTCCACGCGAACGCCAAGCCCCCAAGCGACCCGAGCGTCATCAGCGCAGGCGCAATCCAGCGACCGATGCGATTCCACATGGGGCGCGCTTTACCGCACTGCTGACCTAATGGCCAGTAAGCAGGCCAAAATTCACGGCGTTCCTACGCATGTTCTCGGATTTGGGTCACGTCCAGCGAGGCGCAGGCACCCAACCTCCGCAGTCCTCTTCGAGCGCGAGCCCGACGCCGAGCGTCACGTGATCGTTGCCATGGGCCGCCACGACCTGGAGGCCGACCGGCAGGCCGTCGCCGCTCAGTCCGAGCGGGACCTGCGTCACGGGTTTCTCCATCACGTTGAAGATCGCGGTAAATCCCCAATGGATCGGCGGCAGCATCGGCTGATGGTGGCGTGGCGCGACCATCGAATAGGAGGGGTAGAGCATCACGCCTTGACCGATCCGCCGCGTGAGCTCCCGCTTCAGCTCGCCGCCGAGGGCGAGGAGCTCCGCGTTTCGTTTTGGCGTAAGCCGTGGGACCTTCTCGACGAGCGCGAGCGCGAGGGCCGGCAGGGTGTGAGGCGACCGCCCCAACGCCAGCAACGCGAGCTCCTTCGCCGCCGAGATGGGCTCGCCTCGGCCGAGAAGCTCGCTGAAGGAAGGCCCGCCGGCCGCGTCCATCATCGCCGCCCAAATCTCGATGGCGCGCTTCAGCAACGGAATCTCCTCCTGACGGACGCGCGCACCCCGCGCTTCGAGCGCTCGCTCCGCCCGGGCCTGCGCGCTCAAGAGTTCGTCGGACACCCGCGTGAGCCCGCTCGTCACGCTGAGGACCTCGAGCCCTCGGAGCTCGACGTCCTTCGGCTCCGACAGCGCGCGCTCCGGCCCTAGGATGCGAAGCAATGGGGCGAGGTCTTCGGCCTTGCGGCACAAGGGGCCGGTCGTCAGGTAGCGATCCGCCTCTCCGTGTGCGCGGGGGAACTGGCCGTGGTTGTCGATCCACGCGCTCGAGGGTTTGTGGCCAAAGATCCCGTTGAAGAACGCCGGCATGCGAATCGAGCCACCGACGTCCGAGCCGAGGCCGAACGGAGAGCCGCCCGCGGCGATGATGGCGCCTTCGCCGCCGGAGCTTCCGCCCACGGTCCGTGCCGGGTCGTAGGGGTTGTTCGTCCTGCCGTACACGCGATTGTTGGACTCGAGCCACATGCAGAGCTCCGACACGTTGGTCACCCCGAGCGCAATCGCCCCGGCCCCGCGGAGCTTGGCGACCGCCGCGGCGTCTTCGGTTGCGAGCCAGCCTTTGCGCGCGAGCAAGCCGGACGTGTTTGGCATGCCCGTCAGTGCGAAGCACTCCTTGATCGTGCAGGGCACCCCATGAAGCGCACCTACGGCTTCGCCACGCGCAAGCTTCGCGTCCGCCCGACGAGCCTCGACGCGCGCTTCCTCGAACCGTTCGCGCACGACGGCGTTGAGCACCGGGTTGACGCGTTCGATTTGCGCGACGTGGGCATCGACGACCTCGAGGGAGGAGACGTCGCCCTTTCGGATCCGACGGGCGAGCTCGCGGGCGGATGCGGTCAGAAGTTCGGCCATGACTGCGCTCGAGCCTACACCGAAGGGCGGGCGCGTTGAACGTGGCTCAGGGCTTCTTCGGGGCGCCGAGCAGCGCGAGCCTCTCGGCGATGTCTTTGCCGTGGCGCGAGGTCTTCACGCTGTCGTCGATGAACGCAATTTTGCCGGCGCCGTCGATGTAGAACGTTGTTCGCGACGCGAACCCGAGCGCGCCGAGCACGCCGTAGGACGCCGCGACCTTCTTTTCCGGATCGCTCAGGATCGGGTAGTCGAGCGACAGCTCCTCGGCGAATTTTCGGTTCGTCTCCGGGTCGTCGCAGCTCGCGGCGAAGTGCGCGACGTCGAAGGCGCGAATGGCGGTGCCGCTCTCACGGAGCGACTTGCACTCGGCCGTTCACCCTCCGGTGTTGGCCTTCGGAAACCACGCAAGCACCACGTATTTTCCGCGGTAATCCGCCAGGTGGTGACTCTTGCCGTCGCTGCCCATCAACGTGAAGTCGGGGGCCACGTCCCCGGCTGCGAGCGCCCGTGTCGGCGGTGAGCACGCGCTACCGAACGCGAGCAGGAGGCCGGCGAGAACGCCGAGGGCACGACGAAGCGTGGTCGAAACCATGAACTCGAAGTACGCTCTACCCACGTCGCGGTAAAGCAGATGATGCGATTCTTTTTCGGTCTCGGGTTGGTTTTGGCCGTCGTCGGCGCAGCTTGCGGGGACGCGAACGAGATCGCCTCAACCGCAGGTGTCGGGGGCGGCGGCGCGGGGGGCGCGCCGGTTGCGGACGCGTCGTCGTCGTCGGCCGGGCCTTCCTCGGGCTCGAGCAACACGCTCGGCGAGGCATTCACCGTCACCTTCGACACGATCACGCTGATGCCCGGGGAAGAGAACACCAAGTGCGTCGTCAAGCGCGTCCCGAACGACGGCGCGATTCACGTTGGCAACATCCACAACGTGCTCTCCGAGGCCTCGCATCACCTCATCGTTTACCGCGTGAAAGATGCGGCCGAGCAGACGACCCCGTTCGAGTGCCAGCCCTTCGCCGACCTGCTCAAGCCGGAGAAGGGCGCGCCCCTCATGATCACGCAAAAGCATGACGACACGCTCGCGCTTCCGAAGGGGGTGAGCTTTGCGTTCGAGCCCGGCCAGATGGTTCGGCTCGAGATGCACTACATCAACCCGACCGCCGAGCCGCGCGAGGCGAGTGCGAGCGCGACGTTTTACGCGATGCCCGACGCCGACGTGAAGGCGGACGCCGACTTGTTGTTCGTCGGCAATCCGGACATCAACCTCGCGCCGAAATCCAAGGCCACCCTAGGCCCTACCTTCGTCCCCGTTCCGGCGCAGCTCAGTGACGCGAACTTCTTCGGCGTCACCGGTCACACCCATCGGTTCGGGACCAAGGTCACCGTCGCGACGGCCGCGGCCAAGGGCGAACCCGACAACTCCGTGTACGACGTCGCGGACTGGCAGTGGGGCGAACCCGAAACGGTCTACCACGATCCGCCGTTCCAAGTTCCCGCGGGCGGCGGCTTTCAGTTCACGTGCGAGTGGAACAACACGAGCGATCAAAAAGTCACGTTCGGCGAGTCCGCCAACGACGAGATGTGCTTTTTCTGGACTTACTACTACCCGTCGCAGGGCGCGTTCGTGTGCGTTCACACCGACCAGGTCGCCGGTGGCGTCAACCTCTGCTGCCCCGGCAATCCGTTCTGCAGCAAGATCTTCGAATAGCCCGCGGACATCGATGGGTCGGCGCAAGATCCCGCGGGTCGCTCCGCCCATGCCGCTCGAACTCCCGTCCGCAACGATGCGGTCGATGGTGGAGCTTGCGATGGAGCGGATCGTTCGCCACGTCGAGACCCTCTCGAGCCAGCCGATGCATGCCGTTGCGGGCGGCAAAAAGCTGGTGCGCGTCCTTCGCGAGCCGATGCCCGAACTCGGCACGCCGTACGAGCGCCTGGTGCGGCTCCTGTTTGGTCGTGTGATCCCCGCCAGCATGAACAGCGCGTCCCCCGGCTACCTCGCCTACGTGCCTGGAGGCGGTCTGTTTCATGCCGCGGTCGCCGACCTCATCGCCGATGCCACCAACCGCTACGTCGGCATGTGGCAAGCGGCGCCAGGGCTCGTCCAGCTCGAGCAGAACGTCATCGACTGGTTTGCCGCCATGCTCGGCTTGCCCAAGACCGCGGGCGGCTTGCTGACGAGCGGTGGTTCCATCGCGACGCTGACGGCGCTCGTCACCGCGCGCCACGAGAAGCTCCCCCCCGAGTTCCAGCGCGGCGTGCTCTACGTTTCGGATCAGGTGCATCACGCCATCACCAAGTCCGCCCTTTTTGCGGGTTTTTTACGCGAGCGCATCCGCGTCGTACCGAGCGACGAGACCCATCGCCTGCGGCTCGATCTCCTCGAGGCGGCCATTGCGGCCGATCGGGCAGCGGGTCTGCTCCCGTTCTGTGTGGTTGGCAGCGCCGGCACCGTGAACACCGGGGCCGTCGATGATTTGGGCGCACTGGCCGCGCTGGCCACCCGCGAAGGGCTCTGGTTTCACGTCGACGCCGCGTACGGCGGTTTCTTCGCGTTGACCGAGCGCGGACGCGCGGCGCTTGCGGGCATCGAGCGCGCCGACTCGGTCGTTGTGGATCCGCACAAGGGGCTCTTTTTGCCGTACGGCACAGGGTGCCTGCTCGTGCGGGAGCGCCACCGTTTGGAGCGCGCGCATGCGGTTCGCGCCCCGTACCTTCCCGCAAAACAGGTCGACGACGACACCGTGGACTTCTGCGACCTGGGGCCCGAGCTCTCGCGTGACAACCGCGGTCTTCGGGTGTGGTTGCCCCTCAAGATGCACGGCGCAGCCACCTTTCGAGCGGCCCTCGACGAGAAGCTCGACCTCGCGGCGTACGCCTACGGCGCGCTGTCGCGACTCCCCGGCGTGGAGGTCGGCGACCCACCGACCCTGTCGCTGTTCACCTGGCGCCTCCGTCCCGAGGGCTTGGAAGGTGAGGCCCTCGACGTGAAAAATCGCCGTCTTTTGTCGGCGATCAATCAGCGTCAGCGCGTGCTTTTGACCGGCACGACCCTCGCAACAGGCTTTCACGTCAGGTTGTGCGTGCTCTCGTTCCGAACGCACCGCGAGCACATCGAGCGGGCGCTCGAGGACATTCGCGCGGAGGTTCAGGCTCACCTTGGATGACATGTAAGTTTTAGTGCGACAAATTGGGCCGACCCTTGACGCGTCCATTAACAGAGGCTCATGGAGCGCCGCAGCTACGGGCCTCCGGGAGCAACACCCATGTCTTCGGTCTCGGTACGTCGTCGTTCGGTTGGGCTAAGTCTGCTTGGGCTTGGGCTCGTGTTCGTTGCGTGCGGTCAGGAGCCGCGCGAAGAGACAACGACCACCCCAGTGGCCCCGAGCGGCACGCCCGCGGCCGTTGAGGTGCCCAACGCGCCTGCGACCGTTGCGTTGACCGCAGAGCCCGCGGCGCCGGTGGCTCCCGCGCCGTCGGCGCACGCGACCGAGTACGAGACCGAGGAGTTGCCCGAGGCCGACCTGATGCCGGGCACGCTCGCCGAGCAGCGCGCCGCGATGTTCCGTCGCATGAAAGCCGTGCTCTTGCTCGACGACGCGCAGATCGCGGCGCTCGAAGCCGTCTTCGCCAAGGGCAAGCACACCGGACAGGGAAATCCCGAGATCGTCAAGCACCCGATGACACGCGCCGAGTGCCTCGCAAAGCGGCGTGAAGCCAACGTGCATGATGACAAGCACCCGAAGTGCAACGCCCCCAACATGGTCCCTCTCTTCGACCCCGCGACCGAGAGCGAGGAGCAGGCGAAGACGTGCATCGATCGGTACGAGTTCCCCAACATCGCCTGCGAATACCCGGTCACCTGGGTCACGACGAACCAAGCGCAGGAGATGTGCAAGGCCGAGGGCAAGCGCCTCTGCGATGCGCACGAGTGGGAGGGCGGCTGCGCCGGCGCCTTGCACGCTCCCGACCAAGAGTACGCATGGGGCGCGCCCGACCGCGACGGGATGCGGGGACGTCATAACCTGAAGCGCGAGATCCGCTGGGCCTATGGCACCGAGAAGGATCACGAGAAGTGCGCAACCGCGAGCTCCAAGTCAAAGAGCTGCGAGTCGAGCGGCTGGAAAAAGTGCGGCTCGAACACCTACCCGGCGGGGTCCTTCCCCGAGTGCAGAAGCTCCTTCGGCGTCTACGATCAGCATGGCAACGCGGCTGAACACATGGCGCTGCCGCTCAAGCCGGAGGAACTCGGCTCGAACGACGGGTTCGGCGTGCCCGAAATGAAGGGCAGCTGGTTCATCTTCTCGAAGTACGAAGCCCACACCGACGATTGCCGCTGGCGTGCCCCGAGCTGGCACGACAACGAGGGGCGCAACCATGCGAACTACCACCTCGGCTTCCGTTGCTGCAAAGACGTGGAGTGACCTCCGTTCGCGTTGTGGACGTGCTTAGGGCTCCACCGCATGCGGCGCGGTGCCAAGCTCCGCGGAGATGATGCGCCGTGCTCTTGTCGTCTTCGTGGGGCTCGCGACCGCGGGCCCCGCGGTCATAGGGACCGCGTGGGCCGAGCCTCCGCAGCTCGAAGCGCTGACAACGCTCGCCGCGACGGCTCCGCCTTCCGGTTTTGAGCGCGTTCAGGTCGAGGAGGGCTCTTTCGCGGCGTTCCTGCGCCGCATGCCGCTCCGCCCAAGGGGGACACCGGTGCTGGCCTACGACGGCGAGCGCATCCTCCCGGGCGACGACCCCCGCGTCTTTCGGGTTGCGGCGCTCGAGATCGGAACCCGCGACCTTCAGCAGTGCGCCGACTCGGTGATTCGCTGGCATGCCGAGTGGCTTTGGTCTCAAGGCGCGGCGGACCGGGCGTCGTACCACTTCGTCAGCGGCGACCTCGCATCGTTCGAGCGCTACAGGACGGGCGAGCGACCGGTGGTCGACGGGCCCCGCGTTCGCTGGGTGCGTCGCGCCAAGCCGCGGCGCGACCGAGCCACGTTCCGCGAGTTTCTCGACGTCGTCTTCACCTACGCGAGCACGGTCTCACTTGCGCGCGAAGCTCGCTTGGTCGCGAAGCAAGACCTCGCTCCGGGTGACTTCTTCGTGGTGCCCGGCGGACCCGGTCACGCGGTGCTGGTGCTCGACGTCGCGCGCGATCCGCATGGCCGGAGCGTCGCTCTTTTGGGCCAAGGCTACATGCCGGCGCAAGACTTTCACGTGCTCGCGTCCGGCGAACGCGGCCTCGGTCCATGGTTTTCGCTCGAGGTCGATGCGCTCGAGACGCCTTTCTGGCCCGCGCCCTTTCGATGGTCGCAGCTCCGACGTTTTCGTTGAAGCGAACGCGTGGCTCGACGTCGCGTGACGATCGTGTGAAGGCATCGACCAATGATTGGTGAGGCGTGCGCATTGGGGGCCGCGATGTGTTGGTCCACGAGCCTCATCCTGTTCAAGCGTTCGGAGTCGGTGACGCCCCTCGGCATGAACCTGTTCAAGAACGTCGTCGCCATCGTGCTCCTGATGGTGACGATGCTCGCGCTCGGTCTCGGCTTCGACTCCGCGCGCTCGAACGAGGACTGGCTGCGCCTGGTGGTCAGCGGTGTGCTGGGCATTGCGGTCGCCGATACGCTTATTTTCATGGCGCTCGAGCGCCTCGGGGCGAGCTTGCTTGCCGTCGTCGATTGCGCTTACGCCCCGACGATGGTGTGCGTCAGCATGCTCGCGCTCGGCGAGCGCGTGACCGTGTCCTTTCTCGTTGGCGGCGTTTTGGTCGTCGGTGGCGTGCTCGCTTCGGTGTTCGAGAAGCCGGTGGGCGTGCGCCGTGGTCGCGATGTCGCCATCGGCGCGGCGCAAGGCATCGGGGGCATCTTGGTGATGGGCTTCGGCGTGATCTTGTCGAAACCCATCGTCGAGCGCGCCTCCCTCGTCGAAGTCACGCTCGTGCGCCTTGTCGCAGGGGCGGTGGCTCAGTGCGTTTGGATTGCCGCGGTGCCTTCGCAGCGCACGGCGCTTGCGGTCCTTCGGCCGAGCCCTACCTGGCGTACGCTCGTGCCGGCGGCGGTCTTGTCCGCGTACCTGTCGATGCTGCTGTGGCTCGGAGGCTTCAAGTGGACCACCGCGGCCAGAGCCTCGGTCTTGAACCAGATGACGACGGTATTCACGATCGTGATGGCGCGGTTTTTCCTTGGCGAGCCGCTCTCGAAGCGCAGGGCGCTTGGCGCGAGTGCGGCGATCGCCGGCGTTCTTGTGGTCCTGCTTTCCAATTCCTGACGCGGGCCCCGTTGCGAAGCCTCCGCCGCGACGGAACCGCACCTTCGCGTTCGTTGGGCCGTTTGTTTTTTTCCCGGCGCGCTCACCCGAAGGTGGATCGTTTTTCCACCATGGTCACTTGCCGGATCAGAAAAAACGTTGAGAAAATGAATTTCCTCCGTTGACGTTCCTTAGAGAATCCCTATTCTTTCTTCACCCCGCGAAATGTGGCTGGTGGATACCAGCATGGGTGGGGTGACCAACAGAAGTCCCGAAGCAGCGGCCGGTGGCCCGCGCGGAATTGTCCGTAGACGGAGTACCGTCGCGCCGATGTTGTAGGGAAAGGGAACACGACAATGGCTCTCAACGCGTATCTCAAGCTCACCGGCAAGACCCAAGGCGAAATCAAGGGCTCGAACACCCAGAAGGGTCGCGAAGACCAGATCATGGTGATCGGCTACAACCACGAGGTTGTCTCGCCCCGTGACGCCGCCAGCGGTCTCCCGACCGGCAAGCGCCAGCACAAGCCCCTGACGATCACCAAGGAGATCGACCAGGCGACCCCCCTGCTCATGCAGGCGCTCGTGACGAACGAGCAGGTCACGAAGGCTCAGCTCTTCTTCTGGACGACGAACCCCGGTGGTGCTGAGGAGCAGCACTACACGATCGAGCTCGAGAACGCGTCGATCGCCGGCATCCGCTCGGAGATGCTGAACAACAAGGTGGAAGAGAACATGCGCCACAAGGAGCGCGAGCACATCTCCTTCTGCTACCAGAAGATCACCTGGATCTGGAACAACGGCGGCAAGTCCGCATCGGACGACTGGGAGTCGCCCGTCACCTGATTCTCGCCGTTCGCGGCTTCTCAGGAAGCGTGAACGAATCGAGCCGCGGGCACCTCGCTCGCGGCTCGATGCTTTTTGTCGCCGGTGTCACCGCAGCGCTTCGCGCGCGGCTGCGATGGTGCGATCGATGTCGGCCTCGGTGTGCGCGGCGCTGATGAACGCGGCTTCGTACTGCGATGCGGGCCAATAGATCCCGCGCTCCAGCATCCCCCGGTGGAAGCTTCGGAAGCGCTCCTTGTCCTGCTTGGCCGCGTCGTTCCAATCGCGGACCGGGCCCGCCGTGAAAAAGGGCGTGAGCATCGACCCCACGCGCTGGACGCAAAGCTCGACGTGCGCGGCAGCGGCGGCTTCGTTCAAGCCCGCCTCGAGGCGCGCGCCGAGGTTTTCCAGCTTCGCGTAGAGCGCATCGTCCAGCCGCGACAAGGTGGCGAGCCCGGCCGTGACGGCGGAAGGGTTTCCGCTCAGCGTGCCCGCTTGGTACACAGGTCCGAGCGGCGCCACCTTGCTCATGATGTCGCGCCTTCCGCCGTAAACGGCGAGCGGCATGCCGCCGCCTGCGATCTTGCCGAGCGCGGTGAGGTCAGGGCGCAGGCCGTAGCGACCTTGCGCGCCGGCCGCGCTCAAGCGGAAGCCGGTCATCACTTCGTCGAAGATCGAGACGGCCCCGTGCTTTTTGCAAAGCGCGACGATCGCTTCGAGAAAACCAGGAAGCGGCGGAACGCATCCCATGTTGCCCACGACGGGCTCCACGATCACGGCGGCGATCTGCGTGCCGGACTCGGCAAACGCGCGTTCGAGCGCGCCGATGTCGTTGTAGGGCAACGTCAGCGTGAGGCGCGCGATGGCCGCCGGAACCCCGGCCGAGTCGGGTTCGCCGAACGTCGCCGCGCCGCTGCCTGCTTTGACGAGCAAGTGGTCTGCGTGTCCGTGGTAGCAACCCTCGAACTTGATGAGCATGTCGCGTCCGGTGAAGCCGCGCGCGACCCGGATCGCGCTCATCGTCGCTTCGGTTCCGCTCGAGACGCAGCGCAAAAGTTCGATGCTCGGCACCATGGCGATCACGCGCTCGGCAAACTCGACCTCGAGCGCGGTCGGTGCTCCAAAGCTCAGGCCGCTCTCGAGCGCCTTCTGCACCGCGGCAACGACCTCTGGGTCCGCGTGTCCGAGGATGGCTGGACCCCAGCTTCCGACGTAATCGATGAACTCGTTGTCGTCGGCATCGAAGAGGCGTGAACCCTTCGCTCGCGCGATGAAGGGCGGCTCGCCGCCCACGGCGCGAAACGCGCGCACCGGGCTGTTGACGCCGGCAACGATGACGCGCTGCGCGCGCTCGAACAGGGCCTTGCTCTTCTCCCGCTTCATGCGGGCGGTTCTAGCACGGCGCGGGGGAGTCTCAGAACCCAGCCGCGAGCCGGAGCGTCACTTCGTGCAAGAGCGGGCTTCCGCTCACCGCGCCCGCGGCGTCCGGGACGTTGCCGGGCATCACGACGAGGTTCTTCGGCGTCCCAGCGTTTGGGGCGAGGTAGCCGGAGTAGAAGACGCCACCCCGGAAATTACGGCCAAACCAGTATTGCGCGCCCCCTCCGAGCTGAAACACCTTCACGTTCGAGCGCGGCGTCTTGGCATCCTTGGTGGAGCCCTCGCGCGTTGCGCCGTCGTAGTTCGCGTCGATTCCTGAGGCGAGCGCGAGCAACTCGACGCCACGGCGGAGCGCTGGGCGTTTGGCCGCTGGTACATCCAGATCGAGGCGCTTTGGCTTCACTTCGCCGACGTCCCCGTTCGCGTAGGCGTTGCCGCAGCACCAAAACGAGAGCTGCGCATACCAGCCTACGCCCTGAATCCGCCCGAAACGTTCGCTGTTGGTGGTGACGTAGCCGGCGACGGCTTCGCGGGTGTCGTTCTCGACGTAGTGAACTTCACTCTGCAGGTCGAGCCCCCTCCCTTCCGGGAGCTGGAACGGCAAGCGCAGCTCGGCGCCGAAGGCGCGTTGGACACCGGAAGGCAGGACGTGGGTCGTGCGCCCGAGGCTGTCGATGTAGCCTGGCTGCCAGAGCACGAAACCCTGACCGGAGGCGACCGTCGGGTAGTCGTAAGCGACGCGACTCGGATCCCGCGAGCCGACGCGCGCCGAGACACCGACCTGCGCTTTCGAGAGGAGAAAGTCCGAGCCCATTCCAGAGAGCGGGCGCGAGTGAATGCGCCCCGCGAACTCCGGCAAGGCATCCGCGAAAGGGTGCTCGTACCCGTCGCCGCTGAACACGCCGACTTCGTAGTGGAGGTACTCCTTCGGCGCGGCTTCGCCCCACACCGTCACGCCAAGATCACGGTGCCATGGGGCTGCGAAGGCGCGAATGGCAAGCGGGCGCTCCGGAAGCTCGTGCACCGTGTCGGGGGTGCGATTCGACATCGAATACGGCAGCAATTGCTGGCCTGCGGTGACGTTGAGCCAGCGGCGAAAATCGAGCGTGATGTGCGCGTCGGCGGGCAGCAAGCGACCCGTGTGCGCCGACGCCCGCGCGAACCGGGTCGTGCCGTCGCCGACGTAGTCGGTGTTGCCGATGCGGCCGCCGCCGAGCTCGAAACCCAACGTGAAAAAGAGGCGAGAGCGGAGTTCGCCGCTCACTTCGAAACCGGCGCGGCGCACAAAAAAGCTCGCACCGAGCCCGTTGCCGCTTGGATCGCCGCCGAGCGAAGGCGCGCCGGGCGAGACGTTGCCGTCGAGCGTGAGGCGTGCGGAGGGGTAGAAGCGGATTCGGCCAGCTGGGTCTTGGAAATAGACCTCCCCGCCCTCCACGCCGGCGCCCGAGGACTCGAAAGCCTCCTCGCGGAGCGAAGAAAATACGTGGGGTGGTGGCGGGGGAACGGCCGGGACGCCGATCACGCGGGGCTCAGAAATCGCCGTTTCCTGGGCGAACGCGGCATTCCCGAGGAGCATGCAGGCGACCGCGGTGAGGCTCGACGCGTAGCTCTTCATGACGAGGGGTCTCCGGGGAAGTATCATGCCTTCCAAAGCTCATCGGAGGGAGGGCTGCGAACGGTCGCACCCGCCCTGCCCCCGGTCAAGAAAGGAAGCGGCCATCCGCGCTTCGTCCGACACCCAATGAACGAACCCCTCCCCACGGCGACGGCCGAAGTCGAATGGAGCGACGCGAAAGCGCTCCTGTCCCTGACGGGCCCAGGCAACGCAAACCTCCGGGTGCTTCAGAAGAACCTCGGAATCGAGGTCGGGTCTCGCGGCAACGTGCTGCGGATTCAAGGCGAGCCCGCCAAAGTCGAGCTCGCCGAGCGGTTTTTCGTTCAGCTGCGGGACTTGGCGGGCGAAGGCGTCAAGCTCGAGGGGCAAGACCACCTACGGGCCCTTCACGCGTTGAGCCAAGACGAGCGGTTGCACCTTCGAGAGATCTACTCCGAGGTCGTGCTGCTGAACGCGCGTGGGCGCCCGATCAAGGCACGAGGTCTCGCACAAAAAAGCTACGTGCACGCGATGCGAACGCACGACCTCACGTTCGGAATCGGCCCCGCCGGAACGGGCAAGACCTACCTCGCGATGGCTCTCGGTGTGACCGCGCTCCTGTCGAAGACGGTGCGGCGGATCATCCTGACGCGACCGGCCGTCGAGGCAGGGGAGCGCCTTGGCTTTTTGCCGGGCGACCTCGAGGAAAAGGTAAATCCTTACCTTCGACCGCTCTACGACGCCCTCGACGACATGATCGACGCGGACAAGACCGAGGGCTTCTTGAAGCGCGGCCAGATTGAGGTTGCGCCGCTCGCCTTCATGCGTGGTCGGACCCTGAACGATTGCTTCGTCATCCTCGATGAGGCGCAGAACGCGACGAGCGAGCAGATGCGGATGTTCCTCACGCGCCTTGGGGCAAACTCCCGGTGCGTCGTGACGGGTGACGTCACCCAGGTCGATCTTCCTTCGGGTCAGCGCAGCGGCCTCGCCGAGGCGCGCAACCTGCTTCACGGCGTCGAGGGGATCTCGTTCTGTGAGTTCACGCAGGTCGACGTCGTGCGGCACCCGCTCGTGCAGCGGATCGTGCAGGCCTACGAGCAGCGCGACCAGCAGGAAGAGGAGCAGCGCGAGCGTCGCAAGCGGGAGGCCGAGGCGCGCCGACAGGCGAGCGATGCCGTTCGCGAGGTCGCGCGCGAGCTCGTCGCGAGAGCCGCAGGGACCGAGTGATGGTGGGCGGGGACGAGAAAAACGTCGGCAGCGTGCGTGCGGGGAGCGATCCGCTCGCAGGGCTCCTCGGTGCACTTCGCGCCGACGTTCGCCTCGCAGGTCGACGCGTTGTTCGTCCGCATCCCTTGCTGCTCGTCGTCGGCGACGACCTCGGCAACGAAGTTCACGTGCTGCCATCGACCGCGTGGGAGAACGCGCGCGACGTGCTCTCACCGTTCGAGGGCGATCATGCCGAAGGGCGCGCCTTGCTCGTGCTCCTCGGTGAGCCCTCGCCGCGCGGTCTCGATGAAGCGCTGGCGAAGGGTCTTGCCGCGACCCTTCCCGCCGACGCGTCGATCGATCACGTTTTTGTCGCAATTCACGGTGCGTTCGAGCTCCTCGCCTCACGGCAGCGCTCCGAGCGGCGGGGCGAGTGGGTGAACCGCTACCGCAGCGAGATTGGCGAGCTCGTGGAGATAGCGCAGGCCCTCACAACCGAGCGGCGGATCGATAGGCTCCTTGAACTCATCCTCGAGAAGGGCCGCTATGTGACCGGGGCCGAGGCTGGGAGCATCTATGTCGTCGAGGGCGACGAGCCCGAAATCACGAGCCGTACGCTCCGTTTCATGCACACGCAAAATGACTCCGTGTCCTTCGATGCCCGCGATTTTCGTGTTCCGATCAACGAGCGCTCGATGTCGGGTTACGTCGCGTTGCACGGCACGATCCTGAACATTCACGACGTCTACGACCTTCCCCCAGGTTCCCCTTACGCGTTCGATGGCACGTTCGACCAAGCGATTGGCTACCGCACCCGATCGATGCTGTGTTCCCCGCTGCTCTCGCGGACCGGCGAAGTGCTCGGCGTCCTGCAGCTCTTGAATCGAAAGCCGAAGCCAACGGGCAGGCAAGCCGAGCGCGGAGCCACCGGCGAGCAGGCGATTGCCTTCGACTCGGGGAGCGAGAGCTTGCTCGCGACGCTTGCTTCGCTTGCCGGCGTCGCTCTCGAGAACGCGTTCTTGGCGGCTGAGAACGAGCGCATGCTCGAGGGGTTCGTGCGCGCGAGCGTGGAGGCGATCGAGCAGCGCGACCCGACGACGAGCGGCCACTCGATTCGCGTTGCGAGGATGTCGGTCGATCTCGCGAAGGCTGTCGAGCGGAGCGGGACGCCGCGTTTTTCCTCGGTACGCTGGTCGGCCGACGATCTCCGCGAACTCGAATACGCGTCCTTGCTCCATGATTTCGGGAAAATCGGCGTTCGCGAAGAGGTGCTCGTCAAGGCCAAGAAGCTCTACCCCCATGAGCTTGAGCTCGTTCGCGCGCGTTTTGCGGCGGCGGAGCGCTCGGTCGAAGTTGAGCGCCTCGTGCAGAAGCTCGAACTCGCGAAGGCGAACGCCGCGGCCGAAGCCTTCGCCGAACTCGACGCCATGTACGACGCGCGCGTACGCGAGCTCGCGGTATCGTTCGATGCGGTCTGCCACTGCAACGAGCCGATGGTCCTGCACGGGGGAGACTTTGCCGCGATTGAGGCGATTTCGCGCTGCAGCTTTCGCGACCTTCACGGCGAGGAGCGGCCCCTGCTGACGCCCCAAGAGTTGGCGTCCCTCTCGGTGCCACGCGGTTCGCTCACGGCGGCGGAGTTTGCCGAGATTCGAAGCCACGTCGTTCATACGTATGGTTTTCTTTCGGCGATCCCTTGGGGGCGGAAGCTCCGGAACGTGCCCCGCATTGCCGTCGCGCATCACGAGCGGCTCGATGGCACCGGCTATCCGAATGGCCTCGTCGCCGACGAGATCCCGCTTCAATCGAAGATCATGGCGGTGAGCGACATCTTCGACGCCCTGACGGCGGCCGATCGCCCTTACAAGAAGGCGATGCCCCTCGAGCGTGCGCTCGACATCTTGGCGATGGAGGTTCGTGACGGCCACATCGACGAAGACTTGCTGCGGATCTTCCGAGAGGCTGCGATTTGGACGCCCCTCGACGCCTCTTCGGTCTGACGCCCCTCGTCCTCCCCCCGGGAAGGGTGTCTTTCGCCGCCTTTGGGCAGCCCCCGCGCTAACATGACGCAGTGCGGCGCCGAAACTTGGCCCCCCGCCTCCGCGTTTGTTACCCCGCCTCACATGCGGCAAGGGTTCGCCCTCTTCGCAGCGGCTGCGCTTGTGGCAGCAACGCTCCCGTTCGTGCGCAAGCACGACGAGAAACTCACGTCTTTGCTGAGTCGGGCGAAGCTCGTCGTGTCGAGCCCGGGCAAGCCTTCGCAGGACGGTGGGGCGAGCATCGATCCGCCCCCGCTCACCGAGCTCGACCTCACGAGCATCGACACGCGGCGGGAGGTGGCGACGGCGCCCGCCTATGGCAAGCGAAGCGCCGAGCTGACCGTCGATCCGATTCTTCAGGAAGCCGCAGAGACGCTGCTGCGTCGCGGAGAGATGCACTCTGGCGCGATCGTCATGACCGATGTCGCAAGCGGGCGCGTGCTCGCGTGGGCGAGCGTCAGTCCCGGGCGCCGGCGCGACGTCCCCCTCGAGCCTCTTGCCCCGTCCGCGAGCGTCTTCAAAATCGTGACAGGGGCGGCGCTCGTCGAGCAGGGGGTGCCCCTGAACGAGAAGTATTGCTACGGCGGCGGCGAGCACAACCTGACGCTGCGCGATCTCGAAGCGAGTGAGGCGCGCGACAAGTGGTGCGCTACCGTCGGGATGGCGATGGGCCGCAGCATCAATGCGGTCTTCGCGCGTCTCGCGCTCCGCCACATCGAGCGGGACAAGCTCCGCGCGGCAGCCGTTCGCATGGGCTACGCGCAAGACATCCCGTTCGACGTGGCCGTGACGCCGAGCACGCTCGAGGTCCCCGAGGACGAACTCGAGTACGCGCGCATGGCGGCAGGCTTCTGGCACACCACCTTGTCACCGTTCCAGGCCGTAAACCTCGCGCTCACCGTGGCCAACGGCGGCGAAATGGTGCGGCAGCGCATCGTGGAGCGCGTCCTCGACGAAGAGGGCAAACCCATCTACGAGCGTCCGAAGGAGCGGCAGGTTCTCAAGCGCGCGCTCGATGAACGCACCGCATGGGCGGTCGCTCGGATGATGGAGCAGACGGTGCGCAACGGCACGAGCTTTCAGTCGTTCCACGACCGCTCCGGGCGCCCGTACCTTCCCGACATCCGCATTGCTGGAAAAACCGGAACGCTCACCGAGAAGAAGACCGACACGCTCTACACCTGGTGGGTCGGTTTCGCTCCGGCCCGGCAACCCGAGGTCGCCATTTCGGTGCTCGTCGTCAACCGCGGCGCGTGGCGCGTGAAGGCGACCAACGTCGCGGCGGATGTGCTGCGCGTCTACTTCGCCGACAAGGGAAACCCTGCGGTTCGTCCGCCGCCGGGGATTCGCATGCGCGCGAAATCGGCAGGCGACGACGCCGATCCGGCAACCATCGAGGCATCCGAGAAAGCGGCAGCGGCCGCGGCCGCGAAGTCGCTGGCTCCCGAGAGTGTGACGGACAGCGACGGCGACGGCTGAGCCTGCGTTCTGCTCGGCGTTCTGCTCGGCGTTCTGCTCGGCGCGCTGCTGGGCGAATTGTTGGCCTTTGCCCGGCGACTTCGATAACCCGGCAGCATGCGAAGGGTCCTCGCGCTCGCCTTTGCCGTAGCGGTTCAAGGCTGCCTGGCTTTGCCTCCGACGTCGGCGGAGCGGCTGAATCAAGCCGCGTTCCATATGAACTCCGCGACCCGGTTCGGCCGCATGGACATTGCGGCCGACAGCGTCGCGGCAGAGGCGCGGGTGGACTTCGGCAAGCGCCACCGCGCGTGGGGGCGCGAGATCCGCATCGTCGACCTGGAGGTCGAGGGGGTCGAGATGCTGACGAGCGACACGGCGCAGGTCGATTTGATCGTCAGCTGGCATCGCATCGACGATCCCGAGATCCAAGCGACCACGGTCGCGCAACGCTGGACCCAGTCGGCTTCGGACTGGAAGCTCTCGGAAGAGTCTGTGGCGGGGGGCTCGGCGGGGCTCTTCCCCTCGAAACCGAAGGCCAAAGACGCGGGCTCGGACAAGCGAACCGAGCTTGGCGGGACCGTGAACCTGCCTTGACGGATGTCACGTAGTATGCGGTTCGCGGAGCGGCCCGCGGCGACAAGGCGAGGTTGCCCAAACGCCGTGGTCAGGCTTCGCCAGGGCGAACGTCACGCGGAAGAAAGCACCCCCGGCAGCGCGCTTCGTAGCACTCCGAGCCGCCAACCAGGACCGTGGCTCCTTCTTGGATGAGGCGCTGCGACTTGCTGGCAGCGCCGCCGCACACCGTGCAGACCGCGCGGACCTTGGTCACGTCTTCCGCGATCGCCATCAGATCCGGCATCGGTGGGAACGGCCGCCCGAGGTAGTCTTGATCGAGACCCGCGAGGATCACGCGGCGGCCTTGGTTCGCGAGTTCGTCGCACACCAAAACGATGCCGCGGTCGAAGAACTGGGCCTCGTCGATGGCCACGACCTGGGTTCCGTCTTCCACCCGGCGCATCAAGCTTTCGCTGTTTGCAACCGGCACCGCCTCGATGGCGATCGCCCCATGGCTGACGATCCGGGTCGCGTCGTAGCGGTCGTCGATCCTCGGCTTGAACGCCTGGACCTTCTGCCGTCCGTAAAGCGCGCGCTTGACCCGCCGAATGAGCTCCTCGGTTTTGCCGCTGAACATCGAGCCGCAGACCACCTCGATTCGCCCGCCGGCGCCCCGTTCCCGGGTCGGCAGGGGCTGGTGCGAGCGCGGTGACTCGAGCTCTCCGTCGAGCGCTGGATCGCGAGGGTTCATGAGTGCTCCTTCCGACGCGGCCCATACGCCGTAGGTTGGGTGGCGACAAGCCTGGCGGGGGTGAAAGACCCGTTCCGATGGACCGGTGTCCGGCGCGGTCCTTCGTGCTAGGGTCCTCCCGTGCAGGTCATACTTCGGAAGCTCGGCCGTGGGGGTCGGTCCGTGGCGGGGCGACTCGTTCGAGCGCCTCGGAAGGGCTCGGTGATCGTGATCGAGTTCGCCGATGGACTGCACGAGTACGTGACGACCCCCGTTCGGCGGGTTCTGAAGCTCGCGCCGGGTGAAGTTTTTTACATCGAGACGATGAACTCGCGGTACCGGCTCGAGGTCGAGACGCGTGAGGTCTCCCTCGACGATGCTGCCGGCACGTCGACCACCTGAATCAGAACGCGCTCGCCGCAAGGAAGTAGAGCTGCCCGCCCGGGATGCGTTCGGCGCTGAAGCCGTACGCGTAGCCGAGCCGCATGTTCACGTCCAAGAGGTACCCGACCGTCGATCCGAGCCAGAGCTCACCGCCGACTCCCGTGTGCAGTTGCGGGCTGTGGAGGAGGGCGCCTTTCGCGAACAGCTCGACCGCGCGCGTATCGAGGGTGTCGAAGGCACCGCCGAAGTCGAGGTACAGGTTGCCGTCGATGCGGCGTAAGTAGAGGGGCAGCGTCGAGAGGCCGCGATCGGGGACCGCGAGCGGGAAGCGCAGCTCGGCCGTCTGCAGCGTGTACGTCGAACCGCTGTACGCGCTCGCGGGGTAGCCGCGAAGTACGAACGCGCCCGAGTAGGTGCCCGAAGTGATCGTGTCGAGCACGCTGTTGTCGGTGAGGTTGTAGCCTCCGACGTAGTAGAGCCCTCGCCGCGCGAAGCTCCCGGTCGATACCCCGCCTGCGCTTCGCAGCGCGAGCACGTTGTTTTTCCCGAAGGGCATGGGAACGTAGGCCGCCGCGCTGTAGTTGGCTTCGTAGAGGCTGTCGGTGCTGCCGGTGGCCCGGTCGGAGACATCGACGCCGACCGACAGCGAGAACCCGCGCGCGGGCCCAGGTGTGTCGAGGGCGCCTTCCACGCGGCCGACGCCGTACCCGACGTGCACGGTGCCGAGCAAGCCGCGGCGCGGCAGGACCGTGACCTCCGCGAGGGGGTCGAGCGCCAATCCCGCGACGGGCAGATCGGAATCGACGAGCGAGGCGGTGTACGAGACCCCGAACGACTGCGAGGCGAACTCCCCTGGGCGACGGTACGCAAGGGACGTACGCAGGCTGTAGCTTCGTTCGATGTAGTCGGGCGTCGTGCCGCCGATGCGGTAGCCCTTGCGCGGGCTAAAGCGATTGCCGAGCTGCACCCCGACATCGAAAGGCATGCGCGTGTACTCGTAGGCGACGCTCGCCTGCGGGCCGGGCGCGCCAAAATCCGCGAGCACTCGGGCCCCGAAGGCGCTGTGCCCGGCGATGTCGCTGCCGTTGACCGACAGGGTGAGCGCCGTTGCGCCAAAGTTCCCTTGGCCGAACTCGAACCCGTAACTCCGCGGTCGCAGCGTCTCGAGCGGCCGATAGCGCCGCTTCGTGAACGGCACGGTGGCAGGATCCTCGAAGGGCGCGGGCCGTTTGTTCGGCGCCGCGACCGCCTCGAGGTACCGGGTCGGCTCGAGCGGCATCACGAACAAGTCGAACCCCGCCGACGTGTACCCCACATACGCAAGGGTATGTCCGTCGTGGCTCACCGCGGGCATCGTGGCGAGCGTCTTGACGTTGGTCACTTGGCGAAGGGAGCCGTCGTCGGTTCGGTACTCGTGGATGTTGAAGATGCCCGACCTGTCGGAGGCGAAGTAGAGCCGCGTCCCATCGGGCGACCACGCGGGGTTGGTGTCGAGCGCCCGGTCGTGGGTCACCGCCGTGACGCGCTTGGAGTCGAGGTCGAGGATGGCGACGTCGCGAAAGCCGCCGCGTGCAAAGCGGCTGAAGGCGAGCCGGGTGCCGTCGGGGGAGAAGACGGGTGTGTAGACTTGGTCGAACCGCTGCGCTCCGATGGGGAGGGTTCGCGGCGTTCCGAGACCTCCGTCGGGAGTGACGTCCGCGATCGTGAGCGAGGTCGAACCCTGCGCGTTCACGGTGAAGGCGAGCCGACTTCCATCCGGACTCAGCGCCGGAGCGGTGGCGCGCAACCCTTCGGTCAGGGTCTTTCGCCATGCCTCGCGCCCGTCCGTCGCCTGTTTGCCCGCCGGCAAACGGAACAGCTCGCTCCGGTAGTAGATGTTTTTGTAGGGCACGACGCTCGAGAAGACGAGATCCCCGTTTGGTGCGAACGCGAACGGCGACTCCGCGTTGGCGCGCGCGAGCAGCTCGGGTGGAGCCGGCGCTTCGCTGCGCCCGAGGTCAAGCCGGTAGATGCCGGGGCGCGCGTTGAAGTCGCTGCGAAAATACGCAAGCTCCTCACCGGTTGCGCCGTCTGACGAGGCGCGCTTCGGAACAAATTGCGGGTAGTACGCCTCGCGGCCGTCGAAGGTGACACGCCGGCCTTCGCGCAAACCGCGCTTCGCGACGCGCGCGATCTCTTCGCCGTAGGTGCGTCGGAGGTGGTCTTTGAAGCCCTCGTACAGCTGCTCGTAGGTGCGTCCGGTCTCGCGTCGGATGGCGCGGTTGATGCCGAGGGGGACAAGCGTCGCGCCGTAATCCGTCGCGAGCGCGCGGAGCACGTCGCGCCCGTAGACCTCTCCAATCCAGTGCAAAAACCGCGAGCCGTAGAGGTACCAAAGGTTCCCCTGCGGCCAGCGTTGCGCGTCACTCGAGATGGTGTCGAGGCCGGCGATGTGGTCATCGAGCACGTCGGCGCGCAGGTACGCGTCGAAGAGCGAGGAGCGGATGCGCCCACCCGTCGATTGGTCGCTCTCCATCACGACGGCGAGTCCCTCGAGGAGCCAGCGTGGTTGAAGCTGGTTGGGTGCGAGTCGCTTTCCGACGATCGCGTTGAGCACCGAGGGCACGCCCGAGATGTTGTCGGTGTGCAGGATGTGCGTGTACTCGTGGGTGAGCAGCGAGAGGTACCAGTCGTCGTAGTCGGCGAGCGGCGAAAGGTCGCCGGGTGCCGTCACGTAGAGCTCGATTTGGTTGTACGGAACCGCGATGGCCGAGCCGTTGGCAGAATCGGTGTAGTCGGTCAGCAGGATCTCGGTGACTTCGTCGGGCGTTCGTCCGAGCGGGCCGCGCAGCCGCTCGTGAATGCCCTCGGCGAGCCGCGCGAGTCGCACCGCCACCGGCTCGAGGGCCGTGTCGTAGGTGATACGGAAATGCTTGGTCTCGAGCGTCCAGCGTTCGAGCGCGGGATCGTTCTCCGCGCGCGCCGATCCGCAAAGCGTCCCGGCGAGCAGGCTCGCGACGAGAGTCGGGCCGACGCGAAGCCGAGGGGCCACGGCGCCGATCAGAGGTCGTCGTAGAAGATCGGCTCGCGGTTCCGCACGTAGCGGTAGACGAGCTGCCGACCTTCGGGAGAAATCCGCGTCACGCGGGCTCCAAAGCCCGGCTCGCTCTCCCCGCTCTGGGTGTCGCGGGTCCACTGCACGACCGCATCGGCGTCGAAATCGAGATCCCCGGGCAGGTGGACGCGAAGCGTCACCGGCTGGCCGACCTTCGGAATTTGGTAGGTCGAGATGAACAAGCCGCCGTGCTCGATCACGTCGTTGCCGCTCAGACCCTTGTAGAAATTCGAGCCCGAGTGGGCGCCAAGTTCGACGTCGTACCGCTTTGCGTTCTCGCCGGGCAGCGGCACGTTGTCGGTTCCCGCCACCCGCTGCTTCTCGCGTGAAAGCGAAGGAGGCGGGGTGTCGTCCGTCTTGGCAGAAGGGCGCTCGCCTCGCCGTGAGGAGCGAGGCGATTCCTCCACCTTCGCCTTCTTCGGCTCGGGCTTCGGCTCGGGCTTCGGCTCGGGCTTCGGCCCCGCGGCGGCGGCCCCCTTCAACACCTTCGAGAGCGCGAACATTTTGCTGAGCGATCCCGCGACCGCTTCCATCGCAGCGTCGACCGAAGGGTGGTCCTGACCGATGTCCTGAAGGGAATCGAGGACGCCACGGACCGTCTCGAGCGCCGCATCGACGTCCGCCGGCGAGCCCGTTCCGGATTTTTCGATGCGGTGGAGCACCCCCATCGTCTTCGCGATGGGCGCCGCGATCTCCAGGAGCTTCTCCGGCACATCGTCTCCGGACTGGAGCGCTTCGAGCGCCTGCGAGAGCGTATTGCGGGTCTTTTGCGCGAGTTCCTTCGGATCGGCCATGACGATGGGGAGGAGACCACCAAATCTATCGCGCGGGAAGGGGGCCGATTCCGCAGCCGAAAAGTTTCCCCGCCCAAGGCCCCCTTGTTACCTCGTACTGTGATGCGTCAGGTGAGCTCAAAGAGGGGCTTCGGAAGCCCGTCCGATGGCCCCAAAGGCCGTCGATTCGACGCCACCGCGGCCGACAAGCCGATCCTCGTCATGGAGGACGTTTGCAAGTCCTACCAGGCCGACAAGCCAATTTTGCGGAAACTCTCGCTCACCATCGAGCGCGGAGAGTTCGTCTTCATCACCGGCCCCTCCGGCTCCGGCAAGAGTTCGCTCCTGCGCATGCTTTACCGCGCGGAGTTGCCCGATGACGGCACCATTCGCTTCATGGGGCGGGACATCTCGCGCATCACCGCGGCCTCGATCCCCGCCTTGCGACGCAACATTGGCATCGTTTTCCAGGACTTCAAACTGGTGCCCGACTGGTCCGCCTTCGAGAACGTCGCGATCGCGCTCGAGGTGCTCGGTTTGCCCACCCGGATCATCCGCTCGCGCGTCGGGGCGGTCCTCGAACGGGTGGGCCTCGCAGGCAAGGGGGCCACAAAGACGAGCTTGCTTTCGGGTGGAGAGCAGCAGCGTGTCGCCGTCGCCCGCGCGATCGTTGCAGAGCCGGCGCTCGTCTTGGCGGACGAGCCCACGGGGAATCTCGACCCGCTTCTCGCCATCGACATCCTCGGGCTTTTCGAAGACATCCACGAGTCGGGGACGACCGTGCTCTTCGCAACGCACGACCGATCGCTGCTCGATGTTCGCTCCCGTCGCGTCGTCGTGCTCGACGAGGGCAAGGCCGCGGACGCGAAGTCGGGCCTCGACGCGTTCGACTGGAGCGACGAGAGCGTGAGCGGCATTCGTGCCGCGGTGTAGGGAGTGAGCCTTGAGCGACTTCGGACGAACCTATCGTTTCCTCGGTACCTGGCGTGCGGGCCGTAGCAACTGGCGCCTTCAGGTGATGAGCGTATTCTCGCTCGCTGTCGCATTTGTCTGCCTAGCTTCGGCCCTGCTCGTCGTGACGAACCTCGCGGCCGTTCGTGACCGGTGGTCGCGCGCGGGCCGCGCCACGATTTACCTGCGCGACGACGCCACCAACGACGACATTCAGGCGCTGGTCAAGGCGCTCGAGTCGACGACGGGAGTCCAGAAAGCCCGTTACGTTAGCCGCGAGGATGCGCGAAACGAGGTCGTGAAGGCCGGTGGTGACGCCGAGCTCGCCGCGCTGCCGGCCGAAGCGTTTCCAAGCTCCCTCGAGCTTTCGTTCGACGACTCCGTGGACGATGCCGGGCTTGGCGTGATGGCGCTGAAGCTGCGGGCGTTGCCGAGCGTCGAAAGTGTTGAGACCTACCAACGCTGGACCGAGCGCTTGTCCTCGCTGTTGCGAGGAGGGGTGACGGCCAGCCTCTTCTTGGCGCTCGTGGTCTTCGCGGCGGTCGTGAGCGTCGTCGCGTCGACGATGCGACTGTTGCTCGAGCGACGCAAACTCGAGGTGGAGGTGCTGCGGCTCGTCGGCGCAACGACGCGCTTTGTCACCCGACCGTTCATTGTCGAGGGCGCGATCCAGGGCGCGAGCGGCGCGGCGGTGGCCATCGCGATCCTCGGCGTTCTCTACACGATCGTCAGCGGGCGGTTCGACCACCAACTCGCGACCTTGCTCGGCGTTCACCCGTCGTTTTTGCCCTGGCAGACGATGTCGCTGATGGTCGCCGTCGGCGGCTTGCTCGGCGCGACGACCGCTTGGCTCAGCCTCCGCAAGGTCGTTCGGATCTAAAATGCCGACCTTGCGCCGTCGAGAGGAGGGACGGGGGTTCGCCAAACGAACCCTCGGGGGCCTCTTTGCCGCGCTCTTGATCGCCGGGACCGCAGGCGCCTACGTGCCGACATCGTCGACCGTGCCGGCGCCGCCCTCTGCGGCCGGCGCGATGCCCGAAGCGGCCTCGCCGTCCGTGAACGGCAACGCCTCCGCCTCCGACTTCGACGCGATGGTGCAGCGCCTCGAAAAGCGCGAGCGCGACCTCGACCGCGAGCTCACCGAGATTGGACCCAAGCTCGAGACCGTCGAGAAGCGCCTGATTGCGCGTGGGCGGCAATACTATCGACTCGTGCGGATGGGGATGCTGCCGGTCGGTGGCGGCTTTGACGGTCTCGTCGACCACGCGACAAAGGTCGAGCGCCTTCATACCGCGCTCGCACGCGACCTCGACCTCGCGACCGAGTTGCGCGGACGGCAGCAGACTGCCCGCAAAGACCTTCGCGTCGTGCGCTCCGAGCGCGCCCCGATGCTCGTTCAGCGCGAGGCGATGAAGCAGGCCCAGCAGGCGCTCCAAGAGGCCGACGATCGACGCGACGCGTTCCAGCGCGCATTCGGTGAGTCCGCCGACCCGCCGCATACGGCGGTGTATGGCGCCGACACCGGTCCCCTCGCCGCGGACCCGAGCTCGAAGTTCGCTCAGATGCGTGGGCGGCTGTCGTTTCCTCTCGCGGGGCGTGCCGTGGTCACGCACCAAGACAAGGCGACGACGGCCCTTCAGCTTCGGGCCAGCCGTGACTCCGCGGTGCGCGCCGTCTATCCCGGCACCGTCGCGTTCGCCGGTGAAACGGACCGCGGCATCACGGTCGTCGTCGACCACGGCGATCACTACTTTTCCACGTACGGCAACCTTCAGCGCCTCGACGTCAAGATCGGCGATGCCCTGGCAGAGCGCGGCCGCATCGGCTGGGTGACGCGCCGCGGCTCGAAGCCTCCGCTCTTGCACTTCGAACTTCGCCGCGGCAACTCGACCCTCGAAGCTGGGCCCTGGCTCGGCCTCTAAGCCGCGACCTTGCCGCACCCCGGCGCAACGTGCGTCAGAAAGGCCGGGGAGGGGCGATGGCCATGGTACCGTGAACAACGTTCATGCAAGCGATTGAGGCAAGGCTTTCGGTGGCCGCAACCGCCGTCAGAAGCAGCGTTTTTGCTGAGCTTCAGTCGCGAATCGACGCGTTTCGCAGGGCGGGCGGGGCGCTCATTCCGCTGCAAATTGGCGACACCCATCTTGCCCCTCCCGACGCCGCGCTCGCTGCGCTTCGCGACACCGACGTCTCCACGGTCTCGACCTACGGCGCGGTCCCCGGCCTGCCCGAGCTGCGCGCCGTTCTCGCCGCCCGCCTCGCGGCAAACGGCCACGCGCGGGTCACCGGGCCCTCGAACGTTCACGTCGGCGCCGGGTGCACCCACGCGCTTTTCTGTGCCGTGCGGGCCTTGATGGACCCAGGGGACGAGGTCCTCGTCCTCACGCCTTACTGGCCACTCATCACGGGTGTTTTGTCGACCGCGGGAGCGGTGCCCGTCGAAGTGCCGCTCACGCAATCCTTGTATGGCGACGAGCCCACGGACATCACCGCGGCGCTGCGCGGACGCCTGTCGCCGCGCACGCGCGGGCTCTACGTGACGTCGCCGAACAATCCCGATGGCTATGTCTACTCGCGGGCAGAGCTCGATGCGGTTCGGGAGTTCGCCATCGCTCACGACCTCTGGGTGTTCTCCGACGAGGTCTACGCCGATTTCGTCTACGACGGTGTGCACGTGCCCCTCGCCAATTTGCCGGGCATGGAGGGGCGCACGGTGACCGGGCATTCGCTCTCGAAGAGCCATGCGCTCGCGGGGGCCCGCATCGGGTACGTGAGCGCCTCCGAGCGCGTGATCGATGCGGCGCGCCGGATCGCGAACCACACCGTCTACAACGTGCCCGTTCCGATGCAGCGGATGGCCCACGCCGCCGTGCAGCACGGTGACGCCTTCGTTGCCGAGGCGCGCGCGCTCTACCGCGAGGCTCGCGATCGCTCGGTGGAGGCGCTCGTCAAGCATGGCGTGCCGCATCACGTGCCACGGGGCGGCAGCTTCGTCTTCGTCGAGCTCGCGTCGCGTCTTGGCGGGCACGGTGTTCTGCGTGCGCTCGAGCTCGCCGTCGATCGAGGCGTTTTGCTTGCCCCAGGCGACGCGTTCGGTGCCGCGCACACGACCGCCGCGAGGCTTTGCTTCACCGGCGTCCCGGTGGGCGAGGTGCTGCGCGGCATTGAACGTTTCGCGTCGGCGCTCGACGCCCTCGCACTGGAGAACCCGTCATGATGGAAGCCCTCGCGCGACTCCTCGTTCGCAAACCGGTCGCTTGGTCCGTGGTGCTCGTTACCGCCGTCGTTACCTTGCTCTCGGGCTGGCAGGCGATGCGCGTCGACCAAGACGATGACGTCCTCAAGTTCTTGCCGCAGGGCAACCGCGACATCGCGCAGTTTCGCGCGTTGAACGAGCGCTTCGGCGGCCTCGACGTCGCGATGGTCGGCATGGAGGTAGACGATCCCTTCGACCCCGTTTTTCTCGGCAAGCTGAGGGCACTCACCAAGACGCTCAACGAAGAGGCGCCCATTGCCTACGCGCTGAGCCTCGCCAACGTCGAAGACTTCACCCTCGAAAAAGGCGGGGCGAGCGTCGACTACCTCGTCGGCGAACTGCCGAAGGACGCCATGGCCAAGGCGGCGCTCCGCGAGAAGGTGATGAGCCGCGACCACGTCGTCGGCAACCTCATCTCGCCCGATGGTCGCTCGGTGTTGCTCTACAATTTCGGCAAGCACGGCACGAGCCCGCGGGAGCTGTCCGCGCTCGTGAAAAAGCGCGTGGACGAGGCGTTTCCGGAGGCGAAAAAGTACTGGGGCGGCGCCCCGTTTGTCTCGACGTACATCTACGACGTCACGCAGTTGGACATGCGCAAGCTCACGCCCTGGGCCATCCTCGTAAAGCTCCTCATCGTACTGCTCGTCTTCCGCAGCGCGGTCGGCGTGCTCTTGACGATTGCGTCGGCGGGCATCGGTATCGTCATTGCCGAGGGATTGATGGGCGCGACGCACACGCCCGCGAACGTCGTGCTCGGCTCCCTTCCTGTGATTTTGTTCGCGCTCGGCAGCGCTTACGTCACCCACGTTCTCGTGCAGTACTTCGCCGAGCGCGCGAAGCTCGACACGAACGATGCGGTTGTCGCGACTCTTCGGGAGGTCGGGGCTCCGGTCCTCGGCGCCGGCCTCATTACCGCGGCGGGCTTGTTCTCCTTCTGCGCGATGGACATCGGCCCCTTGCGAGAGTTCGGGCTCTTTGCGGGCATCGGCATCGTGATAGCGCTCGTGCTCTCGCTCACGTTCGTGCCGGCGGTGCTGTCGCTGACGGGTGCGCGCTCGCGGTCGCTCGGCGGCACGCGTTTCTCGCAGGCGCTCGCCGGTTTCGCCGCAACGATGACGACGGAGCGGCGCAAGGTGCTCGTCGCGGCGGGGGCGCTCGCGTTGGTCGCGAGTGCACTCGCGTCGCGCGTCGATGCTCGAATGGAGAGCTCCGCGTTCTTCGCGAAGGGAAGTCCGCCCGATCAGGCGGAAACGTTCCTCCGCGAGCGCTTTGGCGGCTCGCAGTTCATCCAGCTCGCGGTCGACGGTGACATGAACGACGCCGACGTGTTGCGCGAGGTCCAGCGTGTCGCGGACGAGGTGGCGCTCTTGCCGCACGTCAGCTCGGTGACCCACATCGGGCAGGTGCTTGCGCTCTCGGGGGAAGCGATGGTCGGCGAGCGCCGCATCCCATCGACGACCGAGCAGGTGCTGCCGCTCTACCGGTTTCTCGCGGGCAGGCCCTCGGTGCGTCAGTTGGTCGCCGAAGAGCTCGACGGGCAGGAGGCAACGCGCCGTCATGCCGTGATCCTCGTCAAGATCGACTCGGACGAGCACGGCGTCGTGGGTGCCTTGCTCGCCCAGATCGAGACGCTCGTCGCCGAGCGAGCGATGGTGTCCTACCGCTTGCTGGGCCGCGGCGCGGTGCTCACCGGCGAGGAGGAGAAGGCCAAAGACGAGCGCATTCGCGAGGTCATCACGGCCAACGTTCGCGCGACCGTGCACGGTTTTGGGCTCCCGGCGCCTCCGCGCGACGGTTTCGCCGCCGCGCTCGTAAAGCCTGCCCCGCTGCCGAACGCCGCGATGGTCGAGGCGCGACTCGAAAAGGTTCTGGCGACTTCGGGCGACGACGAGCTCGCGTCCGACGCGGGGGCGGTCGCCAAGGCGGTGGTGGCTCTCGGGCCGAGCCCCGACGAAGAGGCGCTTGTCGAGGCGCTCGCGAAGGCGACGGACGAAGATCCGAACTCCGACGAAATCGAGGATACCGCGGACTCTCTCCGGGGAGCGGTCGATCAAGCGTGGCGCCCTGAGCTCGGCGGCGCACGTGCGCGACAGCTTCTCGCGGACGTCGGCGTTGCCTTGCCCGAGGGGGCCAAGGGGGAGCGCCTCGTCGCGCGGGTTGCCGAGACCCTGCGCGATCTCGACAACAAGGTGGCGATGGTGCCTGCAAACGGCGGAAAGGCCGACGGAGCACTCTCGTACACGGTCAGCGGGACGCCGGTCTTGAACCGTGGCCTTTCGGCGAGCGTCTTCGCAAACCAATGGAAGAGCCTCGCGCTGTCGCTCGGCCTCGTGCTCGTCATCATGATGGCGCTCTACCGCTCGGTCACCGCTGGGCTCCTTGGCATTGCACCGACGGCGCTCACGTTGCTCGTGATTTACGGGGCGATGAGCGTGCTCGGTCTGCACCTCGAAGTCGGGACCTCGATGCTTGCGAGCCTCATCATCGGAGCGGGGGTCGACTACGGCGTCCACTTGCTCGCAGGCTGGCGCGCCAAGGAGGGGGAGGACCTCGAGGTCGCCGCGCGGCACGGCGCCCTTCACTCCGGGCTCGCGAGCTTCAGCAACGCGGTGATGGTGAGCGCCGGTTTCTTCGTGCTCACGCTCGGCGAGGCACGTCCTTTGAAGACCGTGGGCGGGCTCACCGGGGCGGCCATGTTGGTGGCGGCGTTTGCGACGTTCGTCGTCATTCCGGCGCTCGCTCGACGAAGGTCCTATGCGCGTGACATGCCTCCAACAACCCCGCGCCCGGCCGAATGAACGCGCGCGCACGGGATATTCGCGCTCATGCGGGGTTTCCGTTAGAGTCTGCCCTGCGAGGAGCGACCTGTGGCCGCCGGTGACCCAAAACCTGGAGACGTGATCGACAAGCGCTACCGACTCGAATTCGAGCTCGGTCGTGGCGGTCATGGCCTTGTGTTTCGGGCCTACGACGAGGAGCAGGGCTTCGACGTCGCCCTCAAGATCCTCAGCCAGTCCATCGCGGACGACCCCCAATACACCGTGCGCCTATGGCGCGAGGCGCAGTCGCTCCAGGCGCTGTGGGGCTCGAGCGTCGTTCGAGTTTACGGGTTCGGGACGGACGAGGAAAACGGCTTCGTCTACATGGCGATGGAGCTGCTCGAAGGCGAGACGCTCGCCGACCACCTTCGAGAACTCGAGGGTTTCGATTGCCGCATGAGCGCGTTCCGGGTGTTGGAGGCGCTCGATCCGGTGGCGCGTGCGCTGCATGCCGCCCACGCCAAGGGCATCATTCACCGCGACATCAAGCCTTCCAACATCATCCTCCTGCACCTCGAGAAGGGCGGAGGCACGCGTCTCATGGACTTTGGCCTCGCGAAGATCCAAGGCTCGATGCAGCTCACGCAGGCGGGCATGGTCGCGGGCTCGCCGAGCTACATCGCGCCGGAGGTGTGGCGCGCGCAGCCGTTCGACCATCGCATCGACGTGTACTCGTTTGCGGCGGTCGTCTACCGAGCGTTCGCCGGTGCTCCGCCGTTCGTCGGAGACTCGATGGTGGACATCTTGATGGCGGCGACGATGGGAGAGCGGCCGAAGCTCTCGGCCATTCGCCCCGAGCTTCCGCTCGAGGTGGATGGCTGGCTTGCCAAGGCGCTCGCGATCGATCCGAACGAGCGCTACGACTACGTCAGCACGATGTGGAACGATCTGCTTCGGCTCGTCATGTACGCGAGTGGACCGAGCGCGCAGCTTACGCGGCAGACCTTTCAGCTTCCCGAGTGACGGGTACGGGTCGCTGGAGCGACGCCCTCAGTCGCAGGAGAGCTTCCCGCGGCCGCCGACGGTTTCGACGAGCGATGCGAGGAGCGTGGCGTCGACCGGGCGCAGGTCCTTTTCATGGGCAAGCGCGAAACATAGGTGGGGTTTCGCCGGGTCGGGATCGCCGAGCGTGACGTAGCCTTCCGCGAGCCGAACGTGGTTCGCCGGCTCGGTTGGATAATCCTGCACCTGCGCTTCGAGCAGCTCGAGGCCATCCTCCGAGGTGCCGTGCTGAACGAGGCTTCCGGGCGCGAGCACGTACATCGTGCCAAGCATCCGTCGCGCTGCGCCGTTGCGCCACTTCGGGTCGAGCTTCATGCTGAGCCGACCCCAGGTTTCCATGTCGCGCACGAGCGCGATCGCCGTGATGCCTCGGATTTGCGCGAGCCGTCCTGCGAGCGAGGCGCGGGCAAACGCGTATTCCGCGGTGTCGGCCTGCCACTCGCAGACCGCCTGGTAAGCCGCTTGGCGATCGTCGAGCGTCGCGCGTCCGTCGTCGATGAGCTTCTCGAGCGATTCGCTGAGGGCAAGAGCATCCCGACGCGCTGCCGGTGCCCGCAATTCCGGTCGCAGGTGAATGACATCCAAGCAACCCGCGAGCGCGAGAGACACGAGCGCACCCGCGATCAGTTTCCGTACTTCTGCACGACCGACGCGAAGACGCCCTCGTCCGCGGGCTTGATGGACTTGATCCCGACCTTGTCGCAGTGGCTCTTTCCTTCGCCAGAACATAGCGAGCCGAGGCTCGTTTTGAACTTCGCACGATCCGCCGCCTGCGTACCAGAGAACGCCACCACCGCCATGCCGGGGAGATCGGCGGAGCTCCAGACGCTCTTGACGGCGGTCCCGCCTTCGAGCTTGCCGAGCTCGGCGAGCTGGGCGTTGTCGACGAGCGCGCAGACCGCTTCGTCTTTGATCACGGCCTTCAAGGTTTGCACCGGGCGCTTCGTCTTCACGAGCTCAAAGTCCTTCAGCGTGAAGGCACCACCCGAGACGACGCGCTCAAGGAATTTCTTGTCCTTGTGGTTCGTCGCGAGCTTCTGGCCTTTGCAGCCCGCGAGGTCTTTGGCGGTCTTCGAGACGAGGTGGAACTTGCGGCCCCCCGCGGCATCGACCTCGGCGACGCCGAGCACTTCGAGGCCGTTGTCCTTGCGCATGCTGAGGAACGCGCCGAGCGAAAAGATGCCGAACTGGGGGCTCTTGTCCTTGATGTACTCCTTGGCGGCTTTGCGCTTCGTTGCGTACTTGCCCTCGACCGCGTCCCATCCGTTCGCGGCCTTCGCGGTTTCCATCAGCTTGTCCACGTAAGGCTGCGCCTGCGCCGCGCTGCCGATGCCGTTGTCCATCACGATGAGGAAGTGAACGTTTTGGCCCGCGGCGGCGTCCCTCGTGGCGAACAGGCCGCCTAGGGTCGCGAGGGTACCGACAGCGAGGGTGCGGAGGAGTGTCGAGCGGGTGGTGTTGCGTGCGGTCACGGCAGGGGTCTCCATGGACGGGATAGACGGTTCTCTACCCCAACGCATCCATGCCAGCACGAACCCGACGGGTCAACTCGGGGGCAGAACGCGGCGTGGAGCTGGCGAGCCCGCGCGCAGCGCTCCGACCTCGCCTCGGATATCCCGGCCCCGCCGCATTCCGTTGCGCCCCGACCGCGGCCGACTAACCTCCGCCGCATGCGCATCCGCGACCTGCTCGGCGGCCCGAAGCCGGCCGTCTCGTTCGAGTTCTTCCCGCCGAAGACCGACGAAGGCGTCGAGAAGCTCTACCATGCCGTCGAGGCGCTGAAGCCCTGCCGGCCGTCGTTCGTCTCGGTCACCTACGGCGCGGGCGGTTCGACGCGCGATCGCACCCTCGAGCTCGTCGCGCGCATCAAGCATGAGCTCGGCATCGAGACGATGGCGCACCTCACCTGCGTCGGCGCGTCTCAGCAGGAGCTCGCCGTCACGCTCGGCAAACTCGCGCACGCCGGCGTCGAGAACGTCCTTGCCTTGCGCGGGGACCCACCGAAGGGCGAGTCGGCGTTCGTTCCCGCCGAGGGAGGCTTTGCGCACGCGAGCGAGCTCGTCGCGTTCATTCGCCAGGAGGGCTTTCCCTTCTGCGTCGGCGCGGCCTGTTACCCCGAGGGGCACCCCGAGTCGCCGAGTCTCGACGCCGACATGACGCATCTCAAGGCGAAGGTCGACGCGGGCGCGGATTTCCTCATCTCGCAGCTTTTCTTCGACAACCAGGACTACCTCGCGTTCGTGCGGCGCGCGCGGTCGGCCGGCATCGACGCGCCGATCCTGCCGGGCCTGATGCCGGTGACGAACGTGTCGCAGACGCACCGCTTCACGCAAATGTGCGGCGCCCGCATCCCGCAGGAGCTGTCACGAAGGCTCGCGATCGTGGAGCGCGACCCCGCGGCCGTGGTCGCAACGGGCGTCTACTGGACGACGGCGCAAGCGAAACAGCTCCTCGAGCAAGGTGTTCCCGGCTTGCACTTCTACACGCTGAATCAGTCGTCGGCGACGCTCGCCGTTCACGCGGCGCTCGGGCTCTAGCCCGCGCTTACGCGGAGGCCTTCGGTCGGCCGCCGCCCCGCACGACGACGAGGGCCGAGACGACGACGAGGCTCGCCCCCGCGAGCGT
>Ga0114972_10000287_pt1 | contig 37231 bp, 28 predicted proteins | sample M_140807_EF_Meta_FD_87354 | JGI IMG/M metagenome (GOLD analysis project Ga0114972, IMG submission 87354) | Freshwater microbial communities from Lake Montjoie, Canada to study carbon cycling - M_140807_EF_MetaG | ecosystem: Environmental > Aquatic > Freshwater > Lake | place: Lake Montjoie... | reverse complement strand
TGAGTGGCCCGTCGCGAGGACAACGGCCTGCGCGGGCAAGCGCTCACCGTCGGCCAGGACCACACCGCGCACACGACCGCCGTCGGTCATCAGGTCGGTCACGCGCGCGCCGAAACGCACGACGACCCCTGCAGCCTCAAGGCGCTCGCGGAAGTCAGCGACGACCTTCGGTAGCCGGTTCGTGCCAATGTGGGGTCGCGCGTCCGTCAAGATGCGCGGGGGCGCGCCGCTCGCGGCCAGCAAGCCGAGGACGAGGTCCACATCGCCGCGCTTGGTCGCGCGGGTATACAGCTTGCCGTCGCTGAAGGTGCCCGCGCCGCCCTCGCCGAAGCAGTAGTTGGCGTCCGCGTCGACCACGCCCTCGCGGTTGAGGCGGGCCAGAAAGGGTCGGCGGCCGCGGACATCGGGGCCGCGCTCGAGCAGGACGGCGCGAATCCCGCGGAGCGCGAGGCCCCACGCAGCGAAGAGGCCCGCAGGACCAGCGCCGACGATCACGACGCTCGGCTCGCCGGTCAAAGTGGGGAGTGACGGGACCACCGGGAGCGCAGCGGGCGCGTGCGGCGCGTCCACGGTCACGCTCACATCCGCCAGGACGCGGACGCGCTTGTGGCGCGCGTCGATGGCGCGTCGCCGCAGGTCCACGCCCGTAACGCGCGCGGCGTCGACCCCGAGCGCGCGCGCGGCGGCGCGCATCAGGCCGGCCTCGTCCGCCTCGTCGGGTGTGACCTCGAGCTTGACGACGCGTTGCATCGGTCAGCGCTCGTACATCGCATCGTCGGGCGACGGCGGCGGTGCGTTCGCCTCGCGGCGCAGCGTGATGAAGTACGCGACGATGACGCTCACGAAGTAGAGCACCATGAGCGGCACGGCCATCAGGAGCTGGGAGTAGACGTCTGGCGGCGTGAGAATGGCGGCGACGACGAAGATGATCACGGTCGCATAGCGCCAGAACTGAAGCAGGCTGCGGTGCGTGACAAGGCCGATCGCTGCGAGGAACGCCATGACCATCGGCAGCTCGAACGCCAAGCCGAAGCCGAGCATGAACTTCACGACGAAGGCCAGGTACTCCTCGATGTTGATGTCGGGGAGCAGCTTGTTCGGCCCCTCGTTGATGGCGTATTCGAGCAGAAAGTCAAAACAATCCGGCAAGACGAGGTAGTAGCAGAAGGCCGCGCCGCCGGCGAAGCAGACGACCGTGCCGAAGAGGAACGGCAGGACGACGATGCGCTCGCGCTTGTAGAGCCCGGGTCCGATGAACTGCCACATGTGCCACAGCAAGAGCGGGAACGCAGTGACGACCCCAACGAGCAGGGCCGTCTGCATGTGGAAGGCGAAGACACCGCCGAGCGAGCGGAACGAGACGTGATCGCCGAGACCGCGCGCCAACATGACATCGTAGAGGGGAGCGGTCAGGAAGAGGTAGATCTCATTGTGGTAGTTGTACGCGGCGAGCGCGCAGACGCCGATCGTCAGCACGCTGTACCAGAGGCGTCGACGGAGCTCGACCAAGTGCTCCATGAACGGAGCGCGCGTGCGCTCCAGCTCGTCGTCGTCGGTCGCGGGGGCGCTCATGCCGTGGCGTCGGGCTTGGGCTGGGTGGGCTGGCTGGCCTCGACCGCGGCGACCGCGGCCGCGGGGCCTGCGAGCCGCGCGACCGGCGCGCCGTCGTCTTCGGGCTCTTCGGTCTGCTCTGGCTCCGCCGGCGCGGCGGGCAGCGGCGCGGCCTCCGTGGACGCGACCGCCGCAGGCGGTGTCGGGACCGGAGCGGGCTGCTGCCAAGCCGGCCGTGGCCCCTCGCCGTAGACCGCGCGCTTGATCTCGTCGACTTCAGACGACGCCTGCACCTCAGCCATGAGCCTGCGGGCCTTGCCGACGGCCTGACCGACCTTCTGTGCGACCTTGGGGATGTCCTTCGGCCCGACGACGAGGAGCAGGACGACGCCGATCAGCACCAACTCGCCGAATCCGATGCCAGGCAGCATTCAGAAGCGTCCTTCCACGGCGTTGAGGTCACGCCGGTCGACCGCGCCGGCTTCAGGTGCGGCTTCTACCGGAACCGAGCCGCGCATGAAAGGCAGATGCACGCGCGGCCGCCCCGCCCCGGCGAGCCGCCCCGACTCGAGGTCGATGTCGGCGAACTCGACCTCGGGCGGCGGAGTGGCCAGGAAGTCGGCGGGGGGCCGGCCAGCGAGCGCGGCGCGCATGATCCGCGTCCACACCGGCAGCGCGGCCTCTCCCCCGGTCTCGCCGCGCCCGAGAGGCCGGTCGTTGCGGTCACTCCCGAGCCACACCGTGGTCACGACGTCGCGCGTGAAGCCCACGAACCACGCGTCGAACGCGTCGGTCGTGCCGGTCTTGCCCCCCGCGCGCACGCCCAGCGCCCGGGCCGCAGTCGCCGTGCCCCGCTCGACCACACCGGCGAGCGCGGACTGCGTCAGGTAGCCCCCCGCGGGCGAGAGGACCCGGTCTCGCGGCTCGAGCGCAGCCCGCAGGAGCGCATCGAGCCGGGGACCCATCGGCGCCCATGCGTCGGAGACGTGGGTTCGGTCCTCGAGCAAGCGGCCGTCGCGCGTCTCGATCCGCTTGATGAACACGGGGCGCGCGCGCTGCCCGCGCAGGGCGAACGCCGCGTAGACCTGCGTGAGGTCCCACGGCAGTACGCAGGAGCTGCCCAGGACCAAGCTGCGGTCGGGGTACATCGGGGTAGAGACGCCGAGCTGGTGCGCGAGCGCGACCGCCGCGTCGGCGCCGACGAAGTCCAGCACCTTGATTGCGGGCAGGTTCAGCGAGCGCGCGAGGGCGAGGTAGGCGGGCACGTCGCCGCTGAACTGACCGTTGGCGTTGCGTGGTTTCCAGAGGAGCTGGTTGACCGGGTCGAACTCCGTGAGGGGCGCGTCCGAGAGCGGTGTCGCGAGGGTGAGGCCTTGCTCGAACGCGCGGGCGTAGACGATGGGCTTGAAGGCCGAGCCAGGCTGACGGCAGCCTTGGAACGCCCGGGTGTACTCGCTTTGGTCGAAGTCGAAGCCGCCGACCAGCGCGCGCACAGCGCCGCTCACAGGCTCCATGGTCGTCACGGCGCCCTGCACGGGCGGCACCTGGGCCAGACGCGCGACCCCGCGGGTCGACGTCAAGCGAACCCAAACGACGTCGTCCGTCCGCAGGGCGTCGTCGAGGCGCGTGAGCACGCGGCCGTTGACGGTATCCCCCGCACGCCACGGGGCCGCCCAGCGCGCTTGGGGGAGCGGCACGGTCAGCGCTGCGTCCCCGACACGAACGCGGGCCTCGCGGGCGTCGACCCGCTCGACGACCGCGACGCGCCACGGGTCCCCCTCCCCATCGCCCCGCGGCGCGTCTGTGAAGGCGCCATAGTGCGCGGCCGCCCGCCCTCGGACCGCCATCGCCTCGGCGGGTGAGACGTGGGCGATCGGGCCGACATACCCTTGGCGCTCGCCGAGCGCGACGAGCCCCGCGCGCAAGGCCTCGGCCGACTCGGTTTGCAGGTCGGCGTCGACGGCGAGGTGGACGGTCAGCGCCTCGGTCAGGAGTCGCTCGGCGCCATAGGTCGCTTGCAGCGTGCGGCGCGCGTGCTCCGCGTAGTCCGGTGCGCTCGGAGTTTCGACCGCGCGGACCGCGTCGGCCGGGACGATCGGCTCAGCCTCGGCGGCGCGCGCCTCGTCCGCGGTCACGAAGCCCTCGGTGACCATCCGCTGCAGGACCCAACCACGGCGGGCGCGCGCGCCCTCGGGATCGACCACGGGGTTGAGCGTTGAAGGTTGCGGGGGCAGCCCCGCCAGCGTGGCGGCCTGAGCGAGCGTGAGGCGGCTGACGTCCTGCCCAAAGTACGCGCGCGCCGCAGCCTGGACACCGTAGGCGCCGTGGCCGAGGTAAACGGCGTTCAGGTAAAGCGCCAAGATGTCGAGCTTGTCGAGGCGCGCCTCCAAGCGCCGCGCCAAGATAGCCTCTCGGGCCTTTCGTACGAGGCTCCGCTCGTTCCCAACCAAGCCCTTGCAGACCTGCTGCGTGAGCGTGGACGCGCCCTCGACGACCCGGCCGGCGCGCCAGTTCGCGAGCGCCGCGCGGACGACGCCTCGCCAGTCGACCCCACGGTGCTCGAAGAAGCGCTGGTCTTCGGCGGCCAGGAACGCCTCGATGAGGCGGCGCGGGACACGCTCGAGCGGCACGACGTAGCGGCGCTCGCGCGAGAGCTCCGCGACGACGCGCGTGTCGTCCGCGAGGAGCTGTGTGACCCCGGGCGGCGCCCACGCCGCGAGCGCCTCGACGCTCGGCAGGTCACGGCTCAGGTGGGCGTAGAGCGCGAGGCCGCCGACGCCGGTCGCGAACGCGCCGACGACGCCCGCGACGAACAGCCATCGAACCAGCCGGCGCAGCGCAGTGTCCGCTCGCAGCCCGGTCAGTGTGATTGCGCCCGAGCGCTCGCTTGGCCTGCGTGCGGTCACCGGCCAGAGAGTGGCGCGAGGCCCGGCATCATGAGCTGACGCGGCGAGGCGAGCACGCGTGAGGGCAGACCCGCCTCACTCAAGCGCTGCGCGAGGACGTCCGCGCGCGGCCCGTGAACGAGCAGGTGCGCGGCCCCTACCCGCGCCGCGAGAGCGACCAGGGCGTCGTCATCGAGCTGAGGGCGCGCGTCCACCTCCAAGCCGACGCCGCCGATGACGACGCTCACGCGGGCGGCGCGCGTGCCCTCTCGGCCATCCGCCGAGGCCACGGCGGGGCAGCGGTGCGGCACGCCCGCGGCGGCGAGGCGGCTTGAGACGATGCCTGCGGCCGCGGCGTCGGGGACGGCGATCGTCAAGGGCTGCCCCAAGCACGCGGCGCCGACCCAATCGGCGTCCGTCCAGCGCACGGCCTCGGGCGCGAAGAGGACGAGCGTGTCCGCGGGCTGCGCCTCGAACGCCTCGGACACAGGCCCGACGACCAGCGTGCGGTGCCCAGCGCGCGTGACGACCACCGCCGCGCCGCCGACGCCGTAACCGCTCGGCAGAACCTCGAGGCGCAGGCCCATGGCCACCACGGCGTGGTGAAAGGGCACGCCCAGCGCCCCCGGCCAGCGCGCCGCCATCGGGGCGCTCATCATGGGCTGCGCGAGCGCGATGCGGCGCGGAGGACGGTGCGTAAAGAAGGCCGCGCCGGCCCCGCGCGCCGGCGGGCGCGTGGGGTCGAACGTGAGCGCGCCCACGCGGACGCCGTCTTGAAAGCGCACCTCCATGCGGTCGGATGTACGCCCGCGCGCCCCGCCACGCAAGGACACGCGTTGCGCAGCAGCGAGGGTTGGCGCAGGCTCGCGCTGTGGCGCGCGCGACCGAAGCCCTCACGAGGGCGCTCAACTCCCTTGCTCGAATGCGGGCGCAGCCGCGGCGTCAGCTCCGCTTTGCCCCCGAGGGCAAGGTCTTCGTTGGGCTGACGCTCGGCGTGGGCCTCGCCGCGGTCAATACGGGCAGCAACCTGATGTACCTGGTGCTGGGCATGACGCTCTCGCTCATCGTGATGAGCGGCGTGCTCAGCGAGCTGACCCTGCAGCGGCTCGAGCCAGAGCGCGGGCTGCCCACTCAAGCCCGCGCTGGCCTGCCGTGCCTGACGACCGTCGCGCTCAAAAACGAGAAGCGACGTCTCCCCTCGTTTAGCGTGCAGATTGAAGACGTCATCGAGGGCCTCGACAGTACAAAACGGTGTTATTTCCTCAAGTTACCTGCTCAAGCACGCCAGCAAACGAGCTACCGCGCCGAGTTTCCGCGGCGCGGTGAGTACCGGTACTTGGGCTTTACGCTCGCAACGCGGTTCCCGTTCGGCTTCTTCGTCAAGTCGCGGTTCGTCCCCTGCCCGGGGACGCTCGTCGTGCTGCCGCGCCGGGTGGAGACCGCGGCTCTCGAGACAGTCTTGCGCGCCGCCGAGGGCGACGCAGCCGCTTCGGGCCGGGGTGTCGGGCGCGAGTTTCAGGGGCTGCGCCTGTGGCGAGAGGGTGACGACGCGCGCGACGTTCACTGGAAGCGCACGGCGCGCGAAGGTCGCATGGTGACCCGTGAGTTCGCCCCCGAGGCGGCGCGACATGTCGGATTGTTGCTCGACGAACGGCAGAGCGTCGCGTCGACGCCCAACGACCAGGACGCCCAGCGCGCGCTCGACGACCGAGTTGACCTCGCGGCGTCGATGGTGGAGCGCCTGCGGGACGAAGGCTGCGCGGTCGACCTGTGCGCGTCGAGCGGCCACTGGCGCGTCGAGCCCGACGGTCGGGGCTTGGACGCGCTGCTGCATGCGCTCGCGCTGCTCCCGCTTGCGCCCGCTGATGCGCCGCCGCCCGAGGCGCGCCAGCCGAATGACCTGCGGCGCGCGACGTGGCGCCGCGTCGAGGTCGCGTGACGATGCGCTTCGTCGCCGTTCACAAGGCCGCGACCTACCTGATGGTGCTCACCAGTACGCTCTCGGTGTTTGCGTCGGGTGAGCTCGCGCCGCTCGCACCATGGGCGTTCCTGGTGCTTACCGTGCTGAGCGCGGTGCGCCCCGATACACCCGGCCCGAGCGTGCTGGTCGAGCGACTGTGGACGTTGGCCTCGCTGGGCGTGCTTGTCTTTCTCGGCGTGGGCGTTTTTCAAGGGGAACCGGCGCTCATTCAGGGTGTTTACCTGCTGCTGTGGCTCATGCTCGCGCGGCTCTTCAACCGCCGCACGAGCCGCGACTACCTGCAGCTCTACGTCCTGTCGTTCATGCTCGTCGTCGCGTCGACCGCGGTGGATGCGGACCTGACGTACGGCGTGCAGTTTCTGCTGTACGTGGTCTTCGGTACTTGGGCGCTCATCCTCTTTCACCTCAAGCGCGAGATGGAGGAGAACTACCTGCTGAAGTACGGCGACACGCTCGAGGGGCGGCCGGTTCAGATCGAGCGTGTACTCAACTCGCGCAAGCTGGTCGGGCTGCAGTTCTTGGTGGCGACGAGCGCGGTCGCGCTGCTGGTGTTCGTGGGCTCGACGGCGGTCTTCGTCTTCTTTCCGCGTGTCGGCCTCGGCATGTTCTTTCAGAAGCAGCGCCCCGGCATCCTGATGAGTGGCTTCAGCGACCGCGTCGAGCTCGGCCAGTTCGGGACCGTCAAGGACGATCCGACCGTGGTCATGCGTGTTGAGCTGCCGGGTCATACAGGCGGAGCGCCGCCACCTCGATATTGGCGTGGTCTTACTCTGGACCACTACGATGGGACGACGTGGACGAAGTCGCGCCCCCGACGATGGCGGCTCGAGCGCGCACTCTCCGGCATGGCCGTGTTCCGCCCCGACCTGCGCAGCGACGACCCGCTCGTGCAGTCCATCTACCTCGAGCCGATGGAGACGCGCGTCCTGTTTGGTGCGGACGCCCCGTTCGCGGTGTCCTTCGCGGACTCGGTGCTCGCCGCGAGCTCGGGCCGCCATCGCCGCGGCCTGCAGATGGACGCCGAGGGGGATGTTCACTACGAGCAGCCCGACGAGGTCGCGTTTAAATACACGGCCTTGAGCAACGAGCCGAAGGCGCCCCCCGCGGCGTGGTCGCTGTCACTCGCGGCCTATCGCGAGCGGGTCGCGCGCGAGCCGGGTGCCGAGGTCTACCTGCAGCTCCCCGCGGGGCTCGATCCGCGCGTCGCGGCGCTCACCGCGCGCGTGGTCGGGGACGCCACCACAGTGGGGCAGGCTGTGGAGCGCGTGCGGGCCCACCTCGCGCGCACGCTGACCTACTCTTTGACGCTCGAGCGCGACCCGTCCCTGCCGCCGCTCGAGGACTTCCTGTTCAAGCAGCGGCGCGGCCACTGCGAGTACTTCGCCACGGCGCTCGCGGTCATGCTCCGAACGCAGGGCATCATGACCCGCAACGTCAACGGCTTCCTGGGCGGCGCCTGGAATGACTTTGGTCGCTACGTCGCCGTTCGACAGGGGGATGCGCACGCGTGGACGGAGGTCTGGGCGGGCGCGTGGGTCACGCAGGACGCCACGCCGGTCGGCGAGACACGCCGGGCCGAGTCGACCCTGTGGACGACCTTCGCTGCGTGGTCGGACGCCGCGCGTCTGCGCTGGTACAAGTACGTGATCGAGTACGACCTCGACCGCCAGATCGGGGTGTTTCAGTCGGTGGCGGACACGCTGCGTGGCCTATTTGGCGGGCGCGATGAGCGGCGACCCGAGGCGACCTCGGGTGCGTCAACGTCGTCCCAACGCTCGGGGTGCGCCGAGGCGGGCACGGCCGCTGGGGGCGTGGCGGTCGTCGTCATCGGGGTGCTCGCACTCCGCCGCAGGCGCGCTCGGGCGCGCACGTCCGCAGCGTCGCGCCCCGGCGACGAGGTCGCGGCGGTCTATTCGGCCTGCGTCGCGCTCTACGCCGCCGCTGGCTATCCCCGAGGGGTGTCGATGACGGCGGACGAGTTCGTGCACGCGCTCGCAGCGCAGGGCGCGCCTGGCCTCGACCTCGCGCGCGCCGTCGTAGCGCACTACAGCGCAGAGCGATTCGGGGGGGCCGACGAAAACCCGGCAGCGGTCAGACGCCTGCGCGCTGCGCTCGCCGACCTGAAGCGCACGCTCGCTCAGCGCGAGGGCCGCAGCCCGTGACGCTCGTAGAGGCGCTGCTCGATCGTCCGAAAGACGACGAGATCCACGACGACGCCAATCCCGAGGATGACAGCGAGCCACGCGAGCAGGCCCTCGGGGTCGGAGAGCTCACGCGCGAAGTGTAGTTTAGCGCCGAGCGACGGCCGGTCTCCGATGAGCACCAAGAGCTCACCGGCCATCAGGCTGCGCCACGCGAAGGCCCAGCCTTGCTTGACCCCCGTGACGAAGCCGGGCATCGCGCCGGGCAACAAGACGTGGCGAAAGAGCGCGAACCCGCTGAGCCCCATCGCCCGACCCGCGCGCACCAAAATCGGCGGCAAGCGGTCGAAGCTGTCGAGGAGCGAGACTGCGATCGACGGGGCGGCCCCCAGCACCACGACGGCCAAGATCGCCTGTTCGCTGAGCTGAAAGAGCAAGATCGCGAGCGGGAACCAGGTGACCGACGGCACGGTCTGCAGCCCCGACAGGAGCGGGCCGATCGCCGCGCGCGCGAGCTGAAATCGACCGAGAAGGAGTCCGAGCGACGCCCCCACGGCGATAGAGATCGCCAGACCCGTGGCGGCACGGCCGAGCGTCGTGCCGCAGGCCGACCAGACGCTCCCCGCACCGATCTCGGTCACGAGGCGCGCGCCCACCGCTGCCGGGCCGGGCAGGACATACTCGGGCCAAATGCCGAGTTGGACCACGCAGGCCCAGAGTGCGACGAACCCGAGGACGGAGAGCAGCGGGGCGAAAGGCGAGAGCCAGCGGCGCGCGCCGGGCGAGAGGTTAGTCGACTGCATGGGCGGCCTTGAGCGTGTCCAGCAAGAACGCGGCGACCTCGGCGACCTCGGCGGACTCGATGCGACGCGGTCGGGGCAGATCGATCCGATGCTCGGAGAGCACTCGACCGGGGCGCGGCGCGAGCATCACGACGCGGTCAGACAGGCGCACGGCCTCGCGCGCGTTGTGGGTGACGAAGAGGACGGTCAGGCCCTCGCTCATCCAGATGCGCTCGAGCTCCTCGTGCAGCCGGTCGCGGCTCATGGCATCAAGCGCAGCGAAGGGCTCGTCCAGTAGCAGGAGACGCGCCCCCTGCGCCAGCGCGCGGACGAGCGCGACCCGCTGCCGCATGCCCCCCGAGAGTTGGTGCGGGCGGTGGGCCGCGAAGGCCTTGAGGCCGACGAGCTCAAGCAAGGAGGCGATGCGGTCCCGACGCTCCCCCGGTGCCAGGCCGGCGAGCTTGAGCGGCAGGTCGATGTTCTGCTCGACGGTGAGCCACGGGAAGAGCGCCGACTCTTGGAACATCAGGGCGGCGCGCCCGATCGGCATGTCGATCGTGCCCGAGGTCGCGGCGTCGAGCCCGGTGAGCATGTGCAGCAGGCTGCTCTTGCCGCAGCCGGAGGCGCCCAGCAAGCACACGAACTCACCCGGCTCGACGCGCAGGTCGAGGCCCTCGAGCGCCACGACCTGCTCCGCGCCGCGGCCGTAGGCTTTGCGGAGCTGCTTGAGCTCCAGCGCTGCGGGCCTAGCGTCCATAGATCACGATGTTGTGACAGCGCGCCTCGCCCGGCGCTGGGTTCTCGTAGGTGTGCGGCACGTCTGAGGGGAAGACGATCGAGTCGCCCGCCGAGAGGTCGTGGACCTCGCCGAGGACCGCGACGCGCAGGCGCCCGCTGAGGACGATCAGGATCTCCCGCGTGCCCGCGGCGTGTGCGTCCGAGGCGTGCACCGCCCGCCCCAGCAGCCGCAGCTCGTAGACCTCGGCGAGGCCGGACGCGCCCGCAGGCGCCATCGGGCGGCTCTCGAACCGACCATCCACCGAGCGGAGCACCTGCATGTCCTCGCGCTTGAGCACCTGCACGGCGCTCACGGGCTCGTCGATGAGCTCGGAGAAGCGCACGCCGAGACCCGCCGCGATCTTCCAGAGCAGGCCGATGGACGGGTTCGTCTTGCCGGTCTCAATCTGCGACAACGCCGCGCGGCTGGCCCCAGAGGCCTGAGAGAGGGTGTCGAGCGACATCCCGCGCGCTTTGCGCAGCGTCCGGACGTTCGTCGAGACGCGCCGACCAAACTCGGCGGCGCCGATCTCGTCTCCCTCGGACGCGACGCTGCGCTTGGCGCGCGCCTTCGGCGGATCTGACTTCGTGGGGGGGGTCTTCGCCATGGGGGATTGCGTCAGTATGAAGGACGCTCGTATACGATTGCGAACATGAAAAAATCAATACTTGTCATGGGCCTCGCAGCGCTCTGCGTGCCCTCTATCGCTCGCGCGGAGTCTCCAAAAACGAACACCGCCGCCGCCCCTCAAGTCACCGGTGCGCCGGGTAAGGGCGTGACCTTCGACTTTGGCGACCCATTCTCGCTGCGCCTCCGCGGTCGACTCCAGACCCGCGCGGTCGTCCACCTGCCCGAGGAGAAGGCGGCGCAGAGCACAGTCAGTGTGGGGACGGCGCGCCTCTCGTTCGAGGGCCACATTCACGCGCCCACGCTGGAGTACACGCTGCAGCTCGCGCTGGGTGAGCGCGACTTCCGCGAGTCTGCGCGCTCGCCCGTCCTCGACGCTTTCGTGCTGTGGCGCGCCCACCGCGACCTGAACGTCCGCGTCGGACAGTTCTTCGTGCCGTTCGACCGCGTGCGCACCATCCGAGACGGCGCGCTCCAGCTCGTCGACCGCGCGCGGCCCATTGCCGAGCTCGCGCTCGACCGGGATGTGGGCGTGGAGATCGCGAGCGACACACTGGGCGGAGACCACTCGCCCGTGGGCTACCACATCGGCGTCTTTGGTGGCGGTGGCGTTCACAACGTGACCCCCCGAGATGCGGGCGCGCTGGTGGTCGCCCGGCTTGAGCTTCGCCCCTTCGGCGTGTTCGACGACGACACGGACAGCGACCTGCGACGGACGCCCTCGCCCCGTCTCGCGCTGGGGGTTGGCGCGGCGCACAACATGTCGACGAGCCGCACGCGGAGCACGACGGGACCGAGCTTTACGCTGGGCACTGTGGACTACAGCCACGTCGCGGCAGACGCCGTCTTCAAGTGGGCGGGGTTCGCGGCGCAGGCCGAGTGGTTGTGGCGACACGCGAGCGGGCAGGCGCTCGAGGGCACGGCCGCGGACGGCGCCGAAGCGACCGAGGGCACGCGCGGCGGCTCGGGTTATGTCGGCCAGGCGTCCTACGTCTTCGAGACCCCGTTCGAGATCGTCGCCCGGTTCGCGCGGCTCATGGCCAATGACGACGCGGCGCGGAGCTTCGTCACCGACACGCGCGACCGCGGGCAGGAGCTCGGCGTCGGGCTGAACTACTACGCCCACGGCCACGCGCTGAAGGTGCAGACGGCCTGGACGGCCCGCTCCGCGCCGGGCCTCGCGCTCGACGCCGCGGACCACACCGCCCAGGTCGCGCTCGACGTCGCCTTCTGACGCGGGTCAGCGGGCGCGGCTGGTGACCTCGGCCTGCACGCGCTCGATCAGAGCCTCGATGCTCATCGCCCCCAGGTCCCCGGCGTGGCGACGACGCACGCCCACGGTGCGGGTCTCGGCCTCACGGCCGCCGACCACAAGGGCGTAGGCGACGCGCTCCATCTCCGCGCGGCGGACCTTGTACCCGAGCTTCTCGTCCGACTCGTCGAGCTGAACCCGCAGGCCGGCCGCTTGCAGCGCAGCGACGACCTCGCGGCCGTAGTCGATGAACTTCTCGGAGAGCGGCAAGACCTTGGCCTGCACAGGCGCGAGCCACACGGGGAAGTCGCCCGCGTAGTGCTCGATCAAGATGCCGAAGAAGCGCTCGAGCGAGCCGAGCAGCGCGCGGTGGATCATGATCGGCCGGTGCTTGGCGTTGTCGGCCCCGATGTAGTCGAGATCGAAGCGGTCCGGCTGCGTGAAGTCGAGCTGAATGGTCGTCAGCTGCCACACGCGCCCGATGGCGTCGACCACCTTGACGTCGATCTTCGGGCCGTAGAAGGCGGCCTCGCCCTCCATGCGGGTGTAGGGGATCTTGCGCTCATCGAGCACGCGGGCGAGCGTCCCCTCGGCGAGTTGCCAGATCTCGTCCGAGCCCAGGTAGTTCTTGCTGTTCTGGTCGTCCCGCACAGAGAGCTCAACCTTGTACTCCGGGAAGCCGAAGGTCTCGTACATCGTCGTCGCGATGTCGAGGCAGCCAGCGAGCTCGGCCTCAAGGCTCTCGGTCGTGCAGAACAGGTGGGCGTCATCCTGCGTGAAGCCGCGCACGCGCATCAGGCCGTGCAGCGTGCCGGACCGCTCGAAGCGATACACGGTGCCGAGCTCGGCGAAGCGCAGCGGCAGCTCGCGGTAGCTCCGCTGGCGGTGCTTGTAGACGCCGATGTGGAACGGGCAGTTCATCGGCTTGAGCTGGTAGGGCTGACCCTCGACCTCCATCGGCGCGTACATCGACTCGCGGTAGTGGTCGTTATGGCCGGAGCGGTCCCAGAGCGTGTGCGGCGCGATGTGCGGCGAGAACAGGAGCTGGTAGCCGCGCTTGAGGTGCTCAGCGCGCCAGAAGTCCTCGATTTGCTTGCGGATAAAGGCGCCGTTCGGCAGCCAGAGCACGAGCCCGCCGCCGTACTCCTGGGTGATCGTGAACAGGTCGAGCTCGCGCCCCAAGCGCCGATGGTCGCGCTTGGCGGCCTCTTCGAGCATCTTGAGGTGCGCCTCGAGCTCTTCCTTGGACTCGAACGCGACGCCGTAGACGCGCGTGAGCATCGGGTTCTTGTCGTTCGCGCGCCAGTAGGCGCCCGAGATCGCGGTGAGCTTGAAGTGCTTGAGCTTCGACGTGTAGTTCACGTGCGGCCCGGCGCACATATCGGTGAACGCGCCGTGCTTGTAGAAGCTAATCTTGTCGTCCGTGATGCCGGCGATGATCTCCGCTTTGAAGGGCTGGTCGTTCTCCTGCGCCCACTTGAGCGCGTCCTCGCGCGGCAGGAGCGAGCGCTCGAACTTGAGGTTGCCCTTCGCGATCTCGCGCATCTTCTCTTCGATGCGCGGCAGGTCCTCGAGGCTCAGCGCCTGAGGGAGCTGCATGTCGTAGTAGAAGCCGTGGTCAATGTGGGGACCGGTGCCGAACCGCGTGCCCGGGAACAGCTCGGCGACCGCCGAGGCCAAGAGATGCGCGGCGCTGTGACGCACCGTCTCGACCGGGGAAAGCTCACGCGGCGCGTACTCACCCGCGAACTCATCATGCGACTCGGACATCGTGCTCCTCCACTCGACGCGTTCGATCGGCCGCGCGATGGGCGCGCGGCGCGGCGCGAATCTACGCGCCCCCCCGCGCTCCAATCAAGCACCCACGGCGCAGCGCGTCATTTGACCTTGCGTGTCGTGACCGCTCATGCTGCGGCATGCTGCGAGCCACAGACGGTGTGACCTTCTTTGAAGCACGCCACACGCCGGCGCCGCTCCCGGTGGGTCTGGGCGACGCCCGAGTTCGGGCACTCCTCGGGTGGCGTGCCGTGCTGTCGCGTCTCGGGTTCATTGGACAGGACCCCGCGCGGTACGACGGCGTCGGCTTCGGGAATGTGAGCGCGCGCCTAGACGCCGAGCACGCGGTGGCCGAGACGCCGGCGTTTCTGGTCTCGGGGACGCAGACCGGCGGCGTTGAGACCCTCACCTCTGAGGGCCTGTGCGCGGTCCTGAAGTACGACCTCACCCAAAACCGCGTGTGGAGCGTCGGTCCCACCCCGCCGTCGAGCGAGTCCATGACCCACGGCGCGCTGTACAGCGCCCGCCCCGATGCACGCTGGGTCTTTCACGGGCACAGCCCCGCGCTGTGGGCCGCGGCCTCAGCGCTCGGGCTCCCGACGACGTCGCCCGAGGTGCCTTACGGTACCCCCGAAATGGCGATCGAGGTCGCGCGCCTCGTCCAGAGCGGGCCGCCGGTCGGGGTGCTTGTGATGGGCGGCCACACCGACGGGGTCGTCGCCTATGGACCCACGCCCGACGAGGCGGGGGCCGCCCTGGTGGCTGCGCTGGCCGCCGCGCTTCAGCGTACGGAGTAGATCCAGACGCGGCCGCGCTGACTGTTGAACCCGGGCGCGCTCACGAAGAGGCGGCGCGTCCCGTTCGCGAGCGCGGTCGAGACCGCGACGACGCGCCCGTAGCCCTCGGCGGCGGTGCCCTCGGGCGGCGCGACGCGGGTGACGGCGCCCGTGGTCGCCTCGACGAGCTCGATGGACTGGGTCCGCAGCGACCCGACGACCAAGAGGGATACCCGCCCGCCGTCGCGGGGGAGCGCGGCCACGGACGTGCCGCTCGCGCCGTTCTCAACGCCGCTGCCGCGCGAGAACGCAGCGCTGCCGTCGCCCGCGAACCCGAAGGCGGCGCCGCTGCCCGCGACGTTGTTCAAGCTCGCGCCCGGCGCCCCGACCGCGAGCGTCGTCGCTGGGCCCGTGAATGCCCCCTCGGCTACCGCCACCCCAAAGGTGCTGACCGTCGCGCTGGGCGCAGCGATAGCGCCGGCGTACTGCCCATTGACGTTCAAGAACCCGAGGCGGCGGTCGCCGTCCTGCAGGTAAGTGCCCGCGATATTCGCGCTCCCGCCAAAAGACGAAAGCGCGTAGACACGCTCTCCGAAGCGCCGATTCGCGGCGTTTCCGAATTGCTCAAGGTAGCGCACGACGTCGTTTGCGTTCTCGAACTCGTAAGCGGTGATGCGGCCCGCGTTGACACGCCCGTCGGTGTCGAAGTCGGGGTCACCGAGCACGAGGTCATCGACGTCCGGGCGTCCGAACATTTGAGCGCGGTCAACGGAGAGGCCGAAGTGGCGCCCGTTGGAGGCAGTCACGCGAGAGACCTCGTTGCCCGCCGCGCCATAGAGGGCCACGAAGCCGAGGCCGTTCGTCCCTTCGATGCCCGCCCCCTCGGGCGCGCCCGCTGCCACGACCATCCCCCCCCCCGGGATGAAAGAACCGCTCGTCAGCGAGAAGCCCAACTTGCCCGAGCCCTCGACGACCCAGAGTCGAGCGCCCGTCTGTCCATCGAAGGCGAAGACCGCCTGACCCTGCGCAGGGAGCGCGGGCGCGCCCGCGACCACGTCGGGCACGCCGTCCGCGTTGAGATCCGGCGTCGCGATGAGCGCATCCCCCATGCGGCGCGACGGGGAACCTACGCCCGAGTGCGTGAGGAAGACCACGCAGACGTCCCGCAGCGCCTCGTCGACCTGACCGTCTGCGTCGTCATCAAGGCCATTGCAGCTCTCGGTCGGCAGGCAGCCCGCCGCGTCGTCGATGCGACCATTGCAGTCGTCGTCTGCGCCGTTGCAGACCTCGGGCGGCACCGCGCCGCATGCGCCGCATGCATTCAGCACGCCGTCGTCGATCTGTCCATCGCAGTCATCGTCGACGCCGTTACAGACCTCGACAGGCGCCGCGCCGCACAGGCCACACGCATTGAGCAGGCCTTCATCCGTCTGCCCGTCGCAGTTGTCGTCGAGCCCATTGCAAATCTCGACCGGCACCGCGCCGCAGCCACCGCACGCGTTGAGCACGCCCTCGTCCGCGCGACCATCGCAGTCCTCATCGAGGCGATTGCACACCTCAACGGGTACCACGCCGCACACGCCGCACGCGTTCAGCACACCGTCGTCCACCTGGCCGTCGCAGTCATCGTCGACACCGTTGCAGACCTCGGCGGGGACGGCGCCGCAGCGGCCGCAGGCGTTGAGCAGGCCCTCGTCGGTGAGCCCATCGCAGTCGTCGTCTGCGCCGTTGCAGCCCTCAACACGCGGCGCGACGGCGTCGCACTCGCCGTAGGACCGGTCACCGCCGCAGCGCTGCACGCCCGCCTCGCACAGACCCACGTCTGTGCCACAGGGGATTGTCGCGCCGGGCGAGCAGCAGTTCGGCACATCCTCGTCCGTCGCGCCGTCGCAGTTGTCGTCCACGCCATTGCAGACTTCACCGACGGGGTCACGCGCCACGGCGTCGCATGCCACGCCATCCCCATTGGGCGCGCACTGGATGAACCCTGCGCGCTCACAGGCGCCGCGCCCGACCGCGCACGGCTCTCCGATGCGCGAATAACCTTCGTCGATCACGCTGTCACAGTTGTTGTCGACGCCGTCGCAGAGCTCTCGCTGCTGGGGCGAGTTGCGGGGGTCGGTGTCGTCGCAGTCGCCGTCGCACGAGCGCACACCGTCGCCGTCGAGGTCGCGGTCTTCGCCCCCTCGCGGGCACTCGTCGCAAGTGTCGCCGACGCCGTCGCCGTCCGAGTCTACCTGGTCGAGGTTGGCCCGGTCGGGGCAGTTGTCCTCGTCGTCGACGAGGCCGTCCCCATCGGAGTCGACACGAACCGCCGCGTCGGCACGCCCGCCCTCAGGGCCTGCGTCGAGGCGCGGCTCTCCGCCGCCCGAGGCACCGCCCGGCGTTCCACCGCCCGTAGGCGCACCTCCCGTCGAGGCCCCGCCGCTGGCGTCGCCACCGTTCGCAGCGCCCCCTGTCTGGCCCCCCGAGCCGCCCGCGGGGTCACCCCCCAGAGGCTCGACCGCGGCGTCGCCACCACGCGCTGCGGGCCGTAAGTCGGGGTTCGAGGTGGTGCAGGCGGCGGTCGCGCACGTGACGCTCAGGGCGAGAGACAGGGCGCGAGACGGGGTGCTCGGAATCAGCAGGTAACGCATGCTCGCAGTTTCCCCCTACGCCCCGACTGTTGCAACATGCGCCGCCATGACCGTGACCGCGACCGACGCCCCCCTCGCCGCCAGCACGACTCTGGGCGTCGGTGGTCCGGCGCGTTGGCTCGCCGAGCCGTCGTCCGCCGAGGGCGTATGCGAAGCCTTGGCGTGGGCGGACCGTTTGGGCGTGCCGGTCGTCTGCCTGGGCGGTGGCAGTAATGTGCTCGTCGCCGATCAAGGCTTCGAAGGCCTCGTGCTCCGACCCCGCCTTCGCGGGCTGTCGCTCACCGCGACCGGCGAGGTCTTCGCCGGGGCGGGGGAGCCATGGGAAGACGTCGTGGATGCCTGCGTCCGCGCGGGACTCCAAGGGATCGAGTGCATGACCGGCATTCCTGGCTGGGCGGGCGCCGCGCCGATTCAGAACATCGGCGCTTACGGCCAAGAGCTCGCGGACGTCCTGGTCGCGGTTGACGCGGTGCGGGTCTGCGATCGTCAGATCGTTCAACTCAGCCGCGGTGACTGCGCGTTCGGTTACCGAGACAGTCGCTTCAAGCGGGACGGCGGCTACATCGTCACGGGCGTGACGCTGCAGCTCGCCCCGGGCCGGCGCGCGTCGCCTCGCTACGCCGAGCTTGCCCGCGCGCTCGGCGTGGCCGAAGGGGACGAGGTCTCGCTCGGAGAGGCCCGCGCCGCCGTGCGTTCGCTTCGGCTCGGCAAAGGTATGCTGCTCGAGTCACCGAGCACGCTCGGCGCGGATGCGCGGTCGGCGGGCTCGTTCTTCACGAACCCCGTGGTCGAAGAGGCCGTGGCCGCGGCGCTCCCGAACGACGCGCCGCGGTACGCCAGCGGCGCGCCGGGGCATACGAAGCTCTCGGCTGCGTGGCTCGTGGAGCGCTCCGGGTGGACCCGAGGGCGCTCGCTCGGCCGCGCCGCGGTGTCATCGCGGCACACCCTCGCACTTGTCAACTCTGGGGGCGCAACGGCGCTGGACATGTTGCGCCTGGCTGCGCGGATCCGCGCGGACGTTCGCGCATGCTTCGGCGTGACGCTCGCGCCGGAGCCTGTCTTTGTTGGCTTTGGCGCGCCGGGTGAGGCGCTGCTGGACGCTTGGGCCCCGTGAGGCCGCTCCGTTCGGCGCTCCTTGTGATGGCGCTCGCCGCATCGAGCCAGAGCGCGCAAGCAAGCGGCGACGCGTACCCCGACGTGGCGACCGTCGACGCCCTGCCCGCTGAGCGCTTGGAGTACGAGGCCAAGCAACGCTCGACCTCAGACCCGATTTTCGCCTGGATCGCGCTGCGCCTCGCGAAGCGCGCCCTGCACGTCGGCGACACGCGCGGCGCCCTGGAGTGGGCGCGTCGCGGACGGGCGACGCCGATAACGGACCACCCCGCGACCCCTGCACTGCGCGCGCTCGAGGCCCGCGTCAGCGCGCGCTTGGCGTTTGATGGGCGCAAAGTCGGGCTCCTCGTGCCGCTCAGCGGACCCTATGGCGGGATTGGCCGCGCAGTTCAACGCACGGTGCAGTGGGCCGCCGCGCGGCACCCTCAGGTTCAGTGGGCACTCGAAGACACGCACGGCCGCGCCGATGATGTCCCGGCCGCCATCGACAGGCTCGTGCACGAGCACAACGTCGCCGCGATCATCGGGCCCATTGGCACTCTCGAAGCTGCGGCAGCCGCGCAAGTCGCGGAGCGCCTCGAGGTGCCACTGGTCACGCTGTCGACGGGGGCCGACGTGACCGCGCCGGGCACGTTCGCGCTGAGGCAACGCACGACCTATGCGCGAGAGGGCGCGGCCCTCGCGGAGTACGCCGTGCAGCGGCTCGGTTTGCACACGTTCGGCGTGCTCTATGTACGCTCTGAAGCAGGGCTCGCGCTGCGAGACGCTTTCTGGGCCAGGGTGGAGAAGCTCGGCGGAGAGGTCCGGGCCGCAGAAGGGTATGACGACGATTCAAAGGCCGACAGCGACGCGGTCAAGCGCCTCGCGGGCCGAGCGCCGGTCGAGGCGCGGCGAGGTGAGGCGCGCGACGGCAGCGCCCAGCGGTGGGCGGAGATCAACCGCAAGGCCCGAGACCCGGCGATGAAGCTGACGCCGCGCGTCGACTTTGAGGCGGTCTTTGTCGCCGATCCCACCGACCAGGCGCGCCGCGTGCTCCCTTTCTTGGGCTACTGGGACATTGAACTGCGTACCCACCCGGAGCAGACGAACGACGCCCTCTGGTCGAAGTATGGCGGTGATCCACCGCCGCTCGTCCAGCTCCTGCTCACCCGCCAGTTTGCCGATCCCGAGACCGCGCGTCGCGCCGGCGAAGCCGCGCAAAACTCTGTTTTTATTGCAGATTTCTCCCCTGCCACGGTCGGCGGCGCAGCCTTCGCAGACGCATGGGCGGACCAGTTTTCGGGGATGCCCACCCCGCTCGATGCGCATGCCTTCGACGCGACCGGGCGCGTGCTGACGGCCATCGAGGGCGCGACCTCACGTGCCGAAGTCCTCAGGCGGCTGCTCGAGTCGCCCGAAGTCTCCGGCGCCGCGGGCCCGGCGCGCTTCGACGCACGCGGCGACCTTGCGGCGCTGCTCGCCCCGATGACCATCGACGCGGCCGGCGGAGTCGTCGTGCTCGAAGAAGCGAGCGCACTGGCGGAGTAGCTGCTCCGGGCGCTCTCAGCGCGTCGCCGCGCCCAGCTCCGCCTGACCGCCGTCGGGGAGCTTCATGAGCTTAACGTCTGCGCCTGAGAGGTAAGCATCGACGATCGACGTCGCCCAGAGCACGCCGAGGCCCATGAGCGCAACGTTGACGCGATCGTAGTGACCGTTCGCCTCTGAGCGTCGGCCGACCGTGTCGACGGTGTTCTCGTTGTAGTCGTCCTCGGCCTGCTTGCCGAGCCAGACGGACGTGACGGCCGTCGCAGCGAGCCCGCCCGCCAGCGAGAGGTAGCCAATGCCGCGCCCCGAGTCGCCGTTATAGAACTGGCCCCAGCCGGGGACTGCGGTCGAGCGAAGCGCTGCGCCGCTGCGCGACTTGGTCTCGACGACCTCTTCACTCAGCGCGATGAAGCCCTCCCGCGGGACGTTCTGGTCAGCCGCGCCGAGGACCTGTCCGGTCTCTGCGTCGACGAGCCGCGCCGTCATCACGAACTGTGGGCCCGCCGCAGCGATGGAGCCGAGCACGACCTGGTTGGCGCCGAGGAGCTTGCCCACGGACGCCGCGCCGTTCGGCGACAGCTCGCCCTTCTCGCTCCGCTGGAGCTCTTGGACGACAGCCGTCAGGCGAGCGCGCTCGACCTGAATCACCCCGGGCCGGAGCGCGAGCCGCGCCGATAGGAGCTCGGCGCTCAGGCGGCCGAGCTCGAACGACGAGGCGTCCTTGTCGAGCGACTCGAAGGGCAGGACCGCCACGCGCCGCAGCGCGCCGTCGCCGCTCGCGCCTTTGAGGTGCGCCGCGAGGGCCTCAGTCAGCGCTTGTACGCCCGCCTGAACGGAGCCTGCGCGGTCCGTGGGCTTGTCGCCGCCCTCGGCCTTGGCGGCCTTGGCGGCCTTGTCCGCCTTGGCGGTCTTCTCGACCTTGCTCTTCGAGGCCTTCGCAGACACCTCGGCGCTCGCTGATACCGCCCAGAGCAGCGCAAGCGCGCTGCCCACCGATGCGACCATGAGCTTTCGCATTCGCCCCCCGGGACACTGTGATGTCGACGCATCATTATCGACCGACGCCGCCCAAATCGTAAGACTTGTGAACCTGTCTGCTCGATTTCCGGTCGCATCCGCGCCAAACGCCCGCAGAATCGGTCCATGCACACCTGCCCCAAATGCGGGCACGCGCAGCAGGACCCCAAGGCGTGCCACCGCTGCGGCCTCCACTTTGCCCGCGCGCGCGCCGGACGCGTCGTCTTCCCCACGGACCCGCTCGAGGGGCACCCGCTCAAGCCGGTCCTGACCGAACGCTGGCTGGTCTTGTCCAGAGCGCTGGACGATACGACCGCCCACCACGCGTTCATCGAGCTCTGCGCCGCCCAGAACGCCCTAGATTTCGCGGGCCAAGCCTACCGGCAGCTCACGCCGCCCGGCGAGGTTGAGGACCCGCGCGTCGCCGCGCTCCGGGGCAGGGTGCTCAAGTGCGCGGTCGCTCGTGCAGCCGCCACGCTCGGCGCGGGTCGTCCTGCGGACAAAGTCGAGCGTCAGGCGCGCGTCGCGCGGAGCTTCACGCTGCTCATGGCGAGCCTGATCGTGTTGACATTCGCAGCCGGATACTGGGTGCTCTCGCGCGCGCCCATGCCCTGACGCCGACTTGACGCAGAGATGACCAAACGCCTCGGGCCTGCTAAACATGAGGCTCGCCCGCCCCTCCCCTGCCCCCTTCGGTGAGCCGCGCATGTCGTCCGTTGCCCTTTCGCCCGACTCCGAGGATTTCCTCCTCCCGGCCGACCTCCCTCTCCTCCCCATCCGCGACCTCGTCGTCTTCCCGTTCATGATCGTGCCGCTGGTTGCGACGCGTGACGTGTCGGCGCTCGCCCTCGAGGCCGCGTACGAAGGGACAGCGGAGCGGCTCGTCTTTCTCGCGACCCAGCGCAACGCGGACGAAGAGGCGCCGACACAGGAGGGGCTCCATGTGGTCGGCTGCGTCGCCACGATTATGCGGATGAGCCGCGGTCGTGACGGGCGAATGAAGGTCCTCGTGCAAGGCCTGGCGCGGGCGCGGGTCGGCCGCATCACGCAGAGCGAGCCCTTCTTTCGTGTCGCGCCGACGGCCCTCTCGGAGCCGCTGCGGCCAACGATGAGCGAGCCCGAGCTCGAGGCGCTCGTACGCGCCGTCAAGGAGAGCGTCGACCGGTGCGCGGCGCTCGGCAAGAACCTCCCGGAGGAGGTCACCCTGCTGCTGCAGTCGACTCAGGCGCCGGGTCGAATCGCCGACATCATCGCCGGGCACCTGGCGCTCAAGGTCCACGACGCCATGGCCCTTTTCGACGCGCCGGATGACGCGGCGCGGCTGCTGCTGGTGCACGGGCACCTCGACCGTGAGCTGGAGATGCTGACCCTGCAGCAGCACATCCAAGACCAGGCGCGTCAGGAGATGACCAAGACGCAGCGCGAGTATTTCCTGCGCGAGCAGATGCGCGCCATCCGCGTCGAGCTGGGCGACGACGACGCACGGAGCGAGGAGCTCGACGAGCTGCGGGTCCGCGCGGAGTCCGCCCAGATGCCCGAGGTGCCGCGCAAGGAAGCGATGCGTCAGCTCAAGCGACTCGGCGCGATGAACGGCGAGAGCAGCGAGGCCGCGGTCTTGCGCAACTACGTGGACTGGCTCGTCGACTTGCCGTGGGGCACTCAGACGGACGACGAGCTCGACCTCAAGGCGGCGCGTGACATCCTCGACGCAGACCACTTCGGACTCGAGAAGATCAAGGAGCGCATCCTCGAGCACTTGGCCGTGTGCAAGCTCAAGCAGGACATGCGCGGACCCATCCTGTGCTTCGTCGGGCCACCGGGCGTTGGCAAGACGAGCCTAGGCCGCAGCATCGCGCGTGCGATGGGCCGCAAGTTCGCGCAGGCCAGCTTAGGCGGTCTGCGAGACGAGGCGGAGATTCGAGGCCACCGCCGGACCTATGTCGGCGCGATGCCGGGGCGCATCATTCAGGGCCTCAAACAGGCGGGCAGCCGCAACCCGGTGTTCATGCTCGACGAGCTCGACAAGCTCGGCGCGGATGTGCGCGGTGACCCATCCTCGGCGCTGCTCGAGGTCCTCGACCCCGCGCAGAACAACCGCTTCGTCGACCTGTACTTGAACGTGCCGTTCGACCTGTCGAATGTGATGTTCATTGCGACGGCCAACGTCGTCGACGCGATCCCAGGGCCGCTCCGAGACCGCATGGAGCTCATTGGGCTGAGCGGCTACACAGAGGAGGAGAAGCTCGAGATCGCGCGCCGCCACATCGTGCCACGCGCGCTGGCGGACCATGGCCTCGCGGGGCTCGACGTGAAGCTGCCCATGCCGACGCTCCGCCGCATCGTGAGCGACTACACGCGCGAGGCCGGATTGCGGAATCTGGACCGTCAGGTGTCTGCGGTATGCCGCAAGCTCGCGCGGCGCGTCGCCGAGGGTCGCGAGGGCGGCATCTCCGTGACGCCCGCGCGCCTGCCTGAGCTGCTCGGTCCGCCGCGGCCGCCCGAGCACGCGCGCTCCGACCGGGACGAGGTGGGCGTCGTGACGGGCTTGGCGTGGACGCAGGCGGGGGGCGATGTCCTGCAGATCGAGGCGACACCGATGCCTGGGACGGGGGCGCTGAAGCTCACGGGGCAGCTCGGCGAGGTCATGAAGGAGAGCGCGCACGCCGCGATGACGTGGGTCCGGTCGAACGCGGGCGCGCTGGGCATCCCGGAGACCTTCTTCAAGGAGCATGAGCTGCATGTGCACGTGCCCGCAGGCGCGATCCCGAAGGACGGCCCGTCGGCGGGCGTGACGCTGACGACGGCGCTCGCGTCCATCGCGACCGGGCGCCCCGTGCGTCGCGACGTCGCCATGACGGGCGAGGTGACGCTGCGCGGCCACGTGCTCGCCGTGGGCGGCATCCGCGAGAAGGTCCTCGCGGCGGCGCGCGCGGGGATGAAGACAGTGCTGCTCCCGGCGTCGAACGTGCACGATCTCGATGAGCTTCACCCCAGCGTGCGCCGCAAGCTTCGGATCGTTCTGGTGCGCCAAGTCGAAGAGGTGCTGCGCGAAGCCTTAGGCGACGGCGACGCCTGATGGTTCAGTTCAACCTCAATCAGCGCGAGCTGACGCTCAAGGTCGTCTACTACGGCCCAGCGCTGAGCGGGAAGACGAGCAACCTGCAGGCGATTCACCAGATGCTGCCGCCGGGCGCGAGCGGTCGACTGATGACGCTCGAGACGCGCGATGACCGCACCCTGTTCTTCGACTTATTGCCGGTCTTCTTCAAGACGGGCTCCGGCTACCGCGTGAAGATCAAGCTGTTTACGGTGCCGGGGCAGGTCATTCACGACAGTACGCGCAAGGTCGTCCTCCAGGGCGCCGACGGCGTCGCGTTCATCGCCGATAGCCAAGTCGCCGAGAGCGAGTCCAACAAGGAGGCGTTTCGCAACCTGCGCGAGAACCTGGCGTCCAATGGCCTCGACATGGACACGATCCCGCTCGTGCTTCAGTTCAACAAGCGCGACCTCCCCGCCATTCGGAGCGAGGACGAGCTCCGCGCGCTCGAGGCCAGGCGGCGCACGCCCATCTACCGGGCGACCGCGATCTCCGGCGTGGGCGTGCTCGAGACGCTGCAGGGCCTCGTCGGGCTCGTCTGGGACCACCTCGACACGAGCTATGGCCTCGGCGAGAAACTCCAGACGGACAAGCGTATGTTCATGACCCAGATCTTTCAGGGCCTGCCGTGAGCACACGGGCGTCCATTCTCGACCGCGACCCAACCCTCGCCGAGGTCTTCGAGCCTGAGCTCTTCACCGAGCTCGCCAAGACCTGGGTCGACCTCTACCGAGTGGGCCTCAGGGTCTTCGACGCCGATCACAACAAGCTGGTCGACGTACAGTTCGGCTCAGGCCTCTTCAACTACGCCTTCGGGCTCTCCGAGGCCCGCGGGTCTCTGACCCCATTCATCACCTCGCTGAAGTCGATCGATGTCGAGCCGGGTGAATGGCGTTGGCGGGATGAAGCGCTCACGGGGACGCGCTGGCTCATCGCGCCGCTGGTCTACCAAGGTGACCTGCTCGGCAAGGTCGTCGTGGGCCCGTACCTCGCCGCAGAGAGCGACGCGACGCACCGGCCCGGTCCTCCGATCGAGCCGCAGCTCGACCTCGCGCGCTTTGACCGACTTCGCAACGAGCTGCGTCGCGTCGCAGACGCGACCCTGCGCAAGATCGTCGAGAACCTGCTCAAGACGGTCGAGGTCGTCTGCCACGCCGGCTACAAGGCCTTGCTGACGTCGAATATGCACCTTGAGTCGATCACCTCCGCCTATGACGCCCTGGAGACGAAGAATCGACAGCTCGAGGACCGGAACGCGCAGCTTGTCCTCAACAACGACCGCCTGCGCGAGCTCGACGCCCTGAAGAGCAACTTCCTCGCGACCGTCAGCCACGAGCTACGCACGCCGCTCACGAGCGTGATTGGCTACAGCGAGATGCTGCTCGAGGGCCTCGCGGGGCCGCTGAGCGGCGAGCAGCGCGAGTATGTCGCGACGATCATGGAGAAGGGCGAGAGCCTTTTGCACTTGATCAGCGGGATCCTCGACATCTCCAAACTCGAACGCGGCGGTGCGCCGACGCTGACGCTGGAGCGAGCGCGCCCGGAGCACATCGTCGACGCCGCGCTCTCGACGCTGCACCCGGCGTTCCAGAAGGCTGAGCTCCAGCTGGAGGTCCACGTCGCCGCCTCGCTGCCCGACCTCTGGGTGGACGCGCACAAGATTCGCCAAGTGCTGCAGAACCTGTTGAGCAACGCCGCCAAGTTCACCCCGGCCGGCGGGCGCGTGAGCGTGAGCGTCGACGCGTCCTCGGACACGATGGACGGCGAGCGACGCTGGGTCGAGTTCAGCGTCAGCGACAACGGCATCGGCATTCCGCCCGAGCACTGCGAGCGGATATTTGACGCCTTCTTTCAGGTCGACAACTCGTCGACGCGAGAGGTCGGCGGCACCGGCTTGGGCCTCTCCATCGCGAAGAGCTTCGTCGAGGCCCACCGCGGCACGCTGCGCGTCGAGAGCGCAGTCGGCGCGGGATCGACCTTCTCGTTCTCGGTCCCGACGGCTCTGCGAGGCCCCTCATGAGCGCGCCCCTCTCCATCGACGAAGGCACTCTGGTCGCGGCCATCGCCGAGGCTCTCCGAGCCCACGGCCAGGCGCCTGACCTCTCGGACGACTGCGGCTTCCCGTCAACGCCGACAGCCCTCGTCACGACCGACGCCCTGGTCGAGGGCGTACACTTTGACAGCGCCTGGGACTCGGACGAGCACGTCGGCGCGCAGGCGGCCGTGCAGAACCTGTCGGACCTCGCGGCCTCGGGCGCGGGCGCGTCCTGGCTGGTCTGGTCCCTGTGCCTGCCGCCCGCATGGCGTGACCTCGATCGACTGCGCGCGCTAACGACCGGCTTCGCGCGGGTGGCGAGCGCGTTCGGCGCGTCCATTCTCGGCGGCAACCTGACGCGCACCCCCGGGCCGCTCGTGGTGAGCGTCACCGCGGGCGGCGCACTCGCCGGCGACCGGGCCCTGCGCCGTGACGCCGCGCGCGTCGGTCAGACAGTCTACGTCTCCGGCCGCCTCGGTGACGCCGCGCTCGGCGTGCTGCGCCCCTCGCGTGAGACGCGCGCGGCGCGCCACGCATGGCGCCCCCACCTGTCTGAGGCGGCCGCGCTCTCCCGGTTGTCTGGGCCCGTGGCCTGCATGGACATCTCAGACGGCCTCTTGCTCGACGCGACACGCATGGCCAAGGCGAGCGGCGTGACCCTTGCGCTCGAGACCGCGCGCGTGCCCGTCTCAACGCTCTTCGCCGCGACCTTCGGCGCTGACCGACGGGTCGCGCTGGCGGGGGGCGAGGACTACGTGCTGCTCTTCACAGCCGATGTGCCGCCGCCCTTCGAGGCTTGGCCGATCGGGCGGGTCGTCGAGCCGCTCGCAGACGCCCCCGTGCTGCTCGACGACGCCCCCGCCCCAGCGCTCGGCTGGGACCACTTCAGTTGACGCCATGACCCTTTGGCTCACCATCGCCCTCGCGTGCTTCGTGCTCACGCTCGTCGCGTCGACCGCCGCGGGCGCGTTCTTCGGCCTCGATCGCTTGGAGAAGGTTCGGCTTGAGCACGAAGACGATCCCGCGCGCCTCGCCGAGGTCCTTCGAGACCCCCACTTCGTGCGCGCCGCTTTCAGCGTGTTGCTCGGCCTCGCCGAGGTCGGCTTCTCGACGTGCGTCGTTCAGGTCTCGCGCACACTGCTGCCTGACCAGAGCGTCGCGGCGCGCAGCGGCGTCGCGTTCGTCGTGAGCTGGGCGCTCCTGTTCGTCCTCGGCGAGGTCCCCGCCCGCGCGATGGGCGCGCGACACGCCGAAGGGGTCATGCGCCGTCTCGCGCCCTTGTACCACGGCGTTCTCCGCCTCACCCACCCCCTGCGGCGTCTCGGTGGGTCGCTGCTCCCCGCGCCGCCGTCGGCGACCCCCGTCCCGCTCTCGACCGAGCTCAGCGGCACCATCGACGGCGACGAGCTGCGTGAGCTCGTCAGTGAAGGCGTCGAGGCGGGCACCGTCGAGCAACAAGAGCAGGCCCTGATCCAAAACGTGCTCGACTTCGGAGACCGGCGAGTCCGCGACGTGATGACGCCGATCGAGCGCGTCTTCTCCGTCGCCGAAGAGCGTCCACTCACCGAAGTGACCGACCTCGTCGCGTCGCGTACTTTCAGCCGTGTGCCCGTGTGGCGGCGTGACCCCCGCCGAATCGTTGGCGTCCTCTACGCCAAGGATCTTCTACCGATCCGCTGGGGCGCCGCGTCCCCCAAGCCCGTCAAGCGGCTCGTCCGACGCCCCCTCTTCGTTGTCCCTCAGATGCGCGCCCAAGCGCTGCTTGAGCAGTTCAAGCGACAGCGACTGCATATGGCGATCGTCGTCGACGCCGCGGGCAGCGCCGTCGGCGTGTGCACCATGGAGGACCTCCTCGAGGAGCTCGTCGGGCCCATTACCGACTTCGGCGCCGAGCGCGCCGCCGATGAGGGGGGGCGATGATCGCGGTTGCCGTCGTCCTCGCACTGCTCGTGCTCGAGATGCTCGTCGCGCTCGGCGAGCAGGCCATCACGCACGCGCACGAGGCAGCCCTGGCCGCAGGCGCGCGCGCCGCTCGACGGGGCTGCGAGCGCGCGCTCTGGTTTAGGCGCTTTCCCGAACGGCTCGCTGCCACAGCGCTGCTCAGCACACGCCTGAGCGTCATCGCGGCGGGCTGCGTGGTCGCGGCGGAGCTAGAGCAGCCCGCTTGGGCGCTCGCAGTGCTCCTGCCGGCGCTCTTCGTCTCCGCGGAGCTCTTGCCTCGGTTCTTGCTGCGCGGCCACGCGGACGCCCTGGCCGCGGCGCTCGCGACCCCCATGATGGCCGTGTACTTCGCGCTCCGGCCCCTGACGGCGGGCACTGAGCGATGGACGCGCGCGTGGCGGCGCCCCGACCGCGAGGCCGACTCTGCCCCCGCCACCCGCGAGGAGATTCAGGCGCTCGTCGAGCAGGACACGGTCGCGAGCCCCCTGCCCGCGGGCGAGCGGGAAATGATCGCGCGCATCTTCGAGTTCACCCACCTGACGGCGGCGGACAGCATGATCCCGCTGAGCCAAGTGTGCGCCATTTCGGCGGACGCGACCGTTGAGCAAGCCGCGGCTCTGATCGCGCGCGAGGGCTACTCGCGCGTGCCCGTTTACCGCGACCGCCTCGAAGAGGTCGTCGGCGTGCTGCACCACATCGACCTGCTCCGCGCGACTGACCCCAAGCTCCCGGTCGGCAGCGTGGCCCGACCCGCCCACTTCGCGCCCGAGACCCAAGAGATCGACGACCTGCTCGTGATCTTGCAGCGCCGGGCATCGACCGTCGCCATCGTCGTCGACGAGTTCGGCAAGACCGTCGGCCTGCTCACGCTCGAGGACATCCTCGAGGAGATCGTCGGTGAGATCGACGACGAATTCGACCAAGGCAGCCGCTGGTGGCGACCCGCGCCCGGCGGCGGTTGGCTCGTCAGCGCGCGGGCCACGCGTGCGCAGTTCGAGGCGCTCTTCGGCGTGACCCTCGACGCGGACGATGACGTCGAGACCGTCGCGGGCTTCTTGCTCGAGCGCTTCAAGCGCATCCCGCGCGCGGGCGACTCGGTCCCTCTCAAGGGACCCCCTGCGGGCGTCGTCCTCACAGTGACCCGGGCGACCGAGCGGGCCATCGAGGAGCTCCAGGTCACCGGCCCGCTGAGCCCGCGCGACCTCGGCCCGTGACCCCTCCCAGCGCGCCCGCACGCCCACGCGTCGAGCCCGAGATGTTGCTCGGGTTACTGTGGCTTCCGCTGTGGGTGTGGCTGCTTCCGCTGTACTTGCGGCTCGGCCCGCTCTCAGAGTCAGCGACCCGCCCCGTGACTGCCTGGACAGCGCTCGGGGCCATCGTTGCTGCGCCGCTCATGCGCCCCCTCCGCACCGCCTTCGGCCGTGTCAGCGGCCCCCCTTCAACACTCGAGCGGCCGAGTCGCTGGGCGCTCGACCTCGGCTACGCGGCGACCATCGCCTCGCTGGTCGGCTTCATCGTCGTCTCACGCTCCCCGAGCGTCCCGTACATGGACGCGCTCTCGCTCGTCTCTCTTCAGGTCGCTTCCGGCGCCGCAGTCGGACTCCTCGGGTTCTTCCTCGCCGCTCGTCGGCGACGCGCCGACGAGCGCGTCGACTCAGGCGCGCGGCCGAGCTCTCAGTGGGACCGTCCAGGCCTGCCTGGCCTGCTCTTCGCCACGACGGCCACCCTCTCGCTGGTCGCGGTGACGGCCCTCGGCGTGGGCGCCGCACGCCGCGCGGAGGGCACGCGGCGGCAAGCCCTGCAGAGACAGGTCATCGCGCTCGCGGACCTGACAGCGGCGGCCCTCGACGCGCTTCCAGAAGACGCCCGAGACCGCCGCGACGCCCTGCTCCAGACCCTGACGACGCACGGTGAAGTCGACGCGTGGCTGACAAGCGGTGAGGACTTGCCCGCCCCGCTCTCGGCCCAGGCGCTTACGCACGCCCACGTCGGCGATCAGATCTACGCCGCGACTGATGAAGCGCGGTACTTCGGCGTCGTCCGACCGTTGGGCTCCGCGCGGCTCTGGGTCGTGGCCCCCTTGTCGCAGCCGCCCGCAGTCCGCGCCCCGGACGACGCCCCCACGCTGCTCCTGCTGGGCTTGCTGGCGCTGGGCGTCCCGCTCGGTGCGTGGCTCGTGGGCGCAGAGCTGCGCGCGCACCTTCGGCTCCTCGATCGCGCGCTCGCGCGCCTCGCGACCCAGCCAGCCTCGACGATCGCCACGCCTGTGTGGAGTGACGACGAGGTTGGCGACGTCGCGCTCGAGCTCCAGCGGGCGGTGGTCTTGCGCGACGCTGAGAACCGCGCGCTGGCTTCGGCGCTCGCAGGGGCGGCTGAGGCGGACCGCGCGCGCGCGCGTTTCCTTGCAGCCGCGAGCCACGAGCTCCGTACGCCGCTCAACACGATCGCCGGCTACTGTCACCTCGTCGGCCGCAGCCCCCTGACGGACGCCCAGCGCGAAGATGTCGCCCTCATCGAGGCGGCGAGCGCGCAGCTTGCTCGACATGTCGACGAGATCCTCGACGTCGCGGCCGTGGAGTCCGGCGACGCCCAACCTCTTGAGACCCAGCGCATCGACCTCGGTGACTTAGTCCGCCAAACGCTCGCATCGATCGCGCCCCAGCAAGGCGATGCGGTGACCCTCGCCGCCCTCATCGACGCGCCGAGCCCATCGGTGGACGCCGATCCGCGGCGCCTGCGGCAGGTCATCGAGAACATCGTCGGCAACGCGTTCAAGTTCACGCGCGCTGGATGGGTGCGTGTGCGCGTCCACGCCCACGCGGGGCACGCCTGCGTCGAGGTCGCTGACTCCGGTCCGGGCATTCCACCGGGGGACCTCGAGCGCATCTTTGATGAGTTTCATCGTGTCGAGGCCCAGCGCCATGTCGCTGGAACCGGTCTCGGCCTGACGATCGCGCATCGCATCGTGCAGCAGCATGGCGGTCGCATCGAGGTCGAGTCCCCCCCGGGTCAAGGCGCGACGTTTCGGGTCTGGCTTCCGCTCCCCGCGTCGTTGGAGGCGACGTGAAGCGCCCGAGTGCCCGCGCCGCTGCGCTCAGCGTCGGCCTCGGCGCGTTCGTGGTCACGGACACCCTCGTGGCTTCACTCGTCGCGCTCGCGCTCCAGGGCCAAGGCGTCGTCGCCCCCGTCGCGCTGTTCACGCACCTGCACCTCGCGACCGCCGTCGCGCTCCTTGCGCATGGGCTGATGGCGTTCCTCCGGCTGCGCCCGCTCGTCCGCGCCCCCCTGGGTGCGGCCCCGCGACGGGTCGCCGCACATGACTATCCGCTCCACAACGCCGGCGCGCTCCTGGCGCTCGGCGCGCTGCTCTCGAGCGTCGCGTTCGTATCGATGCGTGAGCACGGCGTCAGCGAGACGGACGCGCTCGTCATCGCGGTGATGACCTGCCTCGGTGCGATCGTGGCGGTCTTGCCGACACACCTCGCCCTGCGTCGTATTCTCCAAGTGGACGCGGCTGGGGTCAGTGGTCAGAGCGCCATCGATGGTCGACGCCAGCCCGTTCGCATTCGCTTGGCCCTCGCGACCACGCTCCCGCTGACGGTCTGCACCGCGGCGCTCTTTGTCGTGGAGCAGTCGAACGCCCGCGCCTATGCGCGCGACGTCACGGCGCTCTACGAGACCCAGCGCGCGGACGTGCGCGACCGCTTGGCACGCATCGTCGCGCCTCACTCCACCTCAGACGCCGCGTCGCAGCTCCGCGCGACCGTCGCGCCGGGCCCCTCCAACATCGCCCAGACCCTGCCCCCGCTCACGCTGCTCGCGTGCCTTGTCGGCCTCGCGGTCGCTTTGGGGTTTTGGCTTTCGCGTGAGCTCGCAATGGAGCTCGGCGCGGTGCGCGATGCGCTCGTCCGCGTGCGCTCATCTGCGGCGCCCGAATGGGAAGCGCCGCGAGTCCAGATGGCCTTTCGTGAGACACACGCCCTCTTGCGCACGTACGCCCTCGCACTCCAGAGCTTCTTGAAGCGTCGGGACGCCCTCGACGCTGCGGCATCAGCGCGTCGTCGCGCCGATGTCGCAAAGGCTCGCTTCCTGGCCCACCTCAGCCACGAGCTCAAGAGCCCCCTCAACACGATCTTGGGCTTCTCCGAGGTGCTGCTCGCCGGCCTCGACGGCCCGCTGACCCCCCGCCAGCGCGCACACCTCGGGCTGATGTGGCGCGCGGGTGACAGCCTGCTGCGCTTCATACAGGCGCTCTTGGACGCTGCCCGCGTCGAGGAGCGACCGGATGCGCCGCCTACCGCGTCGTCGAGCGCGGTCCCGGCGTCCCTCGTACTCCGCGAGCTCGAGCTCGCGTGGCGTCGAGACCCGCTCGGCGCGGTCACGCTCGTGGTCGACGCGACGCCGGCTGCGCTGTCTGGCGAGGTGAACGCCGACCCGACCCGCACAGCGCGCGGCGTGGCGCTCACGGCGGGCTTGCTCGCGGACTCGGTCGACGCGGGCGTGGTGCGCGTGCGCTTCGATCATGTTGAAGCCACGCTCACCGCGACGATCGCCCTTGAGCCGCAGTCGGGTGACGATGCCGCCGCGCATCACACTGACCGCTTGAAACTCAGGGCGCAGCTCGCGCAGGCGGCGACACACGCCCCCGACAGCGCGGCGGGCACGACGCTCATGGTCCTCGGCGCGCTGGTCGCCCAAGACTGCGGTCGCCTGCGTCGACTCGACGCACTCGATGCCGAGGACGTGTGGCCCTGTTTCGAGCTCACGTGGCCGGCACCCGGTCCAACCTAGAGCCCGACTTGCGCGCCTCGGCCGCGTCGACCACTATCCCTTGCCATGCTGGACCCTGCACTCGAGCGCCTCGTCGTCGCCCTCAACGCGGTGGTCCGCGGCAAACCAGAGGTCATCGAGGCCGCCCTCGTCGCCGTCCTCGCGCGCGGCCACATCCTGCTCGAGGACGTCCCCGGCGTTGGCAAGACAACGCTCGCGGAGAGCCTGGCCCGCGGCCTCGGGTGCTCGTTTCGCCGGGTGCAGTTCACCAGCGACCTGCTGCCCAGCGACATCCTCGGCGTGAGCGTCTACTCGCAGAGAGACGAGCGGTTCGTCTTCAAGCCCGGCCCAATCTTTTCAAACGTCCTCCTCGCGGACGAGATCAACCGAACGACACCGAAGACCCAGTCGAGCCTCCTCGAGAGCATGAACGAGGGGCAGGTCTCGCTCGACGATATGACGCGCCCACTGCCGCAGCCGTTCATCGTGGTCGCGACGCAAAACCCACAGGACTTTCACGGGACCTACCCGCTCCCCGAGAGCCAGCTCGACCGATTCATGGTGCGTATCCGGATGGGGTACCCGGCGCCGGAGACCGAGCGCGAGATCTTGAGCCGCCCTGCAGGCGAGCGCCCGACGCTGAGTGTCCCGGCGTGCCTCGATCCTAACCGCCTGCTCGAGCTGCAGCGCGACGTCGACGCCGTTCGCGTGGACACGCTCATCCTCGACTACCTGCTGGCGCTCGTCCGCGAGACGCGCCGCACGCCGCTGCTGGCGTTGGGCGTGTCGACGCGCGGCGCGCTCGCCTTGCAGGCCGCCTGCCGCGCACGCGCGTACTTGCAGGGGCGTGCGTTCGTGCTGCCGGACGATGTCAAGGCGCTGGCCGTGCCCGTGCTCGCGCATCGTATCTCGCTCGCGGCCCGCACCGACTCAGGGTCGGCCGCGCGCGAGCAAGCCGAGCGCGTAGTCGCCGACCTCCTCGAAAAACTACCTGTCCCCGTCTGACCGGCGACGCGCTCAGTCGATGAGGTCGCGGAGCTTGTCCAAGAAGCTCTTGCGCTTCTCGCTCGGCGTCCCCCGCCCCTCTTGGAACGACGCGTCGAGCGCCTCGAGCAGCTCACGCTGATGCGCGGTGAGCGTGCGGGGCACCTCGATCGCGATCCGCACACGCTGGTCGCCGCGAGCGCTGGTGCGCAGGTCCGGCATCCCCTTGCCCTTGAGCCGCAGCAGCGCGCCCGCCTCAGTGCCCGCCGGCACCTTGAGCTTGACCTTGCCGTCGAGCGTCGGGACTTCGATCTGCGCGCCGAGCGCCGCTTGCGGGAACGTGACCGGCACCTCGCAGACGAGGTCGCGGCCGTCGCGCTCGAAGAAGGCGTGCTTCTCGACCTCGATCTCGATGTACAGGTCGCCGTCTTGACCGGCGACGGAACGGGCCGCCTCGCCCTGATTCGCCATGCGAATCCGTTGGCCGTGCTGAATGCCCGCAGGCACCGTGACCTTGGTCTCGGTCGCCTCGCTGACACGCCCGGTGCCGCGACAGGGTGGGCAGGGGTCCGTGATGACGCGGCCCTTGCCGTGGCAATGCGGGCAGGGCTGGACGACAGACAAGAAGCCCGCCTGCATCCGCACCTGACCAACACCGCCGCACGCATTGCAGCGCCCCGGCTGCGTGCCGGCCCGCGCGCCGCTGCCCTCGCACGCCCCGCAGCGCGTGGGGCGCGTCACCGAGACCGTGCGCTCCGCGCCCCGAAAGGCCTCCTCGAGCGTGACCGTCAGACCGACCTGAATGTCGCGCCCGTGTTGGCTGTTCGAGCGGCCGAACATCCCGCCGAACAGGTCGTCGAAGACATCCCCAAAGACATCCCGCAGGTGCGACGGATCAACATAGGCGCCAGCGCCTCCCCCACCCCCGCGCGACGGGTCCATGCCGAGCGGCGTGTCTTTGCCAAAGCGGTCGTAGTGCGCACGGCGCTGAGGGTCGCTCAGCACGGCATACGCCTCGTTGATCGCCTTGAAGCGCTCCTCGGCCGTCGAGTCGCCGGGGTTCCGGTCGGGGTGGAACTGCAGCGCGAGCTTGCGAAAAGCCTTCTTCAGCGTGTCGTCGTCCGCGTCGCGCGGCACGCCGAGCAAGTCGTAGTAGTCAGGCGAGGTGGACAGAGGCTCAGCCCTTGCTCTTCCGCTCCGCGGCATCCGCGTACATCGCGTCTGAGATGCGATAGGCGGACTGCTCAAGGTTCTGGGTCGCCAGCCGGAGCTCCTCGGGATCGACCGTGTTCATCGAGGCCCGTAAGGTCTCGATGTCGTTGCGGATCTCCTCGACGTCGAGCGGCGACAGGATGTCCCCGTAGTTTCGAAGCGCCTCGTCCGTCGTGTAGATGAGGCCCTCGGCGTTGTTCCGCAGCTCGATGAGCTCCTTGCGCGCGCGGTCACCCTGCGCGTGGCGCTCGGCGTCGGTCATCATCCGCTGGATCTCGTTCTCAGTCAGGCCGCTCGAGGTGCGCACTTGAACACGCTGCTCGCGGCCCGAGCCCAGGTCCGTCGCGCTCACGTGCAGGATGCCGTCGGCGTCAATCTCGAACGAGACCTCGACCTGCGGCACGCCGCGCGGCGCCGGCGGGATGCCGAGCAAGTCGAAGCGCGCGAGGGAGCGGTTGTCCTTCGACATCTCGCGCTCGCCCTGCAGCACGTGGACCGTCACCATCGGCTGGTTGTCGACGGCCGTGCTAAAGATCTGGCCCGCTTGGTAAGGGATCGTCGTATTGCGCGGGATGATGCGCGTGAACACGCCACCCTGCGTCTCGACGCCGAGTGAAAGCGGCGTGACGTCGAGGAGGATCATGTCCTCGACCTCGCCCGTGAGCACACCCGCTTGCACGGCGGCGCCGATCGCGACGACCTCGTCGGGGTTGACGCCCTTGCTCGGCGCGCGCCCGAAGAACTCAGCGACGCGCTGCTGCACGCGGGGCATGCGCGTCATGCCGCCGACGAGCAGGACGGCGTCGACGTCGTCGATCGTGAAGCCCGCGTCATCCAGCGCGGTCTGGCATGGAACGAGCGTCCGGTCGACGAGGTCTTCGACCATCGCCTCGAAGCGCGTCCGCGTGATGCGCACGTTCAGATGCTTCGGACCCGTCGCGTTTGCCGTGATGAACGGCAGGTTGACCTCGGTCTCGAGCGCGCTCGAGAGCTCGTGCTTCGCCTTCTCCGAGGCCTCCTTCAGGCGCTGCAGGGCCATTTTGTCGCCCCCCAGGTCGATGCCCTCGGCGCTCTGGAACTCGCTGAGCAAGTAGTCGATGAGCCGCAGGTCGAAGTCCTCGCCGCCCAGGTACGTGTCCCCCGATGTCGACTTGACCTCGAAGACCCCGTCGCCCATCTCAAGAATCGAGATGTCGAATGTGCCGCCGCCCAAGTCGTACACAGCGACGCGCTGGTTGCCCTCACGGTCCATGCCGTACGCCAGCGCCGCGGCGGTCGGCTCGTTAACGATACGCAGTACGTTCAGGCCCGCGATTCGCCCCGCGTCCTTCGTGGCCTGCCGCTGCAGGTCGTTGAAGTAAGCCGGTACGGTGATGACGGCGTCCGTGACCTCTTCGCCGAGGTAGTCCTCGGCCGTCTGCTTCATCTTCGTGAGGATGAAGCTCGAGACCTCGGCGGGGCTGTAGCTCTTCTGGCGCAGGGACACCCACGCGTCCCCGTTGTCCGCGCGGACGACCTTGTACGGGAAGCGGTCGAGGTGTGTCCGCAGCTCTTCGCTGTCGACCTTGCGGCCAATCAAGCGCTTGACGGCGAAGACCGTGTGCTCCGGGTTCGTCACGGCCTGTCGCTTCGCGATCTGGCCGACCAAGCGCTCGCCGCCCTCGGTGAACGCGACCATCGACGGGGTCGTCCGGCTGCCTTCTGAGTTGGGGATCACGATCGGGTCGCCGCCGTCGATGACGGCGACGCAGGAGTTCGTGGTCCCGAGGTCGATGCCGATGACCCTCGACATGCTCAGGCGTCCTCGCTCGTGCTTGGCGCGGACGCGCTCGGCTCGCCGGCCGCGATGACGACCATGGCGGGACGCACCAGTCGGTCGTGCAGCATCCAGCCCCGCTGGTAAACCTCGATTACCGAGCCCGGCTCAGCGCCCTCGCGCGGGATCTGCGACATCGCCTCGTGAAACTGCGGATCGAACTGCTCGCCCTTCGGGTCGAAAGGCTTCGCGCCGTAGCGCTCGAGCGCTGCGAGATACTGCCGCAGCGTCATCGAGACGCCGTCGGCGAGCGCGCCCCCGCCCCCGCCCGAGTGCGCGAGCGCCCGTTCCAGATTGTCGGCGACGGGAATCAGGTCCTTGAGGACGCCCTCGATGGCGTACTTCCGCATCTCGTCCTTCTCCTTGAGGACGCGCTTGCGAAAGTTCTCCAAGTCGGCCGCGGCCCGATACGCCTTGTGGCGCCAGTCCTCGGCCTCACGGCGCGCGTCGTTCGGCGCCTCGGGCTCTGCCTCGACCTGCGTCTCCTCGCCTGCGAGGCCGTCTGCCTCGACCTCGTTGCCCTGATGATCAGACACG
>Ga0114972_10000286_pt1 | contig 37233 bp, 33 predicted proteins | sample M_140807_EF_Meta_FD_87354 | JGI IMG/M metagenome (GOLD analysis project Ga0114972, IMG submission 87354) | Freshwater microbial communities from Lake Montjoie, Canada to study carbon cycling - M_140807_EF_MetaG | ecosystem: Environmental > Aquatic > Freshwater > Lake | place: Lake Montjoie... | reverse complement strand
TGGTGCAAGACGGGCCGGCATCGCAGCAGCCAGGTCGAAGATTGGCTCCATACCGGCAGCCTGGGGGCCCTGGCCTTCGGCCAATTCATGCCCGCCGCCGTGCTCACGGGCGTCCGCATGCTGCTGAAGCAGGGGATCACGGTTGAACCCGAACACATTGAGAAAGGTAAGGATCTGGCCTTGAAAACCCTGGAGCAAGTGGATGGCCTGCGGGCCAAGCTGCAGGGTCGACTGGAGGAGGAGTTGGCCAAGGCGGAGTTGCGCTGGGGTAGCACCGAGCAGCCGAGCGATCAGTTTCTGCAGCTGCGCCAGGCGGCCCAGAAAATTGCCGACCAACTTAGCCAGGTGGAGGAGATGGAGGCCAGGCTGGAGAGGTTGCTGGAGGGCAAGGAAAAGAAGCAGATCAATCCCTACGCCGAATCATGAACCTTGGTGGCCCCAGCCCTTTACAGATTAGCCTGCCCCTGGAAGCTTAAGAATGATCGAGTTTTTAATAAAAATCACCACAGGTCATTAGCCCTAATTTAAATACCTATAGGACTCAAGAGTGCGACCGAATCCCTCTTCAAGACCAATGAGGGGCTTCCATCCCAAGGCCCCGATCTTGGCGATGCTGGGCAGGGAGCGAGATACGGGACTTGCCATGTAATCTGGCTTGGCAATCCCAGGGTCAACGAATTCAACCTTGGGCTTGGCTTTCGAAAGCCCACTAATTAAATGAGCCAAATCAAGAATGGTGATTTCAGCATCAGGATTACCTAAGTTATAGGATTCACCTGGGAAACCGTCGACTAACAAGCGCAGGAAACCTGTCGTGGCATCAGTTAAATAGCAAAAGCACCGCATTGCAGTTCCAGCGCTAGCAAGGGAAATTGTATCCCCTTGCAAAGCATCTCTGACGAAGTCTGCAAAGACTCGTCCATCAACCAACGCCATTTGGGGACCATAGGTATGAAAAATGCGCACGCAAGTGGCATTTAGGGAATATTGATGCGCGTAGGCCTTACAAATGGTTTCACCAATACGCTTGCTTTCGGCATAGCAGCTACGCACCGACATAGGGTCTAGAGATCCGAGGTCCAGTTCACCCATATCAGCTTTACTATTCGCACCATAGACTTCTGATGTGCTGAAAAAAAGTAACTTTTTCGCCTGCCAGCTCAGGGCCTGCTCACAAAGGCGAACCATGCCTACACTATTAGGCAGAATCGTTCCAACTGGGTCTTTATTATAAATACTCGGACTGGCCTGGCTGGCCGCATGGACTACAATCGAGTGAGGCATCAATAAAGTATAATCATAAGCCTCAACCGTGCCAAAAACGAGATTCAAGCTCGGATGATGAAGCCACGGATTAAGCCTTGATCTCAAGGCTGGTTTATTGCGCAAGAGGCAGGTTACGCGTAGTTTCAAGTCCAGGCAATCGTTTGCCTGCAACAACGCTCTCACCAAATAGGATCCAAGTAAGCCAGCACCACCCGTAACAAATACAGATTGGGTTCGAAAAAAATCCCACGGGGAAAATGTCGACACTATCTGATCAAGATCAGCGAATATGATGGGATTTTCGGATGACATGGAAGGGGGAAGTCGTCAAAATAATCAATGCTGATTTTCCATCCTAATGTTTGGTTGAAATCTATAGTTTAAGTTGCTTTTTTGCCATCCCCTTGAGCTTGGCCAGGCCGGTTGAGAATCGCTGGCGCAGACGCAGGGATTCCCAGGGCCGAGGGCGCCGATAACCAGCCTTCAGCAGGGGTGAGAGCTTGGATAAGCGCACGCCATGCAGGCCGGTGATCGGAAAGCTGGGTTTGGAGGTGGCCTGCAGCTGACGCACCAGGGCCAGCCATTGCCCATGGCAGTGATCACTACTGAAGCGCTCTTCCATCAGCTGGCGCGAAGCGGTTGAGCAGCGTTGCCAAAGGTCGGGATCCTCCGCCAGGGCCCTAAGGGCTGCGGCGGCCTGCTCGGGATCGTCACTCACTAAGAGTCCGGTGTCTCCCTGCCGCACCACCTCGGGAATGCCGCTGGGAATCGAGCGCACCACCGGCACCACCCCGGCAGCCATCGCCTCCAGCAGGGCCACCGGCAGGCCTTCAAAATCCGACATCAGCAAAATCGCCTGGCTCTGCAGCAGGATCTCTTGCACACCGGCAAAGGGCAGGCGACCTCTAAAGCGGATGCGTTCGCCAAGGCCGGCGTCCCGCACCTGCTGCTCACAGGCTGGGCGGCTGTAACCATCCCCGATCAAGGTAGCGCTGATCGCTTCGGTTCCCTGGCAGGCCCGGATTAACGACTGCACCACAAGGCTGGCCCGTTTCTGGTGTTCCCACAGCCGGCCGCTGTAGACCACATGGAAGGGCTGGGCGCTGAACTGCGTTGTCGTGGCTGGAATCGAAACGCCATAGGGAATTACCACGGCTTGAGATTCACCGCCCTGTTGAGCGAGTCGAGCCTGAATATGCTGGGAAACACAAATCGTTTTTCCACCATTGCTCAAGGGTGGAAGACTTGCGGCAGTAGCCCAATAATCAGGGTCATCGCTGTGCAGGGTGAGGCCCCAGGGGAGGCCGCAGCGGCCGGCGATGGCGGCGGCAATGTAGTGGTGGGGCTTGCACTGGGGCAGAAACACATCCGGCCGCCAGGCATTGAGAAAGGCCAGGGTTGCGTTTACATCCTGGCGCAGGCGGCCTGTGGGCGGAGATTTGAAGATCTCAATTCCCCCGTTCTGCAGGGCCAGTTCTAAGGGGCTGATGTCGCCAGGCTCGCAGAGATCCATCAGAACCATGGCCACGCTGCAACCTTCGCCTTTGAGATACAGGGCCAGCTGGATTAGCCAGGAGCTCACCCCGCTGATGTCGTCGGCCGAGCTGTAGTGGGCGAAAGCGATGCGCATGGATGGTTGGGGCTTAGGTGAGAGCCATCTTGATCCATGCTTTGAGGCGGGCCTCAGATATTTCCAACCAGTTTTTGATGCGGTATAACCTTTTAGAGGCCGATGGAAAGCAGTGCTTTCTGAGGTGGCTTGACAGCACAAGTCGGCCTAATATTAGGGTTGACAATGTACCATGAAGTCCTTGGGCTCTGAGGCGTTGCCAGAGATTTAGCTTGCAACGATCAAAGTATTCAATATAGATCCAATCCCAACCTGATCTGAACAGCTTTGTTTTGCATCCAGCCAGAGGTTTAAAAATGGGAAGGCTTACGATAAAATCTATGGTTGTACAATATTCATGAATATGAAGTACTTCTTTCTCAACCGAACTTGAGCTGAAACGTGTTGTTCCAGCATGGGTGCGAAACGACGAGAATTCCTGAGGTATAAAGAAAATACTTCCACTGCTGTTGATCAAGTAGTGGATCCAGAAGAGCCAGTCACCGGTGAACAGAAGCCCTTGCAAAATAGGTGCTATCGAAAAGCAGTGTAGAGCAGGCTCAAGTCGAAACAGAACTGCGCTGGCATTGGGAATGACATTGGCATTGACGAGATAGCGATGACAAAATCGATGATTTTCCATTGTGAATTGTGTTTTCCACTGCTCTGAATCGATGCAATCAGGCCAATAGGTAGAGTTTTCAGTGATTTCATTACTTAGCTCATTGATAGCCTTTGATCTGCAATAGGCAAGTGAAGCTCCTTGATCCATTAACTGGATCATGCAAGCCAAAAAATCTCGTGAGCAGGAGTCGTCAGATTCGGCGATCCACACATACTGGCCTTGGGCCTGTTGGATCCCTTTCAACCATTGGCTGCAGGGCGATCCCGAATTATGCTCGTTGATGATGAGCTGATGGGGAAAATCGGCCAGCTCGGAGCGGATCACATTAAGTGATTCATCGCTTGAGGCGTCATCCAAGATGATAAGTTCGAAATCCTTGAATGTCTGATTACGTATGGAAGATAACCGTTCGGGCAAGAAGCATGCGTGATTATAATTTGGAACGATGATGCTTACGCAGGGTATTTGGTCAGCCGATTCTGAATCACTGCTGTTAGCCATCGGTATTATCCGCCAGCTCCTTGAAGCGCACGGAGCGTTTGCTCTAGGTACCCAGTGCCCCAGCGTTGATCTGGCTCCAGATGATTGCCTTCAGCCCACTCATTCCAGGCGTTGATAAAAATCAGTGGCTCTGGCAAACGCATAGTTTCCATACGTGCAATAGTTTTATCAAGCCAATCACCATAGAGTTCAGGTGTTGAATTTTCCAACACTACGCCACCCCACTTACGGCGTGCTGTGTTGTCCCATGAAGGTGTTACGCACGGGAATCTCAGATAGGAAGGCAGGGGCCTTGCCAGAGCTGCATGGCAAAGAGAGTCATAGTCAAAAACATGGTGGACTTTCTTTCCAGGTGATTCATTTTGCCATTTGCCTATGAGACGTTCCCTCAGTGAGGGGGTTTTTGGTACTAATGTGTCTAAGATTGGCCAGCAGGGTTGAAATTCAAGCGAAGCATCAAAGCCGATGATCCTAGGGTCAATAATGTTATTTTCACGAGACTCAACTAAAATCAGGTAAAGATCTTTCAATCCGTTGTTTTTTGCTACTGACCGCCATTGAGCAGCGGTACGTCGTGGGTTGGGCAGATCACTAATCTTATAAACAAGAAACACGGGTTTATCATCAATCCGAATATAACGAGGATCACTAAAGCAGGGAATCAAGGATTGAATATGAGCAATGTCGTCTTCTTCATGGTAGTCTTGTCGGAGAAGTATTTCATCTTCTGATCCATCCCATCGACGGGACCAATTTTCGTTGGCCCAACAAAGACAGAATGGAAGCGAAGGTTTCCCCAATTCAAACACCTCTTGAAAAGGTCTTTCAAGGATGCGTCGCCCATTAAACCAGTAATGATAGTAGCAAAAGCCGTGGATTCCGAATTGGCTAGCCAGCTTAGCTTGAGCTTCTCTTGCTTCGGGAAGACGTAAATCATAAAATCCCAACTCCGATGGCAGATGTGGTTGGTAGTGACCTGAAAAACGCCTTCGTGCATTCACAACATTGCGCCATTCAGTAAAACCCTTCCCCCACCATGCATCATTTTCGGGAATTGGGTGATATTGAGGTAGGTAAAAAGCGATTGCTTTTGGTGAAACCATGGTTCAGCGTGATATGTCCAGTAAGTGTTGTTCAATTCGATCAATGGCATCATTAACGGACCAATGATTGATCACATGATCTCGCGCTTGAGCTCCAGCAGTCTTAGCAAAATCGAGATTTTCGGTGAATCGTACTACTAGTTGGCCGAGGGCTTGTGGATCATTATCGAGTGAAACAAAGCCGTTGATACCGTCAACAATTGTTTCCCGAACCCCACCTTCACCTATGGCGACAACAGCTGTTCCACAAGAGTTTGCTTCTAGCGGTGTGAGGCCGAAGGGTTCAAGATGAGAAGTGTAAAGAAAGCAGGCCGCTGTGCCCATCGCATATTGAAGTTCAATGTCTGAGACAAGGATTCGATGTTTAAACTCAACACCATGCGAAATGGCTAGTTGATGCATGCTTTCAGCATAAGCATTGTCGGCAAAGTTGCCGATCCATAGCAGGGGCGGCCGAATCTGCATGGGTATGGTCGAAATTGCAATAATTGCAGCTTCTATTCGCTTGGTATAGTGAGCCGATCCAACGCCTATGACATATCTTTCTTTTTCATTTGCGCAAGGTTTGAATGCTTCGCTATCGATCCCTAGGTAGCAAACTTTTGATTCAAGATTATAGGCTCTAAGAATGCTTTCACGACTAAATTGGGAGTTGCATAGAATACGGTCGTATGCTGTTGCCCACTTAAGTTCTTCTGTTGCTTGCAAACGATAGGCGTGGTTTTTATAAAGTTCTCTGCTGCGCTCTAGGGCTCTTTTGATGGGGTTGCGTGGATGTGCGGTTGCTACTTTTGGAAGCAACCAAGGCAGACGTGGACTGGCTTCGTAGAAGGGTCTGTAGGGTTCTTGCAGATAACTAACGGAGGGTAGATTAACAAAGGATCCTATGGGTGAATTATAGGTGTATTGGCAGGAGTTTGCGAAAAGAATGTCGAAGTGCTCGGCTTCAATTTTTTGGGAGCATTCTGAAGCGTGCCGCTTTAGCTGTGCCAGCCTGGAGATTCTGAAATCAGCCTCTTCAAGGCGAAAGCTTTTGCTTATCCATTTTTTTAAGTTTTGCTTGATAGGTTGTGGTGGAATGGATAGATATGTCTCTGATTCAGCATAGGGACCAAGGGGCAGGTACTGGCGTTCTGATTCAGTTGTCGTAAAAACATGGATTCGATGGCCGCGAGCATGAAGGCCCTTGACATGCATGTGCAGGGCTCTTTTGGCTCCGCCTGTTAACAGATTGTGCCAAACTGCAATTTTCATTGATATATAGTTGCAATTGGAGGTGGGCTTGCGATCTTGTTTCCCAAACTTTGTTGGTGCCATAGCCTGGCATAAATGCCATTTTTGTTTAATAACATTTGATGATTACCCTGTTCCACAATCTGTCCCTTATCCAGCACGCAAATCAGATCAGCCTTGACGATTGTGCTGAGCCTGTGGGCAATCACCAGCACGGTGTGCTGCCGTTCGAATTGGTCGATGGCCTGCTGCACAAGGCGTTCGCTCTCCGTATCAAGGGCGCTGGTGGCTTCATCCAGGATCAGCAGCTCAGGATCGCGAAGGATGGCGCGGGCCAGGGAGAGTCGTTGTCGCTGGCCGCCGCTGAGTCGATAGCCCCGTTCGCCGATCATGGTGTCGAAGCCATTCGGTAGGTCGGAGATGAAACCAGCGGCCTGGGCTTTTTCCGCAGCCGCCAAGATCTGCCCCTTGGTGGCGTTGACAGAACCGAAGCTGATGTTGTCAGCAATGCTGGCGTTGAAGAGGAAAGTGTCCTGGCTGACCACACCGAGGCGCTGCTGCCAAGAGATCAGATCAAGCTGATCCAGTGGGGTGTTATCAATCAGGACCTCGCCCTGGGTCGCCCTATAAAGGCCACAGAGCAAATCGGCGATCGAGCTCTTGCCCGCGCCGCTGCTGCCCACTAGGGCCACCGTGCAACCTCGGGGCAGATCCAGATCAATGCCGCTGAGGGCGGGGGGGATCTCGGGGGCGTACTGAAGAGTCACGTTGCGCAGCGCAATCCCGTGACGCAACTCCTGGAAGGTCGTACCGCCGCGGCTACGGAACTCCTTATCGGCGGGTTCCAGCAGTTTGTTGAGCAAATCCAGCGGTGCTGCGTTGGCATTGAGGGTGCCCAAGGCTGAAGCGATCGAGCCGAAGGTGCCATTGAGCCGCTGCAGGGCCAGAACAAAGGTGACCAGGCTAGGCAGCACACCAGAATTGCGATTCCCAAATAGCATCAGGCTTAGGGCAGCAATCACCGCGATCATCAAGATCGGCAGAAAGGTGGTGAGCGGCGCTGTAATCGAAGCGACCCGGCTAGAGGCGCGCGAGTTGGCTTCGATCGCCATGGAACGGCTATGCACATCCCGATCGGCTTCATCCAGATGACCACTCGTATGCAGTAGGCGCAGGCCCTGGATGTTTTCGGTGATGCGGGTGGAGACCTCCCGACTCAGCTCAGTGCCGAGAAATGAATAGTTGCGAAGAAGCGGCAGGACCTGTTGCTGCACCAGGGCAAGAATTCCCCCCATGATCAGAGCTGCAACCAGCAGCCAGGGGGAGAGGCTCAGCAGCACCACCAGATAGGTGATACCCATCAACACCGTCAACACCAAACTACTGACCACGTTGATCTCGGTCATCACCGCGCTGGGGCCACTGCTGCCCACATAAAGCAGATCACCCACCCGATAGCGGCTGGAGCAGGAGAAGCTGAGGCTAAGGATGAGCGAGTGGATCATCGCCATCAGCCGCGAGGAGGTGCGGGCGCTGTAATAGCCCATGGCCAGCGAGCCCAGGTACATGGCCACGCTTTGCAGCAGCTTCGTCAGCACCGCCAGCCCCAGAAGCACCAGGAAGAGCTCGTTCCGGGGAAGGATGCTGAGCGCGCCCGTGAGCTGGGGCAGGCCGCCCAGAAAACCCTTGCTACCCCAGTTGATCGTCTGGCCCGCCGGTTTGGAGAGCAGGTCCACGGCCAAGAACACCACCCCGAGGGTGGCCCCTTCAGTGGCTGCCTGGAGCAGGTTGCAGAGCATGCTGAAGCTCAGCACCCTCCATTCCTTGCGGGCGGTCTGGCGGATCAGCCGCGAAGCGGGCCGCTGATCGCCCAGGGGCGCCAGGCCATGGCGAACAAGACGGCGAAAAAGGCGGATCGGGTGAGCCAAGCAGTAGGTGGGAGAGGTTTGGATGTCAATCACCCTGGGCTGTTATACAACGGGTTCCTGGGCCCGTTGAAACTTCTGTACCGGCCCAAGGGGGCCGTACCCAGCTTTCCGCTGGGCGGAAGTTTGGGTGCCTGCCCTACTAAAGTTGGTTTTTGGTCGAATTGGCCATCATTGCGGGTTCGCTCCCCGCAAGCTGCCAAACCGTGAAGGAGCGACCCCTGGCTACTCATGTGCACCCCTCACCAGGTCTTCTGCACCGCCCCACGCCCTAGTGGGCACGGTCAGCTGGACCAGGCTCCTGCCGCCGTGGCATGAGCCTGCCCTTGATTTCGTGAGGTTCGATCTGGATGCCTAACCAAGCCCCCACCCGCGTGACCTCGCTTCCCGATCTCAAAGCCCAGATCCTCAGCCTCACCCGCGATTACGCGCGGCAGGCCCATGCGTCCCATCGTCCCGCCGCCGACCCCGCCCGCACCCCCTGGCCTGAGGGCAGCCCGATCCCCTACGCCGGCCGCGTCTTCACAGAAGACGAAGTGGAAGCCGCCGTCTCGAGCACCCTCGATTTCTGGCTCACCCTGGGGACAGAAGGGGAGGCTTTCCAGCAGGAGCTCGCCGCTTTCCTGGGGGTGCGCCACAGCCTGCTGGTGAATTCCGGCTCCTCAGCCAATCTGATCGCCATTTCAGCGCTCACCTCGTCCAAACTGCCGGAAGCGCGGCGGATCCGGCCCGGCGATGAGGTGATCACGGTGGCGGCAGGGTTTCCCACCACGGTGGCGCCGATCGTGCAGGTGGGGGCGGTGCCGGTGTTCATCGATGCTGATCCGATCACCGGCAATGCCCGCTGCGACCAGCTGGAGGTGGCCTACAGCCCGGGCAAAACGAAAGCCGTGATGATGGCCCACGCCTTAGGCAATCCCTTTGATCTGGCCGTCACCCTGGCCTTCTGCCGCAAGTACAACCTGTGGCTGGTGGAAGATAACTGCGACGCCCTGGGTTGCAGCTACTCCATGCCGCGGGAGCTGGCCGAAAGCTTGGGCTTCAGCGAGAACAGCCCCGGCCTGGATGGGGGCCCCAATCGGGTGATCCGCTGGACTGGCACCTGGGGCGATATCAGCACCCAAAGCTTCTATCCGCCCCACCACCTCACCATGGGCGAAGGGGGTGCGGTCAACATCGTGCGTGACGCCAAGCTCAAGGTGATCGCCGAAAGCTTCCGCGATTGGGGCCGCGACTGCTGGTGCCCCAGCGGTGTGGACAACACTTGCAATAAGCGCTTCGAGTGGAAGCTGGGTGAGCTGCCCGCCGGCTACGACCACAAGTACACCTACAGCCACCTGGGCTTCAACCTCAAGCCGCTCGATCCCCAGGCGGCGATCGGCCGGGTGCAGCTGCGGCGATTGCCCGAGTTCATCGAAGCACGCAAGCGCAATTGGGAAACCCTGCGCCGGGGCCTGGCCGATCACGAGGATGTCCTGGAGTTCTCCCTGCCCACCCATGCCACCGGGTGGGATCCTCAGCATGGTTTCTCCTGGGATGACACAGACTGCCGCACCGACTGCTCCTGGTTTGGCTTCAAAATTGCTGTGAAAGCAGGCGCACCCTTCAGCCGTACGGAGTTGGCCCAGGAATTGGATCGCCTTCAAATCGGCAACCGCATGCTCTTTGGCGGCAATCTGCTGCGCCAGCCTGCCTTCGTGCAGCTCCGCGTCGATCGGCCGGAGGCATGCCGGGTGGTTGGGGAGATGGTTGGGTCCGATGAGATTATGTTGAGCGTCCTGTTCCTGGGCACCTTCCCAGGGTTGACCCAGGCGATGCTTAAGCAGGAAATCATGGTGATTGCCGATTTCGCCATGGCTTTCAAGCCATAATTCCTTATTGCAATGATAATGACATCCGGCCATCAATGATATGAACTTAGCGCAATGAATACGACCAACTCAGAAAATTCAATCACGCCATTTGATCCTGCACGGATGCGACGCACCGTGCTTGAGATGGCCTATGCGGGCTCCACCGTCCACATCGCTTGCGCCTTCTCGATCATCGAGTTGCTAACCGTCCTTTACCGGCACCATCTCCGCTATCCCGGCAATGATCCGCGTGCTGAGGGTCGCGACTACTTGGTGCTGAGCAAAGGCCATGGTGTGATGGCCCAATACGCCTGTATGCATGAATTAGGCTGGCTAGAGGATTCACACATTCAGAATTATTTCAAAGATGGCACTGATCTCAAGGGCTTATCTGACTCACGGGTAGCAGGGCTAGAAGTTACCTCTGGTTCCCTGGGCCATGGATTTTCAGTGGGCGTTGGCATCGCCCTCGGGCTGAAGCGAAAGGGAACGGATCAAAAGGTCTTCGCCATCGTTGGAGACGGGGAGCTAAACGAAGGGCCGATCTGGGAGGGCTCTCTAGTGGCGGCCCATCACAAGCTGGACAACCTGATACTGATAGTCGATAGGAACGGCTTCCAAGCGATGGGCACGACCAACGAGGTGCTGGCTTTGGGTGATCTGCAAGCAAAGTTCACGAGTTTTGGCTTTGAGACCCGCAAGGTCGACGGCCATGATGAGGCTGCCATTGACTCAGCGATCCGTCAGCTCTGGTCAGCTGGCCCTAGCAAGCCCAAGGCCCTAATCGCAGACACAGTCAAAGGCAAGGGGGTTTCATTTATGGAAGGCGTCAATCTCTGGCATTACACGCGACTAAATCCACAGAGCTTCGCTGATGCGGTGCGAGAGCTTGAATTGACGGGAGCATCCCAGTGAGGGAAGCTTTTTCCAATGCGCTTGTGCACTTGGCACTCGCCGACTCCAAGGTTCTCTTGCTGACGGGTGATCACGGCTATTCTCTGTTCGATAAATTCCGTCAATGCTGTCCAGATCAATACATCAACGCCGGCATTGCCGAGCAGAACATGGTCGGCATGGCTGCTGGTTTGGCGCGGGTGGGCTTCCGACCCTTTGTCTATGGCTTGGCCGCCTTCATACCGATCCGCACCGTCGAGCAAATCAAGCTGGATATCGCCCATGACGATCTTCCTGTCGTTCTGTTGGGGGACGGGGCAGGATTTGTTTATGGCCACCTTGGCACCAGCCATCAGTCGACCGAAGACATAGCCTGCACCAGGGCAATCCCCCAATTGCAAGTCATATCTCCTGGCGATCGCTTTGAAATGACCGCTGCCATGGAATACGCCTATGCCGCGGATAGCCCGGTCTATCTCCGCATGGGTAAGGCGGATCTAGGCGATATACATAGTGGCCCGATCAACTCCTTACGGCCAGGACGCCTATTGAAGGTTCGCGATGGGCGGTCCGATCGGCCTGGGCTGATCGCCACAGGATCAATGCTACGGACCGCTCTTGATATAGCCGTTCATTTAAATCTCATGCTTTGGAGTGCACCATTTCTGAAGCCGCTTAACTTAACTGATGTACGCACAGCCGCTCAAGTAACCAATGGTTTAGTCACCCTTGAAGAGCACTCGGTGCTCGGAGGGCTTGGTGCTGCGGTCACCGAAATCACCAGCGAGCATCAGCCAACCCGAGTGCTCCGCATCGGCGTGCCTGATCGCTTTTCAGAACATTGCGGTTCCCATGCTTACCTGCTGCGCGAACACGGACTTGACACCGACAGTGTGGGCGAACGGGTCGGCGCCTATTGCCAATGGCTGGCTTCAAACACCATCGCCATAGCGTAGAAATCGATGCAGGAACGACCCACTCGTTTGATGCCGCTGAACATTGCTGAAGAGGACCTCAAACGCTGTCACGATGTGCTTGGGGTTTCGTCATGGCGGGCGCTCACAAGGCAAAGCATCTTCATGGCTGGTGGCACAGGCTTTGTTGGCAAGTGGCTGTTGGCAACGCTGCTCGATGCGAACGAAAAGCTCAGTTTGGATTGCCGAATTACGGTTTTGAGCCGAGATCCAGGCGCCTTCCAGCGTGTTTGGCCTGCAGTGGCAGGGAGGGTCAACTGGATTGCAGGAGATGTGCGTGATTTTCCGATCCCCAAGGAGTCCTTTGATGTCATCGTTCATGCTGCTACAGATGTCGCTTCGCAGGTGTCACCCCAAGAGATGTTCTCTGCCTGCCTCGATGGCACACGCCAACTGCTGGAGCTGGCTAACAAGTGTGGTGCCAGCCGATTCCTGCTGGTGAGTTCGGGAGCGGTTTACGGCCCATTCCCCACTGGCATGACCCATGTGCCGGAAACCCATTTAGGTGGCCCGGATCCATTGTTGGCCAGTTCTGCTTACGCAGAAGGCAAGCGAGTCTCAGAATGGCTTTGCGCCCAGGCTTCAGCAACTGGTTTGGAGGTAAAAATTGCACGCGTCTTCGCGCTGGTGGGTCCCCATCTGCCGTTAGATAAGCAGTTTGCCATTGGAAACTTCCTTAAAGCCGCCATGGCTGGTGAGCGGGTTGTAATCCAGGGTGACGGAACGCCATACCGCAGTTATTTGTATGCTGCGGACATGGCCGCCTGGTTGTGGGCCGTCTTGATCAGGGGACAGCCTGGTCGCGCCTACAACGTGGGATCGGATCAAAGCCTCTCAATCCGCGCACTTGCTGAGCGTGTTTGTAGGCTGCTCGAGAGTGCTCAGGGAGTTGTGGTTGTCCAGGCTGCTCAGCCTGATTTGCCAGCAGTGCACTTTGTCCCAGACACCAAACGAGCCCGCCATGAACTGCATCTGCCCGCGCCAATGGGATTGGATGAAGCGATTTCACGTTCGGCCAGATGGCATTGTTCACATTAAAATGAATCTGAATGAAACCAAAAGCAACAAAGATGCCACTGGTATGGTTTACTCCGCAATTCCGAGATGCTACCACCAGAGACCAATTACAGGAAGCCAATCCCTGCGAAGTCAGTCAGAACGTCGGCTTGTTTCGATTGGCAACAACCCGAGAACAATAGCGACTAATTAATGGGGGCAGAAAAAATTTTATCTTGCTTGATATCTTGTGAAGCGTGCGACGTACGAATCGCGGGAATAGATGGACCCAAAAGGCCTTCTGATTCCAAAATGATTGACCAAGGATGAGGAGTGGACGTTCTCCATGGTGGTAGCTATTCTGAGAATTTATGAAGTGTATAAAATATTTTGTTATAATCATCTCAATCAGCATTTCCATGCTGTCTCTCGGCAATACTTTCTGCCGGCAGAGTCTCTTTAGTACAGATGGATAACTTGTACCGAAGACATCAAAAAGCTTAAAGTCAAGGACATCTAACGCCCGGCCAAGAATTAGAGGTGTCTCAACGATGGCGCTAGGAAATTGACCGTATAGAGCAGGAATTACCCATCCAAGTTGGATTAACAAGGCGCCCTCAGCCGGCAAAAGCAAATCGCATTCGGACACTAATTGCCGATTTACAATAATTCCAGTAATATAAGTAAGCCAAAAATGAACTTCTCGTGCAAACTCTTTTGGGTTGTCATATATCCTAAAGGATAAGGGCTCATAGGGAAACAACGATTTGTCAATAGTGCCCTTACAAGGGTAAAAATTAGTTGCCAAGGAGACGATTCCCAAAGTCTCTTGTTTTAGCAATGGTACAATTCTTTCAATTGCCCTTGGCAGTAGTAAGTCATCGTCAGAGAAAAGCCAAACGTACTTCGAGCGTGCCAACCTAAAGCATTTATCTGCATTAAAATCATAGCCGCGGTTAATCTCATTCTCCGTATATCTTAGCTTAGGATAAATGTTTAAGTATCTACTTACCACTTCCCGAGTATTATCCGTTGATGCGTTATTGGATACGATTAACTCAATATGTTCTGGACATTCCCGAACTTGATCGACGATACTATCAAGGCAAAGATCCAGCAGAGAGGCTCGATTATACGTTAGAACAGCTATTGTAAGCAATGGATTGCTCATCTTTTACAGCCCACCCAATCTTTGAATACAAGATTACAATGTCATGATCATGGACCTATTTCAATGATCCACGAAGGCCCTTTGCAAATCTTTGAATGAATGCGAATGGACTCCAGCGGGCAGCCCCGTGAAATCGCATCTTATATTCTGGCCTGGTATCGGGTAGATCAGAACAATCAAGAAGATGGCTCGAGCGATCATAAATTTTGCTTAACAAGTTTCGCTTTTGTTCCTGAGAGAGATATGCAGCGAGAGCCGTGAACTTGAATGCGGTAATGAAATGCAAGGACATACTGGCTTCGTATTCCTCATATAGCTGATGCAAAGCAGGTTGCTTGTCTCTAACTCTTTTAACTGCAGGACTGGTATCATTATAAACAAAAAAGGAAACCGTCTCATCTAGATAGGCACCGCAGTGGTTTGCGAATAGTGTCAGATAGATATCAAGATCCGGAAAGGTTGTAAAAGCTGGCAAGCCAGCCCGAACGCCAAGATTAAGGGATCCTAGACAGTTTCGATGAAACATCAGCGCACCAATGTCTCCAAAAGGATTAGAAGAGCAGGCAATGTCTTCCAAGACCATGGCAATCTTTTCAGATGCCGTTAGGGCAGGGTTTAATCGTCTTCGAAAAGCATTTACATGTTCAAAGTAGTCGGTTTCAAAGTCCTTGGCTTCAAAGACAGGCTGCGTCATTCCAATAATATAATCAAGATTGCCATTCTTAATTAACTCAGTGGCTTTAATGAGATTATATACCGGCATAAGGTCATCGGCCAACAGAAGCTTTAGGTATGTTCCCTGGCAATTGTTGAGGGCAAACAACCAATTTTCTGGCAGTGAAATTGTGCGCGTCAGATGAATGATTTTACACTCATGATACTTTGCCACTAATAGGTCAAGCTCAGCCTTGGAGACATCCGTACTTGCATTATTAACGATTACAACCTCATACCGAATAGAGTGCAACATGCAAACTTTTGTACAAGACTGAATCGCTTTTTCAATATAAGGTTTTTTATTGTATAAAGGTATGGCAATTGAAAGCATGGAAACGGGGACGAGGGCAAAGGATAGATAGACTCCAAATTATAGTGCTATTTACGAACCTTGGCAAGCACCGCAAATACTTTTAGAAAAAGAATCACTCTCTGACTTCCGTTTAAAATAATAGGAAACCTCTAAAATGTTCGAAAAAATAATTCCAGCTCCAAGCCAGTTCTGGCCGGAACCATCTAACTCATCAGCCGAGCTTGACAAACTGGGCGGAGACCTAGAGCTAAAATCAAAAGCGTCAACAGTGATCCCGGAAAGAAATGGGGCGAACCGAACTTGGGATGCTTTATTGGCCCTAATCCAGTCGATCAATCGCCTACCGACCGGAAAGGGTTGTTGTCCACCGTTTCCCATTGGTGGTGATGCAGCGCAACCACCTTCTTGAGCTATGGCATAGCCCCTAAGGCCCCTTGCTGGAGAAGGTGGGGTCACGATCGTGACGTTCAGGGAACTGCAGCACAAACACGATCTGGGCTATGTGAGAAATCAGGAAATGACTCAAGCGTGGCAGAGCACAACCAGATCGAGAAAGCCTGGGGTTACAGCATTGCCAGAGGCGGCTTGGGAAAACAGCTGGTAGAGATAAAGCCACAAGCCTCGCTCAAACCGCGGTTTCTGCAGTGGACGATCGCAACACGGCACATATCCGCCTTGCGCGTCCTCCAAGTGGACCTCAACAGACGCCTAATGTCAGCATGACAGCCTCGATGAAGAAGCCCATTGCCCTGCTCCGTCTAACCGCATGATTTGGGGTTCTCAACGGTAACATCGTTGCCAATAAGGGGGGATACTTATAATAAAATTTACAAAGATTTAAGTTGCACAAGCAGGATGCTAAAATAAAGAAGTCATGCTTGGGCTTCAATGATCTTAGATTTGGCCTACATAAGGAAACTAGAAAGATTTTTTGCATCAAATCCCTGCATGGACTTTGACGCACGATCCGAGATTCTCTACCCTCTTTTAGATAAAATTTTTAAGAAAGGAGATGCCTTTGAACTGGAGCTGGCGAACAATTTACGGTTTGAATATGTCTACACTTCTACCATAGCAAAGGAAATTTTACTCAGGGAACATGAGAATCCTAGCCATGCATGGGAGCCAATGACTACCAAGGCAATTGAGCTAGTCCTGGACAATCGGCCGGGAGCCGCTCTTATTGGTGGAGCTTACTTTGGAGATCACGCATTAATTGCTGCCAGACAACTCAAATGCCAGGGGAATACTAGCCCAGTCCTCTGTATTGAGCCAAACACAAAGCAAGGCGAACTCTTGATCAAGAATGCATCTATCAATAATCTTCAAGACTTGGTGATATTGAACAAAGATGTGCTTTGGGATCAACCTGGTTGCCGTTTCCACTTGAATGATCAAGACTCGCACGCTTCAGCAAAACCAGATCAGAATTCCAGCTATACAAGTAACACAATAGACAACATTGTTGCCAGTCACTCTATCGAGTGTCTTTCCCTTTTGATGCTTGACATTGAAGGATCAGAGGAAAAAGCGCTGAAGGGCGCAACATCTATACTAGAACAGCCAGCAAATGATGCCCCAGTTGTCATCGTTGAAGTACATAGAAGCTATGTCAACTGGGATAATGGTTTGCTAAAAACTGAAATCGTCAAGTTTCTTCTAAGGCACGGATATGATGTTTATGCGCTAAGGGATTGCCAGTCAAATTGGGAATTAAGTCTAAAGACGCCGGAAATTATCCCCTTGGATAAAGTCTATCTAGATGGACCTCCCCATGGCTTTAACCTAATCGCAAGCAAAGTTAACAACTTTTTTGACGACTTGGGGTTCAAACGAGTCTCAAATGTTAGCCCTAAGTACCTAAGACACCGAGATCCAAGCCTACATTTACCCCTATCCTGATTTCCGTTCCGATCAGGATAATAGTTGATTATTACTTTACACGCTTAAGATAGCCATCAATCGTTTCGGTAATCATTGCCTTGTTGGTGCGCGCCCTATCGATTTCAAACAGATCTGTTTCGCTGAGGTATTGTTCCATTGCTGAGTGGGGGTTGTCTCCCACATCCCAGGGCCTGGATTCGGAATAATAGCCCTTAGGGAAGAATTCAATGAATGTATCTGGAAGAACACAATAGCTACCGATAGTGGTCAATGGCGCATAGGCAAGAAGCTCCTTATACACATGTTCATGGCTATGGAGAGAATCGAGAATAACCATAACGCATTTTCTTCCCTTGGTATGAGCCTTGACTTTCTCAATCATCGAACTAGATACTGAATCGCCCTCATACATGGTGATTCGCTTCATCATGGGATGGGCTTCAATTTCTGATCGATTGTGCGGCCTAATATCAACGTCGATGCCCACTACTTCACCATCAATGCCCATCATTTCCATCATGGATGCAGTGAAAATAATCGATCCACCATGGGCAATGCCAGTTTCAATCACAAGATCTGGCTTAAGCTCCCACATCAATTCTTGCTGTATGACCATATCATTGGGAAACTTAATAATAGGACGACCCATCCATGTATAATTATAAGTATACTTATACCGATCGGCATGAATCATCCAGTCGATTGATTTTTGCCTCAACTCTTGATCGGCACCCATTCGCAAAATATCCGCATTGCGCTCATCAAAAAACATTTCGATTGGATCTTGGTTCATGATCTTCAGACTCCTCAAGACGTTTTGAAATGATTAATCAGGTCTTTGATGACCTTACCCATGTGCTGCTCAGATTGCAGACGGGTTCGACACGGTGGAACAAATGCGGATGCCACACTGAAGACATTACTGTTTCTCGGTTCTGCCGAAAGAATGCGGAGATCAAGATCTTCTTCGAAAGTTTCCCGCCAAACAGCTTGAAGCATTCTAACGATTTGAAGAATGCTTGCATGCCAGTCTGAAACAGCATTAATTATATTGTATTCCTTGGGGAAGTCAGCAATTAAAGCGCTGATGATCTCAGCAATCTCGTCCGTTGAAACAAAATTCCGGCGCTGCAATCCTGATGAACGCAACTCTACGGCGCCCGTAGCGAGGGCGTTCTTGACAAAGCACATGGGTACAAGTGTAGTTCGCTCAACTGTTGAGACCGTAGGTACCCCATAAACGTTTGCCGGTCGCAAAGAAACGGCATCAATATGATGACGTAGGACCGCCAATCTGCAGACCTCCTCACCCAAATAATGGTTAAGACTATAGGCACTCTCGCATCGAACCGGCGTCGCCTCGGTCACATCACCCTGCAGTTCCGTGCCATAGACCTGTAGTGTGGATAGATAAATAACTCGCCGCAAGCCACGGCTTACTGCATAGTCAAGCAAACGATATGTACCCGTAACCCCAAGGGTGAGTCCCCCATCATCGGCTGATGATTGAATGTCGTTGGGGGTCGCGCAATGCACCAACGTTTCAGCTTCAGCAAACAGATGATCCGCAGCCGACAGATCACCCATCACATCAAGAACATGCACAGGCAAACCGAGCTCTTGGGCCAACACTCCATGATGTCTGCGTGCCGTGGCTAAAACAGGCACCCCAGAGCGGGCTAAATGCTGGACAACGGCACTGCCAAGAAAGCCCGATGCACCCGTAACAAGGACCTTGCCCGGTGTCATGGGAGATGCTTGATCAGAGGCCAATTCGCATCTTTTTCCGAAATATCCGTAACCTCCATCGGCCATGCAATCTTCAAAGCCGGGTCATCATGACGTAGCCCTCCTTCTGACCCTTGAGCATAGAAAGCACTGACCATGTAATGAGTCATAGACCCATGGGTAAGCGATTGATAGCCATGGGCAAAGCCGGCCGGGACATACATTGCGAGACCATTCTCCTCAGAAAGCTTTGCGCCAAACCAATTTAGATAGGTCGGTGAGTCAGGTCGAGTATCGACAATAACATCATAAATGGATCCAGCAGTGCATCTCACTAGCTTTACTTCGGCATCTAAGCCCCTTTGAAAATGTAAGCCCCGCACGAGACCGGCCTTCAAGTTCAGGCTCATATTAGATTGAAGATAAGTTGTCTCGAGGCCATGGGCCCCAAATTCCCGCGCACAAAAGGTGCGGGCGAAAAATCCTCGCTGATCTTGGTGCGGTTCTGGCGCAATCGTAAAAGCGCCAACAAGTGGCGTTGATTCAAAAATCATGGCACCCTAACTATCTGGGAATAATTACTCCATGGGGGCAATATTGTTGGAAGGAATATTGATAAAGCCCTTGACTTGCCTTCTGAGTCACCCAATTGGGCCACAGGCTGACAGCCCCAACAAGGTGCTGGGTTATTTGGATTGATAACAAGATCGCACCAATTACGAACCGATGAATAGATGGATTTTAGTGTGCACTGCGGCATTAGTGTTTTTACAGTGGAGATGAACAACTGATAGCCTCTTGCCGCTAATTGAAAGCAATGCAAAAGAACACTCGAAAAACTCTGCTAAGATACTGAAACTTTAAATTTTACTGGGGCCACATGGACTTGCGCGTAACGATTCTTATCCCCACGTGTAACCGCCCAGACATGCTTGCTAATTGCCTACAAAGCCTACTTCGGCAGTCCAAGCGAGACATTATTCAGAAAGTTGTTGTTAGTGAGAATAGTGCAGACAAGCGTTCATTCTCAGTGGCAGAGCATTATTCTCGTGACTTGCCCATACAGTTCATTAGGCAGTCCCATGAGCCATATGCCTACGAACATATTGCCGCCTTGGCACATTATATTGACTCGCCCCATGTAGCATTGATTGGTGATGATGATATGTGGGACCGCTATCACCTTGAAGAGGCAGAGCGTGCATTTGCCAGTGATCCAACCATCATTTCATACTATGGGCAAATGATCGCAGTTGCAAACGAAACCTGCTATCCACTCCGTTCGATTGGGCAAAGTCTGATGCAAGTGCCTACAACAAGTGATCGCTCACTCAAGGATTTCTACCTTTGGGATAAACGCTTAACCGCAATGCACTGTATGTCCCATACCCCTGTTAACATTTGGGCACTTGTTTCTCGAACTGAACCTTTCAAAGAAGCAGCTAGTGCATCGTTTGAAAACCCAGAGTTTAACCTACTTCCATCAGCGGATAAGATTTTTATTTGGGAGCTTTCGAAACTTGGCAATACTGCAGTTGGCAGGCATATCTCATTATTTTACAGAAGGCATAATACTGCTTCAATGGAATCAATAACCTCAAACTCATTCTCCGAAGCAGAAGAGTCAGACTATCGTATAACAATGCATATTGCTCAAGAGGCAATGAGCCTGGGCATTGACGCTCCACAGGAATGGCGTAATTTGTATTCTATTGCCATTTCAAAGTATGATCTTGCGGATTCCATTCATCCTTGGACATCTAAATTGCATAACTTCTTAATCCTTGGTGACCAACCTGAGTCAGCTCCCGCAAGCGCTCGCAACAAAAAAATCCACACCAAGAAAAATTATCTTAAGGCATTTTTCTATCTCATTACGCCCCCTCTACTTGCCTGGAGCTTGTGCAAGCTCAGGGCTTTTAGCATTGGAAAATGATCTATCCTAATCTTTTGTGTTGCTGTTGGTGATTATTCGGGAAGTGGAGCTACGGCGGGAATAATGGCTTCACCTGAGCTAAGTTTACTACACAATTAATCCGGTACTTACGGCTTGATCATTATCCCCTGCCCGGTAGGAAGAAGCAAAATCGGCACGCCCTTTGTTGCCGCGAAACGGTCGTGGGCTTCCTGCTGCAACTGGAAATTGGCCCATCCATAGTCGTCGATGATTACCGTCGCGCCGGGGACTAGTTTGTCCCAGAAAAACTCCATCGCGGCAAGCTCAGGCACTACGATGTTCATATCAATAGACAGATAACAGACTTGGTCGATGGAGACTGTGGAAAGTGTGTCCGGCACCAGACCCCGCACAAGCCTTGCACGAGGGAACGGCCTAAAGTTATTTTTTGTGCGCTCAAAGCACTCCTCATACATCGCCAGGTTTTCTCTCACGCGATTCGCCCGTTCTGCTTCGGCCATCTGCGATTCCGGGATGCCATTAAATGTGTCGAAAAGATAGAAGTCCTTATCGGTCGCGTTGAAGTCAATGTATTCGCATACGGCCAGCGACATAATGCCGGTATTCACCCCGCATTCGACAAACGATCCCGGTAGTGACCGGGCACGTTGGGCAGCCCAACAGGCGACGTGAACACGCCATTCGATGTGGATGTCCTCGCCGGTGCCCATGGCGTCGCCGAACATATGCCCAGAGTGGACCCCGGTCCGGTAGGCCGACATAAACCGATCATCGCGAAGGAAGCCGACGCTTTTGTGGCAGGTGATGAGCCCGTCATGGTTGTAAGCAGCGGACTCCAGCAGCTGATCGAATAGAGCTGCGCGGCCTTGCGCTGCGGCGAGTTGTCGGCGGCACTCAGCCAGTTCAGTATGGAGGTGGGCGATTGCCTTCGACTGCCGCAAGCCGGGCATCTGGTTGGCAACCCGTAATAAATTCATCCGAATCCAGCTGCGCACGTGGGATAGGTTTGAAGGAAATGATTCTAAGTCGATATTTCGAGCTGTCAATTATTAAAAATGACGTAAGATGATCAGAGTCAGCGAGAATTTGCCTGGCTTCGCCCTTTCAGAATCATGTCAAATATTGTCGCTCCCTGCTGCTAATGATTCTCTTGATAAATATTAGCTCTTTTATCAATATTCGCTGCAAGTGCAACTCCGGCCAAGCCAATATACATCTGGTGATTCCTAATCTTAGTAAGCTCATTTTTTCCATTTCGCAATAAATATGAATAAAAAGGCCAGACAAGTAACTTGGCTATTTTGCGTTGTCTGTCCCCCATGCTGCGATTCGTCAACCAAAGACCAATCTGTTGTGCCAAGGTATGATCAAATCCACCCAGTAGCTGAATGCCTTGCACATCAAAGCTTGCCTCTTCCAAGTAAGCCTTAAGCGCTATGGGCGTAAATCGGTGGTAGTCGTAAGGTAGTTCATGCATGGGCCATGCAAAGGGAACAGTCAAAAACAAGATTCCACCTGGCTTGAGCACTCTGCGTAACTCCCGCAGCATCTCACCTGGTTTGTGAACATGTTCCAAAACCTCTGTCATAAACACGGTATCAATAGATTGGTCCTCTAATGGAATAGCTTTGCCATCCCAGGTGAGATCCAGCGCATGACCTTGATGATAATCTGAGTCAACAAAATCTAATTTGATGTATTCTCTTACCTTGCCGCTTGCCATAATCAGCCCTTCGTAGGGTGAGCTGCCTGCTCCCACATCGAGGAGTTTGCCGTGGAACTGAACCTTGGCCTGCATAACAGCCTCAAGAATCGATGCTCTGACGAGATAGGTTTCGTAATTGCCAATACAGGGAACCAGGTTCGTAAAAGCATTTTCACTGCGGTCGCGAAAAATTTGATCTTCGCCTCGATTGATCACAATAGACTGAGTGATCTGCAATGAACGCTTCAATTGCCAACCAACCAATCTGATCCATCCAATGATTTTGCCTGGCGATTGGAAGCCACGAACAGCTTTCTGTAGTACTTTTTGGGGCAAGCTTATGCTGCAGCCGAGGTCAACTACCGTCGCTGCTTTTTCTTCCTCTCTAGTGTTGCCGGGCTGGATATTGGCGTAGGAGTAAGGAATAGAAGGGGAACTCGCTTTTGCTTTTTCCAGCCTACCCAGGTATTCAGTTGCCAGAATTTCCCATGGCTCGGACTGATTTTCGGTGTATAGTTTTGAATGGGAGGAAACCTGGGCAAGACATTCCATTGATGGCAGGCCAGAAAAGTGGGCAATCAGAACTCTTTCACCATTAAAATAGGCGACGCCATCCTGAAGTGCAAGCTCGCCTTGGTGAAGATTCCAGTGGCCAAGATTGCATATTTCCTTGCCAAGAACTGCCGTTTCAGACCGGAAATAAAAGTACAGTAAATTTAGCCATATTTGATCAGCAAATTCAAAATCAGAACAGTTGGGCAATCCCGAGCCTTGTCGATGCGCATAGGCGTGCCCATAAGCTTCCAACCTATCGCTGAGCCATTGAGAGGCCTGCTCGGCAGTTGCTGAACGCTTCATGCCGACCACTCCCCCATTGAATAACCCACTTTTGAGGATATTCCCCTCGTGAGGAATTACATCCTCGTTGCTGACTGGTTTGCTTGCATGGGGAGTAAGGACAATGCAGTCTGAATCCAATGCCCGCCAGAATAAGTCGAGATTAGATAGCACACCAATATCTACATCTAGCATAATCCATTTGTCAAAATCTCTTTGGGTTGCCAGATGGTGATGAAAACGCCCCCTAACCACGCAGGACAACTCAAACGGCACGTATTCACTGGCCAAGCGTAGGCGAGTTTTCTGGTCATAGATTGCATCCCAGCAAATCCACTCCGGCCCTTCCGGCAGATTACTGGACAAGCAATCTGCCTCGGCCAGTATCAGCACTAGATGACTGACGTCCGGGTTACTTTCTTTGATATATGAAAAGAGAGTTAGGGCTTGAGGGATATAATTTGACGTAATGATTGACGTGATCGCATGGGTTGTGCTCGGCATTGCTGGAGTGTCTGAGTGGGCTTGCTGGTTACGGACTATTGGGGATGGATTATGAGTTCATTTTTATTCCTAAGCTTTATTTAGTCTGGGATGGGGGCATGGCGTGCACTCCAAACGCTTTTCTGATTTAGCTCAATGCAATGCATCGGAAAACATTCTATCCACGATATCCGATAATTCTAAGCTTGATCTCCAGCTCAAGACGCTGTTGATCTTACCTGGATCCATGGCTGAATAACTCAGATCGGTCGGACGCATCAAGCTACTCGTCACCGCCAGACGTTCCTGCGGATCAAGGCCTGCATGGGCAAATGCTGCATCGACAAACTCCCGTAGCGAATGTGACTTTCCTGACGCGATCACGTAGTCCTGGGGATGTTCCGCCTGAACCATCTTGTTCATCGCCTCCACATAATCCGGCGCCCAGCCCCAGTCGCGCCAGATATCGAGATTGCCCAGCACCAGCTTTTCCTGCTTGCCCTCAGCGATCGCCTTCACCCCCTGGATGATCTTCTGGGTCACAAAGCGATTTGGCCTGAGCGGCGATTCGTGGTTTGCCAGGATTCCCGTGCAGGCAAACAGACCATAGGCCTCGCGGTAATTGGCCACCTGCCAGAAGGCCGTGGCTTTGGCCACGGCATAGGGGCTGCGGGGCTTGAAAGGGGTGTCCTCGTTGGCCGGTTCGCGGCCCGTATCGCCGAAGCATTCCGAACTGCCGGCATTGAACAGGCGCACCGGAGCCCCCAGATAGCGGATCACCTCCAGCAAGTTCAAGGTGCCACCGGCGATCGATTCCATGCACTCCACCGGCTGCTCAAACGACAACCCCACACTCGTCTGCCCGGCCAGGTTGTAGATCTCATCGGGTTTCACGCCGCTCACCACCTTCAAGACGCTGCGAAAGTCGTTGGGCGCCAACGACACCACCTCCACCTCTCCTGCGATCCCCAGCCGCTCCAGCCGGCTGGTGTTGGCCATCTGGGCATCGCGGCTGCTGCCCACCACCCTGTAGCCCATGCCCAGCAGCAGGTGGGCGAGATAGGCGCCGTCCTGACCGGTGATCCCCAGTATCAACGCCGTTTTCACCCTTTCCTCCAGGATCTTTTACTGAAGCCCATCATGATCGCTGGCACCACCGCTTCTGGCATCCATACATCTGCAATTCCACGGATACCATCCCCGCTGATACAAAGATACCATCGCCAGGCCGGCTCGGATCGGCCTCGCTACCGTGACTTCAACAACTAAGGGTCCGACTGCAAAGGAGCATTTCCCGTGGCTGGATGGTTCCGCCCTGGCGGTGCTTGTTGGCGAGGTTAAATTGGCATCCAACAGTCGATGCGCAAATCAACGCGATCGAATCGAAGTCAGTCTCCGAACAACTGAGGAACCTATCCGCTCGGCTGTAGACGAAGTCGGCCGGAGGCCAAAGATCGAGAGTGCACGGCTGGCCGGGCTCGAATCCAGGCTCGACCTGCTGCTGCTCAGTGCCGGTTCAACTCGCCGATTCCCCCTTCAACCCATTGCGGCGAAGCGAGAGCCTCGCCCAGCTGGTCGCGGACCGGGGCTTTTCGGGCTTTCATTCATTGCGCATCACCGCCAGCGCCACGCATCGGGATTCAGACCGCAAACAACGCAGTTTCCCGTTGGCGTGTAACAAAACTACCAGTAGACGTAGGATCCTAAAACGATGCGAACTGGCTTGCCGATCAAACCAATGGGCACTGAAGACATCCGCTGGCAGCAGCGGTTTGCGAATTACTGCCGGGCCCTGCAGGAACTGGAAACCTTCTTCCAGCCCCCCGCCTTGAACCAACGGGAACAACAGGGACTGATCAAGGCGTTTGAATACACCTTCGAATTGGCCTGGAACACCTTGCGCGATCTATTACGCAGTCAAGGTGATGCCAACCTACTGGGTTCGCGCGACACGCTGCGGGAGGCCTTCCGATTGGGGCTGATCAGCGATGGAGAAGCCTGGATGCTGATGATTCAGGATCGCAATCTCACCACCCACACCTATAATCGTTCTACGGCCGACGCCATTTGCCAGAGCATCAGCGCCCCTTACTTGGCCTGTTTTCAGGAGTTGCGCCAACGCTTGCAGCAGCGCCAGCTCCAGGAGCAGCCATGATGTCTGCGGCCTGGCCGACAGCAGCGATTCCTGGCATCCCGGCCGCGAGTCAAAGGAAGTTAGAGCCTTTGTTTGGCACCCTGACCCATTTGCATACGGTGTGGCTGTTCGGCTCCCGGGCGATGGGCCGACACCAGCCCGGTTCAGATATCGATTTATGCCTTGAGGGGCCCCACCTCAGCCACCAGGATCGTCTGCGATTGATGGCCGCGATCGACGATCTGCTGCTGCCTTGGAAGGTGGATCTGCTTCTTCGTCAGGAGCTGCCGCCCGATCTCTTGGCCCATCTGGAACGGGTGGGGCGCTGCATCTGGCGTCGGCCTTCCACCTCGCAAGGGACAGCCACCCCAGGCCCGGCCAGGGAACTGGTCAGGGGCGATCAGCCAGACCCTGGGGAACGCCATTGATCGTGGCCAGCCCACGGCTTGGGCGACAAGGCTTTTGGGTGGCAAGGCTGACGCGACACGGCTGCGCGACAATGGCTCCATGATCGCCGCCTATCAGCCCCTCCACCACAAATACCGCCCCCAGCGCCTCTCCGAGCTGGTGGGGCAGCAGGCCATCGCCACCACCTTGGGCAATGCCCTGCTGCGGGGGCGCATCGCGCCGGCCTATCTCTTCTGCGGGCCCCGCGGCACGGGCAAAACCTCCAGTGCCCGCATCCTGGCTCGCTCGCTCAACTGCATCGCCAGTGATGTCCCAACCCCAGAACCCTGCGGCACCTGCGAGCTGTGCACCTCCATCACCGCCGGCAATGCCCTCGATGTCATCGAAATCGATGCCGCCTCCAACACCGGGGTCGACAACATCCGCGAGCTGATCGAGCGCTCCCGCTTTGCGCCGGTGCAGGCTCGCTGGAAGGTCTACGTGATTGACGAGTGCCACATGCTCTCGACGGCGGCCTTCAATGCCCTGCTCAAAACCCTGGAAGAACCGCCCCCCAGGGTGGTGTTTGTGCTGGCCACCACCGACCCCCAGCGGGTGCTGCCCACCATCTTGAGCCGCTGCCAGCGCTTTGATTTCCGCCGCATTCCCCTCGAAGCCCTCGAGGGCCACCTGGGCTGGATCGCCGCGCAGGAAAACATCGCCATTTCCGCCGAAGCCCTCCATCTGGTGGCCCAACGGGCCCAGGGCGGCCTGCGGGATGCCGAAAGCCTGCTGGACCAGCTCAGCCTGCTCGCCCCCCCCATCGAAGCATCAGCGGTATGGGATCTGTTGGGCGCCGTCCCCGAACAGGAGTTGCTGAGCCTGGCGGACTCCATGGCCGCTGCCGAGCCCCTGGCGGTGATCGAAACCTGCCGGCAACTGCTGGAGAGGGGCAGGGAACCCCTGGCGCTATTGCAAGGCCTGGCGAGCCTGCTGCGCGATCTGTTGCTTGCTGGCGTCGCCCCCGATCGCCTGGAGCTCACCAGCGTCTCCCCCCAGCTGCGGCCCGAATTGCCCCCCGTGGCCCGCCGCATCGGCAAAAACCGACTGTTGCATTGGCAGGCCCAACTCAAGGGCAGTGAACAGCAACTGCGCCACAGCGTCCAGCCGCGCCTCTGGCTGGAGGTGCTGTTGATGGGACTCCTGGCCGAACCGATGGGCGCCGGGCAAGCACCCACAGGCGCTGTACCCATGACGGCCGGGGTGACACCTCCAGGGGCGCCCCAGCCGGTGGCCCAACCCCTGGCGCCCCCAACCCAGCAGCCCAGAGATATTGCGGCCGCCCAACCCACCAAACCCCAAGGGCCCAGTGGTGAAAACCACGCACCGGCCCCCCCAGCAGAACCGGTCCAAACCCCACCAGGTCCGGCGCCAGCCGGGGCGAATCTGGCCGAAATTTGGCAACAGATCCTGGCGGGCCTGGAGCTGCCCTCAACGCGCATGTTGTTGTCCCAGCAGGCCACCCTGCACCGCCTCGACGACCGTCGCGCCGTGGTGCGGGTCGCCTCCAACTGGCTGACCATGGTGCAAAGCCGCCAAGCCTTGCTGGAGAAGGCCATGCTGCTGGCCCTCGGCTCCGCCCGGCAGGTAACGCTGGAAGCCAGCGACCAGCCCCCGGCCAGTCCGGCCGCAGTCGCGCCACCGGCCTCTCCTGCCCCGCCCACGGTTGCGGTGGTGGCGCAGCAGAACGAAATCCACCAGTCCCAGGCGGCGATTGCGATTCCAGCCATAGCAGCCAGCAGCGAGCCCCAATCCCCCGTCGAACCCCCGCGACTACAACAGCCGAGCGGGCCCGCCACCAGTGCCCCCCAAGCGGCGGCGCGCCCGATCCTCGGCCGCCTCGAAACCAGTACAAAGTTGCTGGCCGATTTTTTCCAGGGGGAGGTGATCGAATCGAGCGAAGCGGACGCTGTTGAAACCTCAGGGGAGCATGAGCCTTTCCCCCATGCTCCTACTGAGCCTATTCAGACCTCCTAAAATATATCCATCTTCAATCGGCCAACGGACTGCCGCAGGCCTTTCAACAACTGTTGCGAATTCGCAGAACATCCGCTCAACGGCGAAACCAGGCAGCGCCCATCCAGCCAGCCAAATAGCGCGCCAGCCGAAAGGGGACCATCAGCAACGTCACAAGAGCATTGGGCTGCAACGTTGCATTGCTATCGGGATTGGAGCCAGGATTCCAAAGATAGGCAATCAGAATCAGGCGCAAATCTTCAGCAATGGAGCCCGCGACCCTTAGGCCATGGGTCAATGTATCAGAGCGAGCTAATAAAACCATTTTGTATTCAAGGCCCGCATACAACTTGCCAAGGCGGACCTCCCACAAAGCCGCTACGGATTTGGTCCCAATTGAAGACTGGGTAAGGCGAGAAGTGATAGAGTAGAGGTGAACACGGTAAAGGGTGAGTTGCTCGGGAAGATAAAGGAAACGACCTTGTCCCGCCAGCAAGGACCAACATAGCCAGTCCTCAACACCTTGCTTGCCCACAAAAGAAAAAGGCACGCGATTGAGCACGTCTGCTCGCACCAACGAAGACGAGATACAAATCCTGTTGCGGACAAGATAATCCTTCTGGCGGCGGAACCAATAGGGACTCTCAGGACTACCCGAAAAGGCCGCTTCATAGAAAGCTGCCTGATCAAGATCGCCGATCACCTCCACCGCGGTATGACACATCACAATCTCGGGATAGCGCTCAAACGCCCCTAGCTGCCGTTCCAACTTGCTGGGGGTGTATAGATCATCAGCATCCAGGAAAGCAATGTACTCACCAGAAGCATGGGCCACCCCAAGGGCACGGGCCATGCTGGATCCGTAGTTCTGGCGACCCGGATGGGCCAGAATCGTCATGCGCGGATAGTGGCATTCCTGGAGTTCGTGCAACAGCTCCCAGGTTCGATCGGAAGAGCCATCATCAACGAGAATCACCTCCTCTGGAGGCAATGTTTGGGCGGCAACCGATGCCAGGGTTTCAGCGATGGTGGCCTGGCAGTTAAAACAAGGAATGATGACGGATACCGAACCGGGCCTCATATGATGATTAGTCTTTCTTCAATTGAACCACGCGATCGCCAAGAAAGTCAAAACTCCGCTGTTCAATGACGCCGATGGGAAAGCCCTGATTCATGGGCTTCAATACGCCATGAACCGGGTTTGTAACTTGCATCAAGGAGTAGGGAATAACCCACAGGCACAACCTCCAAACAAGTCCATGAACTCCGGGTTCCAGCACCGCATCCATCCCGCCCGCTGTTTCGCTTGTCCTGAGCCGGAAGATGGCGGCAGGCATGGCAAAACGACCACCGAAATACCTTTCCTAAAGTCCACCACTTTCTGAAGCAATGATCCCTTCATCTTCGGGAGTGCAATTCAGTACTTGCGTGGCCAGATCATAGTCTGAATAATTGGTTGAGCTAGACATCAATTCACCATGGGCAGTCTTCGCCCAAACCAGCGTCTTGGGTAATAGAGCCATCTTTAAAGTGACCCACGGGATCACCGCAAACCAATGCATCATGTGGACAATGCCCAAGACCAAATTGCCAGGACTGGCAGGGGGAAGGGCAGGACCTTCGCTGGCACGGCGGCAACCGGCGGCCATGCCGATCAAGGTGAGGGCAATGGCGACGAGCGAAAAGGGCCAGAAGGCCGGGCGGCTCGCCGTCAGCACAGCGGCGGCGCCATCGGCGATGGCCACCACCGGCAGAACGTACTGCAATAGAAAATAAGCGATCAAATCAAGTTTTTGGGTTCCATTAAGGCGATTGGAAAGCAGTTGGGGGCCGTAGTCGAGATAACGCTGCAGCCCCCCCTCCGCCCAGCGCTGCCGCTGCCGCCACAGGGCCGGCAGGGTCAGGACGGCCTCCTCGCTGATGGGCGGATTCCAGAGCACCCCGATCGGCAGGCCGGCCAGCAGAAAGCGGAAGCTGAGATCGAGATCGTCGGTGATGGTGGCCTCGTTAAACCCCCCTGCCGTATCAACCGCATCGCGGCGCAACAACTGGCCGTTGCCGCGCAACTCCACCACCCCTCCCTGGGCCAGGCGGCCCTCCTGAACCACCGCATCGAAGGCCATTTCCATCGCCTGGCCCCTTGTCAGCCAGTTCTGATCACTGTTGACCTCCGCCTTGCGTAACTGCACCGCTGCCCACCCCCCGGCTTCGGCGAAGGGAATCAACCGCTCCAGCAGGTCTGGACCCATATCGGCATCGGCATCCAGAACCAGCATCCAGCGCCCCTGCAAACGCTGCAGCACCTCATTGAGGGCCGCCGATTTCCCGCCACCGGCCTGCCTGGAGCGCCGCACCACCTGCAGCTGGGGATGGCGTTGTTGCAGCTCAACCAATCGTTCCGCCGTTCGATCCTCACTACCGTCATCGATGATCCAGATCCGCAGCAGGGCCTCAGGCCAGCGCAGGGCCGTGAGGCGCTCGACCAAGCGGCCGATGACCGCCTCCTCATCCCGGGCCGCCACCACCACATCGACCCCGACCATCGGCGGCTTTTGGTTGGGCTGTTCCCACTGGGCTACGGATCCATCCCCAGGATCCAGGGCGGCCGCCGCCTGGCCCGCTGTCGCTCCCAAACCAACCGTTCGCAGCGCATAGGCGCCGATCAGCCCGGCAGACAGGGGCAAGGCCCAGCCCCAGGGACCTGGCGGCAGCCAATGGGGGAGGCCGCCCAAAAGCAAGCACACCAACAGATAGACGGCTGCCTTACCCCGGCGGTGATCGTTGGTACTCCCACCGACCATCAAGCACTCCCCCTGCTTCCATTAAGAATGAAACTCTAAAGGGCGTTTCCCAACCCAGTCAGGGGCTGCAGCCCAGCGCCGGGATAGTAATGGCTGAGGATTCGCTCGACGCTCCAGCCCTGGCGGCCCAAATCGATGGCTCCAGCCTGGGACAATCCGGCCCCATGGCCAAAGCCACCACCGTCCACCCGCCAGGCCCCCAGCCCCGCAGGAGTCAGGAGGAACAGGGTGCTGGGCAACTCCCGCAGGGTGCGGCGGATGGCATCGCGCCGTAACACCGTGGTCCCGTTCGTACCGGCGATCTCCAGGGCCAGTACCCGACCGCTGGGGCCCCTTTCCAGCACCCTCACGCTGCGCACCTCGCCCACGGTCGCCGCCCGGGCCCCCAGGGCGGCCCGGATTCGGGCGGCGCCCAGGCGGCGCTGCCAACGAAACAGGGGATGGTCGGCGCCATAGGCCTGCGACCCGCCCTGCAGCAATTCGCTGAGAACCGGGGGCGTCATGGGCACGGGGGTGCGGGCGACAAAGGGGGCTGGACCATCGGCAAAGGCCCGCAGGTAGGGCACCGCCTCCACGTCCCAGGCCTCCTCCAGCCCGGCGGCAACGCCGCCGTTACTGGCGTGATACACCGCATGGATGGGCTGACCGGCGACGCTTAACACCTGACCGCGGGTGCCGGCGATGGCCCGCCGCACGGCGGCGCTGGCCTGGCGCGGATCCTGATACACCTGGCATTGGGTGTCGGCGCAGAGGTGGTAACCATCCACCTGATACCGAAACCGGTTGCGCACGGCCCAGGTGCGGGCCAGCACCGCCTGGGCAGCCAGGGCCGCCGCTGGGGCCCCGGCCCCGATCTCGTGGGGCACCACCCCTTCCAAGTAGCGCTCCAGGGGGACCTCCTCCACCAGGGTCCAGGTGCCATCGGCATCCCCCATCAATCGGAAGGGACCGGCGTAGACCCCCCCCTTCCATCGCAGGCCTCCTGGGGCCTCGATCCGCAGGGGCTGGCGCAGGGCCTGGCCGCCCTCGCTGGACGCCAGTTGCAGGCCCAGGCGTCGGGTGGGGCGCCGCTCCACCAATCGCGAGGCCTGGGCCCCAGGGGGCACCGCCTCGGCCGGGCCCCACACCTCCCAGTCCTGACCACGGGCGATCTCAGGCCGCACCCCGGCCGCCTGCCACCGCCGGGCCGCCGCCTCGGCACTTTCGTAACTGGCGAAGGGCCCCAGGACCCGGCGCCGCAGGCTGAGGGGCTGGGCCAGGGGCTCCCACCGCCAGGTCAGCACCAGCTCGGGCCGGCTCAGCCGGCGCCCTGTGCCATCCACCAGGGTGAGATCGCCCGTTGCGGCTGCCAACCGCAGGGGAGGAGCCTGGTCAGCCTCCCCAGCCGGTCCCAGATGGGCCGCCAGGGCCACCCAAAGCACCGGATCCAGGGCGCGCAGGGGGGGAGCGGCGGGCACCGGCCAGTGCCGCAACGCCTCGCCGCCCTGGGGCGCCAAAGCGGGCAACGGGGGTGGGGGAGGAGCCAGGCCCAGGGGCTGGTCCGCAGCCCGGCACCCCCCGGCCAGCAGCAGCAACAGCCCCAGCAGCGGGGCCCGCAGAACGGCCGTGAGCCCCCTCCTGCCGGCGGCCGCCCAGGCCCCAGCCCCCGGACGAACGGTCGAGACAGGGGGGAGATGGCGACGGGGCATGGGCCTGGGGCTTGGAGAAGGGTTGAGTCACGTCGTACTCTGCTTGTTTGTGCCCGCGCCCAGGAACGCCATGCCGAAGCTCAAGACCCGCCGCGCGGCCGCCAAGCGGTTCAAGGTCACCGGCAGTGGCAAGTTCATGCGCCGACGTGCCTTCCTCAACCACCTGCTCGACCACAAGAGCCCGAAGCGCAAACGCCATCTCGGCACCATGGCCAGCGTCGACGAACGGGACGCGGGCAACGTGGCGCTGATGCTGCCCCACGCCTGAGGTCATGTCATGGCGCCCGTCGCCATCCTGCCTACGAATCCCCTTTCCCTTTAGCTCCTTTCCTCCATGACCCGCGTTAAGAGGGGCAATGTCGCCCGCAAACGCCGTAACAAGATCCTGCGCCTGGCCCGTGGCTTCCAGGGCAGCAACGGCAGCCTGTTCCGTACCGCCAACCAGCGGGTGATGAAGGCCCTCTGCAATTCCTACCGCGACCGGCGCCGGCGCAAGCGCGATTTCCGCCGTTTGTGGATCGCCCGCATCAACGCCGCGGCCCGCCTCAATGGAATCAGCTATAGCCGCCTCATCGGTGGCCTCAAAAAGGCGGACGTGCGGATCAACCGCAAGATGCTCGCCCAGCTGGCCCTAGCCGACCCCAGCAGCTTCTCCACCGTGGTGAGCGCGGCCAGCCACTGACACCCCCTAAGGCCGGCAATCCATGAGCGACCTCCTCCCCCAGGCTTACCTGCTTGGCCTGATTGTTCTGCTCGGAGGTGCTGCCTTCGTGGTGGGCCGGCAGATTCTGCGGGTTCGACGTGATGAAATGTCCCTTTTCCGGCTCGGTGGCGAGGGTGGACCCAAGCCATCCGATGCGGCGGGGCTTTACGAACTCGCCTCGGTCCAGCTGCGCAAACGGCTCTACAGCCAGGCCGCCGACACCCTCAAGGTGGCCCTTAAGCTGGCCGATTCCGAAAAGGCACCCCCAGAAGCGAGGGCCGTGATTGAAAATGCCTTTGGCTTCGCCTTAGCGGCCCAAAACAAGTACCCCGCCGCCATCAAGCATTACCAAACAGCCATCCGTTGCAAGGCGGATTACCCCGTAGCTCTCAATAACCTCGCCTTTGCCCTGTCAAAATTGCAACGCCCCGATGAGGCCCGCTCCACCTACGAGCAGGTTTTGGGTTTGGAGCCGAACAATAAAACCGCCAGCAAGGGACTTAAAACCCTGCTGCGCCGCAGTGGTATTGATAGCAAATCGGCTTAAATCTTAACGTCTTTTCGACTGACGGCCCCACTTTTTCACCACAATCCCCGGATCGGGTCTGGGCCCAAGAGAGCGGGCCCTGGGTTCAGCAGCAGCCGCCCCCCGGGGCTCACCAACCGTGGCGCTCGCCAGCTGCTCAGAGACATCGACTGCAGGCCCTGGATCTGGCCACCGGGTTCCATGCCCACGGAACCCATGTCCCCCAGCAGCAGCAGGTCGAGCTGGTCGGATTTGGCATTGAGGGTTCCCTGCACGGGCGTCACAGCGTCACCAATGCGCAGCTGGCCGCGCAGGTCGACCATCTGGCCCATGGCCCGCACCGCCCCCAGATCAAGCACCGCAGGCAGGGCACCGCCGCCCACGAAAGGTTGGAAGCGGCCACGCCATTGGCGGGGAATCACCCGGGCAATCAGGGCGGCACGACCCTCTGGGTCGAAGGGTTCGACCGAAATCATCGAATCCATGGTGCCCCCAGGATTCAGGGCACCAGGATTCAGGGACGCGGCCGGGGCCGGTTCGGCCAAAGGGATCGGCGGCCGGGAGAGGGGGGAGATCAGGGGCGCCTGACTGCCGCCCGAAAACGCTCCGGCAGGGGCACTGAAGGGGGCCGTGTAGGCACTGGGCGGGGCCGAGAAGGCGCGGGCGGGCACCGCAACGGGCGTAGCGGCGATTAAAAAGGGCAACAGGAGGGGCATGGGGGCCGCCACCAAAGCAGCGATCGCGGGTCCAGAGCGCAGACTACGTCGAAACGACCGCCTGCTTGGGCCGTGACCCAGACCGCCCCCACCGACCTCGTCATCGCCGGTCGTCACTTCGCCAGCCGGCTGATGACCGGCACCGGCAAGTACCCGTCCCTGGCGGCCATGCAGGCCAGCTTGGCGTCCAGCGGCTGCGCGATCGTGACCGTGGCCGTCCGGCGCGTCCAGAGCAGGGCGCAGGGCCATGGGGGGCTGTTGGAGGCCATCGACTGGAAACGGATCTGGATGCTGCCCAACACCGCCGGCTGCGCCACCGCCGAGGAGGCGATCCGGGTGGCCCACCTTGGTCGGGAGCTAGCCCGCCTCGCCGGCCAGGAGGACAACAATTTCGTGAAGCTGGAAGTCATTCCCGACCCCAGGCACCTGTTGCCCGACCCCTTCGGCACCCTGGAAGCGGCCGAGCAACTGGTGAAAGAAGGCTTCGTGGTGCTGCCGTACATCAACGCCGATCCCTTGCTGGCCCGGCGACTTGAGGAGGTGGGCTGCGCCACCGTGATGCCCCTCGCCTCCCCCATCGGCTCCGGCCAGGGCCTGCGCAACGCTGCCAACATCGCCCTGATCATCGAGAACGCCGGCGTCCCCGTGGTGGTGGATGCCGGCATCGGCGTACCGAGCGAGGCGGCCGAGGCGATGGAAATGGGCGCCGACGCCCTGCTGATCAACAGCGCCATCGCCCTGGCGGGGGATCCCCCGGCCATGGCCAGGGCCATGGCCCTGGCCACCGAAGCGGGCCGCATCGCCTTTCTGGCTGGACGGCTGCCGGTGCGAGCCCAGGCCCATGCCAGCTCGCCGACCAGCGGCGTGGTCGGAGCCTGAATCCCGGCCCCTTCAAGCCCTCTGGGTTTCAAAACTGTGACGTTCCGTTCCCCGGTTGCCTCGCTGCCGAGTCCCTTCCATGGGGCTGCGCCGCGGTGCAGCTGGCCGTGGCGGCCCTGATCAGTCGGACCTGCCTGGGCCAGCAAGGACCAGCCCAAGGGGCCATGACGAAGGCCTGTAGTAGTTTGCCCGTCTGAGCATCCGCTCGTTCAGGAGTCTGGGGTGAAGGTTCTCGTTCTCGGCGGTGACGGCTTTTGTGGTTGGCCCTGTGCGGTGAACCTGGCGGATGCTGGCCACGACGTGATGATCGTCGACAACCTGAGTCGCCGCAAAATCGACATTGATCTGGGGGTCGAGTCCCTCACCCCCATCGCCACCATCGGCGACCGCCTTAAGGCCTGGGAACAGGTGGGAGGCAAGCGGATCGAGTTCGTGCTCCTGGATATCGCCAAGGAATACGACCGGCTGCTGGCGCTCTTGCGCAGCGAGAAGCCTGATGCGGTGGTCCATTTCGCCGAACAACGGGCCGCCCCCTACTCCATGAAGTCGAGCGCCACCAAGCGCTACACCGTGGACAACAATGTCAATGGCACCCACAACCTGCTTGCCGCCATTGTTGAGAGTGGCCTGGACATCCATATCGTCCACTTGGGCACCATGGGGGTTTACGGCTACGGCTCCCATCGGGGGGCCACCATCCCCGAGGGCTACCTGACCGTTGAGGTGCCCCAAGCCGACGGCAGTCGCTTCACCGAGAGAATCCTGCACCCCACGGATCCCGGCAGCGTCTACCACATGACCAAGACGCTCGACCAGCTGCTGTTTTTTTATTACAACAAGAACGACAGCATCCGCATCACCGATCTCCACCAGGGCATCGTCTGGGGCACCAACACCAAGCTGACGGAAAAGGATCCCCGTCTCACCAACCGTTTTGACTATGACGGTGACTACGGCACCGTCTTGAATCGCTTCCTGATGCAGGCCGCCATCGGCTATCCGCTCACCGTCCACGGCACAGGCGGCCAAACCCGGGCCTTCATCCACATCCGCGACTCGGTGCGCTGCGTCCAGCTGGCCTTGGACAATCCACCAACTAGCAGCGAAAAGGTGAAGATCTTCAACCAGATGACCGAAAGCCATCGGGTCGCCGACCTGGCCGAGAAAGTCGCTGCCCTCACCGGTGCCGAAACCAACTACCAGGCCAATCCCCGCAAGGAAGCGATCGAAAACGATCTCATCGTGGACAACCGTTGCTTCCTGGAGTTGGGCCTCCAACCCACCACCCTCGACGATGGCTTGCTGGCCGAGGTGGTGGATGTGGCTCGCCGCTGGGCAGACCGCTGCGACCGTTCGCGCATTCCCTGCCTTTCCGCCTGGACAACGCGGCAGGCTGAGGCCATCGCCGCCCACCCCTAAGCGAGGGCGTCCTGTGCGGATCGCCTTCTTTACCGAGACCTTCTTGCCCAAGGTCGACGGCATCGTCACCCGGCTGACCAAGACCCTGCAGCATCTGGTCGCCGCGGGCGATGAGGTGCTGATCTTTTGCCCCGAGGGCGCACCCGACTCCTACCTGGGGGCGAAGGTGGTGGGGGTGCCGGCCATGCCCCTGCCCCTCTACCCCGAATTGAAACTGGCCCTGCCCCGG
>Ga0114972_10000284_pt1 | contig 37554 bp, 35 predicted proteins | sample M_140807_EF_Meta_FD_87354 | JGI IMG/M metagenome (GOLD analysis project Ga0114972, IMG submission 87354) | Freshwater microbial communities from Lake Montjoie, Canada to study carbon cycling - M_140807_EF_MetaG | ecosystem: Environmental > Aquatic > Freshwater > Lake | place: Lake Montjoie... | reverse complement strand
CAGCGCGTGGTCCGCGTGGGCCCGCCTTGGCCCGGTGGCTTTGAGTTCACGGACGTCGTCAGCGTGGGTGGCATGACATGGGCGGCTTCCAACGAAGGGGCCTTTCTCCTCGGTCCGATGGACGCGGACACCTCGCTCGCGGTCCAGATGGAGGGCTATGAGCGCGCTGTGCGCGCCATCCCGCCGGTCGACGTGCTCGTCGTGCGGGCCATCGCGGCGCACGAACTCGACGCGAGCTCACGTGACTTTGGCTTCAGGCCGCTGCTGCGCAATGTGCTGCCCGACCTCACGGGTCACCTGCAGTCGCTGTGGTCGAGGCGCGAGCGCACGGACTTCATGACCGGCTTGAAGACCATCGACCTGGTGAACCCGCGCTTCGACTGGCAGGTCTGGTTCTCTTGGTCCGTGGCGCTCGACCGCGTGTCTGTGATGGCGGCTGCGGAGCGAGACGCTGCGCTCGAGGCGATGCGGAGCCAGGAGCCCATCGTCCTGCCTGGGGCCGAGCCAGAGGCCGACCCGGCCGCCGAGGTCCCCGAGGTCGACGTTGGCAACATGGTCCTCGACGACGACGACGCGACCTTGATGGTCCTCGACGGCGAAGGTGAGGCCGACTTTGAGGACCGGATCGCCGAGGACATCTCGCGAGAGCGCCGCGCGACAATCGTCGAGCGGCGTAAGCTCGTGGCGCAGGTCCAGCGCCTCTACCAGCAACGTCAGAATCTGCTCTATCGCCTGTGGGTGCTGCGGTCGAAGGACCTGCAGCAGCGTGTGTCGCTGATGCTCTCGGTCGCCGAGACCGAAGAGCGTCTGCGCGCGATGACGGGCGGCGCGTTTCGCGTCGCCTCGCAGACGGTAAACGCGTCGAGCGCTAACAAGGAGTCCATGCAATGAAGTGGGGTGCTAAGGTCATGCTTGCGGTGGCGCTCGCGCTGCCGTGTGTCGCTCACGCCGAGCCGGTCGCCGACGCGGACGCCCGCAAGCTCTTGTCGCGGTTCGATGCCGAGCCCACGGTGAACGAAGTTCAGCAAGCGGCGCTCTCTTACGCGCAGATGCACCCCGAGCTCTTCGAGTCGCTGCGGAGCCGCTCGCGATGGTCGGCCGCCCTGCCCGAGATGCGCCTGCGCGTCACCAAGGACCAGTCCAACGAAGGGCGCGATGTTCGCCTCTTCGACGAGAACGCGCAGCCGGTGCCGCGCTTCGTGAACCAGAGCGCGACCGAGACGGATGACGACGCGCTCGAGCTTCAGGGCGAGGTCAAGTGGAAGCTCGGGGACCTCGTCTTCAACGCCCGCGAGACGGCGGTCGTTCGAGAGAACCGGCTCGTCGCACGCGAGCGGCAGCGCATCCTGCAGACCGTCACGCAGACCTACTTCGAGCGACGCCGCGCTCAGGTCGACCTGCTCCTGGCGCCGCCTACGGACGCCGCAGCGCGCACGGTCGCCGAGCTCAAGATCGCTGAGCTGACCGCCGAGCTGGACGGCGTGACCGGGGGCGCGTTCTCGAGCATGGTGCGCGAGCGATGAGGCGCGCGCTCGGCCTGAGCATCGGCTTGCTCCTCGCCGCGTGCGCCGAGGACTGCAAGCAGGGCGACCCCTGCGACGAGTCCTGCCCCGCGGGCACGGCGCCGATTTGCGTGGTCAAGGGCGTGTGCAGTTGTAACGCGGTCGGACCGCCCGCGCCCGGTGACGGCGGCGCGCGCGATATCGGGCCCGTGGCGGATGGCACCTTCATCCCCCCCGCAGACTGCGTCGCGCCCGTGCCGGGCAACCTCATCCTCAACGAGGTCCTGATCGACGGCGTCGACGAGGACACAGACGAGTTCATCGAGCTCGTCAACACGACCGACGTCCCGCTCTCGCTGGCAGGGCTCAAGGTGCGCTCGAACAGCGGCATGAGCCTGAACGACCGCGTCCTCTTCACCGGCGGGTGCATCGCGCCCCGGGGCGCGATCGCGATGTACAAGACCCCTGCGGCGTGGATCTTCGAGCCACCCATCGTGCCGGGCGCCATCGCGTTCACGACCAAGGGCTTTGGCTTTTCGAACAGCGCGGACTTCACGTTCATCTTGCAGGACGCGTCAGCGACCGCGCTCGACACGTTCTCCGGGGCGTCGTCGCTCATCGACCAAGGCTACAGCGTGAACCGCTCGCCCGACGGCGCCGGGGGCGCGCTCGCGGCGCGTCATGACATGCTCGGTGAATCGGGCGGCCGGATGAGCTCGCCGGGGCGCTGCGCCAACGGCGGCACCTTCGCGCAGCTCTGTATGGACGCGCCGAGCGGCCCCGACGGTGGCCCGAACCCCGCGGACGTGGGCGTGAACGAGGCGGGCATGCTCATCGACATGTCGCCCAACCCGGGGGACATGGCGTCCATGCCACCGGCGTGCGAGGCCATCGCGCCCGGGGCCATCCGGATCAACGAGGTCCTCGTCGACCCCATCGGCGACGAGGCGACGGGTGAGTTCGTCGAGCTCGTGAACACGACGGACGCCGACATTGCGCTCAAGGGCGTGTCGCTGCTGTCGCTGGGCAGCGATGGTGCGCCTGACCTGCGCTTTACGCTCAGCGCGGGGATTCTGCCGGCTCGCGGCGCGGTTGCCGCGTTCCCGTCGACCGCTCTGTGGGTCTTCGATCCGCCCACGTCCGAGGCGGCGGTCAAGTCGGCCGGGCGCTTCCAGCTCCCGAATACGGCGGCGATCGACTTCACCTTGCTGGACTGTAACCAGGTCGAGATTGATTCGTTCGCGGCGCCCGCGAGCCTCATCACCGAAGGGACCAGCGTCACGCGCTCGCCCGACCTCGCGAGCGCGGACGCGCCCACCGCGCGCCACGACACGGTCTCAATGCAACGCTCGTCCCCCGCGCGCTGCCTCAACGGCGGCCGCTTCATCGAGGGCTGCACGCCCCCGCCGGCAATGCCGTGAGGTCAGCGGCGCCCCGCAACCGACGCGCCGCGTGCGCGGTCGCGTTGCTCGCGCTGGCTGGGTCCGCGGGCTGCCCGGACATGACGTTTCCGCAGGCCGCGAGCACGGTCGGCGGCACTCGACTGTGCACGGCAGACGAGCTCGTCGCCTTTCGCGACGCGTCGACGGCCGCGAACCGTGATGACCTGTGGATCGCCTTCGTCGACGTGGGGCATGGCGACGCGATCTGGATTCGGACCCCGGGACAGCGCGACGGCTCCGCGCACGAGATCCTGATCGACACCGGCGATGACGGGACGATCTCCGGGATCGATGGCGCGTCATCGCTCATCGACTTGATGACCGACTTTGAGTTTCCGCCGGGGTCGACCATCGACCTACTGCTGGTCTCAAACGCCGACTTTGACCACTACGGTGGTGCGCTGCGCCTGCTCGAGGGCGCGGACGCCTACCGAGTCCTCGACTACGCCGACCCTGGCTTGGAGCTCGAAGACAAGCCGACGTACCGCCGGTTGCTGGCGGCAGCGCGGGCGCTTGAGGCGAGCGGTCAACTCCGGGTGAGCCGCCCCGCGCGCACGGCCCTGCCGCCCTTGCTCGGGAGTCTGGGTGATGGCCGCGTGCGCTTTGATGTGCTCTCTGCAGACGAGACGTCACCGACGGTGAACAACTCGTCTGTCGTACTTCGGGTGGAGTATGCGGGCGTGCGTGTCCTGCTGACCGGCGACGCCGAGAACGCAACACTCGACGGCTTGGCGGCCGATCCCACGCGCGATCTGCGGGCACAGGTCCTCAAGGTCGCTCACCACGGCAGCGCCGACAGCAGCTCAGCGGCGTTCCTTGCCAAGGTCTTCCCAAGCACGAGCGCGAGCGAGAAGTTCGCGGTCATCAGCGCGGGTGGACGCGCGGCGCTTCCGGCCGAGTCGACGCTGGGTCGTCTGTACGACGCGGTTGGGCTCGACCGGGTCTACCGCACCGACCGTGGGGACGCGGGCAAGCCCTTGTCCGCGACGCCGGGCGACGACCATGTCCTGTTGCGGGTGACGGCCGATGGTCAGCTCAACCTCTGCTACGTTGCGCCGGACGCGAAGTAGTCCAGCGCGCGCTCACGATGTGCGCCTACTGAGGCGTACACAGTCACCTGTCCCCTACAGCGGGGTCAGAGACACGACAGCGGGGCGGGGCGGATCACAAGACCCGACCTGAACCGAAGTGCGGCGAATCGCGCTTCCACCCCGTTGACAGCCCCCCGAAGCGCTTCTATAAGCGCCGCAGGTCCATCAATCAGGGACAGGACGGCCACCATGTCCGCGGCACTCCACACCTGCTCCGTCTGTAGCAGCGCCTTTGAAATGCGCTTCGCTTACCAGATGCAGAAGCAGGGCGACCAGATCCTTCGCTTTTGCAGCCAGAGCTGTCACGAGCGCCACCTGTTCTCGGCGGACCTTCGCCAGTGCAGCGTTTGCCCGCAGCAGTTCGAGCTCAAGTTCGCCTACCAGCAGCTCACGACGCCCACGGGCGTGCACTTCTTCTGCTCGACGGAGTGCCGAGAGCGGGCCACCCGCGCACCAGAGGCTCGGCCTGGCCTGATGCGCTGCATCGCCGTCCAGAACCAAAAGGGCGGCGTCGGCAAGACCACGACCAGCGTGAACGTCGCCGCGGGCCTCGCAGACGCGGGCTTTCGCACGCTGCTCGTCGACCTCGACTCGCAGGGCAATGTCGCTGTTTCGCTGGGCCTGAACGCGCCCAAGACCGTGACCGAGGTGCTCCTCGGCCAAGCCGAGCCGGCCGAGTGCATCGTGAACGTCGGCCCGAACCTCGACGCGCTGGCGAGCAACAACACGCTGGCGAGCGCCGAGATTCAGCTCGTGAACATGCGGGACCGCCACAAGATCCTGCGGCACCGGATGCGCAACGTCACGGGATACGACTACATCATCCTGGACTGTGGCCCGAGCCTCTCGGTCTTGAACCAGAACGCGCTCGTCTATGCGGACCACTTGGTCATCCCGGTTTCATGCGACTACCTGTCGCTCGTCGGTGTTCGACAGATCCTCAAGACACTTCGGCACGTGAACGACATCTTGTTGCACCCCGTGAGCGTGCTCGGCGTGGTCCCTACGCTCTTCGACGTCCGGACGAAGTCCTCGACCGAGGCGCTGCGGACGCTTGAGTCTTACTTCAAGGGTCGGGTCCTGCCCGCGGTGCGCGTGAACAACAAGCTCCGCGAGGCCCCGAGCCACAAGAAGACCATCTTCGAGTTCGCGCCCGACAGCCACGGCGCCGAGGACTATCGCTCGGTCGTCGCCAAGCTGCTCGAGCTCGCTGACAGCGCGGCCCAAGGGGGAGGGGAGGCGGATCTTGAACAGTCGGGTACCTGATGGCGAGGACTTCGGCCATGTCTTCTCGGGCATGGAGGACTCGATGGACACCTTCTTCGCGGCGCCGCCGCGACGCGGGCGTCCGCCCAAGCTCGTCGAGCCTGCGCCTGCCCAGCGGCCGGAGCACTACAAGGTCATCTCGATCAGCCTCTATGTCGAAGACATCGAGCGCCTCAAGGCCTTGGTCGGGGGGATGAAGCGCGGCGGTCACAGCCGCGCGAACCAGTCCATGGTCATTCGAGAGGCGCTGCGGCAGTTCGACCCGTCCCGCGTGCCGTCGCAGCGCTGACGCTGCCGCCCATGCGCACGTTGAACCTCGTGGTTTGGGGCGCTGCGCTCGCGGTCGCGCCCGCCGTCGTCATCGCCCAGCCACAGGGCGTCGCCCCTTCGACAGCGCCGGTCGTGCTCCGCCTCGACGCGCTGCTCGCGCGCGCTGCTGAGGCGGGCGGTCCCATCGAGGCGGCCCGCGCGGAGCTCGCGGCATACCAGGCGACCTACGACCGCGCTTACTGGGCGTGGGTCCCCACACTCAAGGTCGAGTCCATTTTGGCGCCGCTCCCGGAGCGTCGTCTCCTCGACGAGTGCGCGTTCCAAGATCCGACCCTCACCGACGGGCTCCTTCGGGTCGGGCCGTGCCCCGGCGCGCGACCCGCCGATGACGAGCGCATCGACCCCGATACGGAGATCGGGATCCTGACTCGCACCAAGGCCACACTGACGCTGCCGTTGTACACCTTCGGTAAGCTCGAGGCGGGGCGGCGCGCGGCCGAGGGTGGCGTCGACGTCGGCCGGGCCACGGTTGAGGCGACGCGAGGGCAGCTCGGTTTGCTCGTCAAGCAGGCGTGGTTTGGCGCGCTGATGACCGCGAAGGCGCTGGAGATCGTCGAGGACGGCCGGTCGCGCCTCAAGACGGCGAAGCGCCAAATTGAGAAGGAGCTTGAGGCCCAGTCGGGGCGCTTTACGTCGAACGACCTGCGCAAGATGGTGGTGCAGGAGGCCGACATCGAGGCGAAGTACCTCGAGCTCCAGCAGCTCGGCGCGCGCGCGCATGCTGGCCTGCGCCTCGCGGCCGGATTGCCGACGGACGCGGCGTTCTCGCTGAGCGACGACGACCTGCCGGACGTTGCGATCACCGAGAACACGCTCGATGGTTGGCTGAACGTGGCAGCCGAGCGCAGAGCAGACGTCCGGCTCGCGGACGCGGGGCTCCGCGCGCGGCAGGGACAGGTCGACCTGGCCACCGCAGAGTTCTTTCCCGACATCGCGCTCGTCGCCGCGTTCGGCTACGCCAAGGGCACGACCGCGCAAGACAACCCCGACCCGTTCGCCAACGACCAGTACAACTTCTTGAGCTGGGGCTTCGTGGTGGGCGCAGAGTGGAAGCTCGATTTCGCCGGGCGCATCGGCAAGCTGCGTGAGGCCGAGGCCAACTTGGCCAAGGTACGCGCTCAGCGGGACGCGCTGCGGCAGAAGATTCAGCTCGAGGTCAGCGAGGAGCTGGGCACGGTCAACCGATACGTCGGCGAGGTGGCCGCGCGCAAGCAGGCCATGAAGGCGAGCAAGGCGTGGATGACCTCGAACGCGATGAACTTCGGCATGGGCCTCGCGACCACGGACGAGCTGCTCAGCAGCCTCGTTTCTTCGAGCACCTCGCGCCTGAACTACCTGCGCGCGCTCTACGAGCTCAACTTGGCGGTCGCTCGGTTGGAGAACGCGGTGGGTGTCCCGATCAAGCGATGAATCTCGGGCGTGCGACGCTCGTCTGTGAGAGCAGAGTGGCAAGGAGTTGGCGGATGAACGGTCGTTTTTCGATGGTCGGTCTGTGGATGAGCGGGCTCGTGACGGTCGCCCTGGCGGGGACGGCGCAGGCCGCCGCGCCGAAGCCGACGACGTGGCTCGGGGAGCAGGTGTCGGCGGTGCGCGCGCTCGTGTCTCCGGCGACGCCGCTCCCGGCTGCCGAGCAGGACGCGAAGCTCAAGGCGCTCGTCGATCCCGTGATGGAGTTCGACAAGCTGAGCGAGAAGGCGCTCGGCAAGCACTGGGCGACGCTGAAGCCCGAACAGCGCAAGGTCTTTGTCGACACGTTCCGCGAGCTCGTCTTCCGCAGCTACCTCAAGAAGGTCCGTGGCGCCAACAACGACTACACGCTGGCTTTCGAGGGCGAGACCATCTCGGGGACTGCGGCGAAGGTCGAAGCCGTCGCCAAGACGAAGAAGGCGGAGATCGAGCTCGTCTTTAGTCTTGAGCCGCGCGAGGACAAGCGCTGGGTGGCCGCGGACGTCACGATTGACGAAGTCAGCCTCGTGGAGAACTACCGAGAGCAGTTCAACAAGACGATCACCGCGGACGGCTTCGACGCCCTCATCAACAAGATGAAGAAGAAGCTCGCCGAGATCTGAGCGGCCCTGAGGTCAGGTGACTACCAGGGAGAGCAGCGCGCCGAGGAGCGCCGCGCAGCCCACTGCGACGGCGTAGGGAAGCCACCACGGTGACTCTGCGCTGACCAGCGCGCCGCGGGCCTTGCCCTTCGGGTCGACCAGCAAGCAGGCCACGTTGCCGAAGTGCACGCGGTCGCCGTACTTGGCACGCGCCGACGTCACGCGTTTGCCGTTCAAGCGCGTGCCGTTGCTGGAGTTCAGGTCCATCAACGTATACGTCCCGTCGTCTTGCCGCTTGAGGCGCGCATGGTGGCGCGAGACCGAGGTGTCGGCGAGGGTGACGTCGTTCTCGTCTGTCCGGCCGACGCTCACGATGCGCTCGAAGAGCATCAACTCGCGGCCCGCCTGTGCGCCCTCGGTGACGACGAGCTTGCCGTGGGCCTGCTCAGCGGTGACGATCGCCGTGCTCAGGCCGTCCTGAGGCGCCCGCATCCGGCCTGTGGCGCGCTCGATATAGAGGCGGTAGCCACCGAGGCGTACGCGGCTCGCCTCGGCGATCATCACGGAGCCTGAGACGGGCTTGTCGTCGACGGTGACGCCGTTGGCGCTGCCGAGGTCGGTGAGCGCGACGCCGAGCCCTTCGAGGGTGAGCCGCGCGTGGTGACGCGAGATGCGCGGGTCGTCGAGGATGAGGTCGTTCTCGTCCGTACGGCCGATCGTGAGACTGCCCTCAAGCAGGGCGCTCTCGGCGACCAGCGCGCCGCGCTCGTCCTCGACGACGACGACGAACACGCGGCGTTACCGGAACAGGTGGGCGTCTACGGCGTGACCCAGGCCCGCGGCCTGCTGAGCAAAGACCGGCGTGTGGCCCGTCGCGCGACCCCCAAGGCCGTAGACGTCTTGAATCTGCCCATTGGCGAGCTCGGAGACCTGCGTGACGCGCAGGCTCCCATCCGCCTGACGCTGGAGCTGAACGAGAACGCGCGGCGAGTCGTTGAGCAGGGCATCGAGGCGCTCCGGCGCGATGGCGCCAGCCATCGCCGCCAAGCGCAGCAGGCGCGTGGGTGCCTCGTCCACCGTTGTCCCCTCGAGGCCGATCGCGCCGCCATTCACGCCGCCCGACAGGGCGCTCAGGGCGGCGAGCGCCTCGGGCCCTCGGCAGTCGGCGATGAGCAAGCGGTCTGGCCGCATCTTCAGAGCGTGATGAATCAAGGCCGAGTTGTCCACGCCGGGCGCGCCCGAGAGCGTGACGGCGTGGCTGCCGGCGACGCGACCGCCGCCCTCGACCGCGACGACGCGCAGGCCGGTCGCCGCGTTCGCGAGGGCCGACATGAACTCGAAGCGCGCATCGACGCAGTTGCTCGACACCACAATCGTGGTCCCGACGCGCATCGCGAGCTCGAAGAAGCGCGCCGTATTCGCACTCAGCGTGCCGCGCTCTGCGAGCTGGTCGAGTGTCGTGGCGCCACCACTCGGTCGGTCGATCGTGAGGAACGGGCCGCCGACCGCGGCGCTCGCCCAGTGAACACGCGTCCCGTCGGCGAGTACGCCCTCAGCGAACGCGCCTGATGCGCCCTGGGGCGCCCCTGCGGCCCGCAGCAGGCGGTCGGCCGCAAGCGTAATGCCCGCGGCACTGAAGGAGGAGACCCCGGCCCCTTCGCCGCCGGTGCTGGCGCCGCGCACGACGCGCACGGCGTCTGCACCGTTGACCAAGATGCGGCGGACAGAGCTGTCTGCGAACAGTCGCGCGAGCGGGCCGACGCCGACGACCTCGGCGGCGACTGCGGCGGCTGTGCTCGCATCACCGCCGGTCTCTCGGAGAATCTCCGCGGCCAAGGCCTCGGCGCGCTGCAGGAGCGCGTCGTCAATCACAACGCCGGGGCTCCAGGTTGCGGGCAGGGCGAGCTGCTGCTCCTCGAGGCGCGCGACCACACGGCCGTGCAGCCCGCTCGCGGCAGGGGCGGGGGCTGGGGCGGGGGCGGGGGCGGGGGCGGCTGGGGCAGCCTCGAGCGGGCGCGCAGCCAGCGCCGCTGGCGGTCGAGGCGCCGCGGGAATGGGCGCTGCCGTTGCAGGCCGCGGCGCGGGCACCGGGGCCGGCACGGGGACGGGGACGGGGCGGGGCGCTGGCGCTGGCGCGGGGACAGGCGCGGCAACTGGCCTGGGCGCGGGCGGCGGTGGCGCAGGGGGCGGCGGCGCAGGCGCCGGAGGCGGTGGCGCAGGCGCGGCGACCGGCGCTGGCGTCGCAGAGGGCCCAAGCGTTGCGGGCTTGGGACGCGGCGGCGGAGGGGGAGGCGCCTTCGGAGCGGGCGGGGGCTCCGGCGCAGGCGTCGGTGCGCCGAGGGAGGGTGGCGACGACGGCGCGAGCGAGCTGTCGTCTGCGCCCACTGCGCTGCCGTCGAGCGCCTCGACCGTGATGATGAAGTCGCCAATGTAGACCTTGTCGGACGACTTGATCACCATCGGCGACGCGATCTTGCGACCGTTGACGTACGTCCCGTTCGTCGACTTGAGGTCGACGATGATGAACTTGCCGTCCTTCAGCACGATGCGGCTGTGGCGCTTCGACACGTTCTGCTTGGGCAGGATGATGTCGTTGCCCTGCACGCGACCGATCGTCAGCTCACTCTTGGCGAACTCTTGGCGTCGGGGCTGGCCGCCCTTCTCGTTAATCACGACGGCGAACATGAGGCTCCTTCAAGGGGTCCGACGATGGCAGCGAATATATGGGCCTCGCGGATCGCAGGTGTCAAGATTGCGGGCGGTCCGTATCCGTGCGAATGGACAGGTTCTGGCGGACTCAGGGAGCGGTCATGGCGAGAAAACGGGTCGGCATTTTGACGAGCGGCGGCGACGCCCCGGGCATGAACGCGGCCATTCGCGCCGTGTTCCGTCGGGTCAAGATGGTCTCGCCGGAGTATGAGATCGTGCTCTTCCGCGAGGGCCTGAACGGCCTCGCGGGTCGGCTCGAGGTCAACTTCGACCGCAACATCGACCGGACGCGGGTTCGCGACATCATTCACAGGGGCGGCACCTTTATCGGTACGGGTCGCTTGCCCGAGCTCGCGGACCCGCCCGCGAGCGTGCAGGGGAGCGAGCGCGACGCGTGGCTGCGCAAGCAGCGCGAGATCACGGACGTCGCCATCGTTAACCTGCGGCAGCTTGGCCTCGACGCCATCGTCGTCATCGGGGGCGATGGCTCTTTCAAGGGGTGCGCGCGCATCGCCGCCGCCTATGAGGAGCGGTTCGGTGAGCCCCTGCGCGTCGTGGGCATCCCCGCGACGATCGACAACGACATCTGGGGCACCGAGTTCAGCATCGGCTTCGACACCGCGCTCAACAACACAGTCGACGCGCTGCGCAAGCTGCGCGACACCATCGACAGCCACCGCCGGTGCTGCATCCTCGAGGTCATGGGCAATACGAGCGGCTGGATCGCCCTCGCTGCAGGCATCGCGGGCGGCGCCGCCGTCATCATGATGCCCGAGGTGCCGGAGTCCTGGCGGCCGGAGATCGTGCTCGAGCGCGTTCGTGCAGCGGCGCGGCTCGACTACCGCTACATCATTATCGTGATGGCCGAAGGGGTCAGAAAGGCGAGCGGCCGACCGCGCCTCGGCGAGGAGCTGTGCCGACTGATTGAAGACGATCCGACCATCCGAGAGTGCCTCGGGCGCCCGCTTGAAACGCGGCTGAACACCATCGGCTACATCGCGCGCGGCGGTCACCCGACGGCATTCGACAACCTCTTGGCGAGCCGGCTCGGGTGTGCGGCGGTCGACGAAGCGCTCGGCGCGACGATCGCAGGGCCCGTCATGGTCGGGCTCGTGAACAACCGCGTCATGGTCCATCCGCTCGAAGAGGTCACGTCTCACTCGCCGCGGCTGATCCGCGCGGACGATGAGCTGCTCCGCGTCTCGGACAGCCTGCTCGTCCAGTCCGACCAGCCCTTCTGACGCGCCGTGCGAATGCCTTTCGGGTTGGGGGCGCGCAAGCCTCGGCACTACACCGAGATGCTGCGCATCGTCTGGCAGAACCGCGAGCACCCGCTCCACGCTTGGCGCGTGCTGAACGAGGGCGTGTGCGACGGCTGCGCGCTCGGCACCACCGGTCTTAAGGACTGGACGATCGACGGCACGCACCTGTGCCTGGTGCGTCTCAACCTTCTTCGACTCAACACGATGGACGCGCTCGACGAGACGGCGCTCGCCGATGTCGACGCGCTCCGGACCCTCGATAGCCGCGCGCTGCGTGACCTCGGGCGGCTGCCGTACCCCATGCGACGCCGACGCGGGGAGAGGGGCTTCACGCGCGTCGAGTGGTCGGAGGCCATCGCCCAGCTCGGCGCCCGGCTCGGCGCCGCGGACCCGCGCCGCTGCGGCCTCTTCTTGACCTCGCGTGGCCTCACGAACGAGGTCTACTACGCCATGCAGAAGGCGTGGCGCTGCTTGGGTAGCCCCCACATCGACAACGCTGCGCGCCTCTGCCACAGCCCGAGCACGGCCGCGATGAAGGCCACCCTGGGCGTCGCAGCGAGCACGTGCAGCTACATCGACTGGTATGCGGCGGAGACGATCGTCTTCTTCGGCAGCAACCCCGCCAACGACCAGCCGGTCGCGATGAAGTACTTGGACGAGGCGCGCAAGCGGGGGGCCCGCGTCTACGCCGTCAACCCATTCGAGGAGCCCGGTCTCAAGCGCTACTGGGTCCCGTCGACGCCGCGCTCCGCGGTCTTTGGCACGCCGATCGTCGACCGCTTCTTCAAGGTCCGCACGGGCGGTGACTTGGCGTTCTTGTGCGCCGTCTCAAAGCTGCTGATCGCCCGCGGGGCCGTCGATACAGACTTCGTCGACGCCCATTGCGAGGGCTTCGACGCCCTGCGCGCTGGGCTCGATGCGCTCGACCTCGACGCGCTCATCGTCGCTTCGGGCGCGTCCCGTGAGGACGTCGACGCGTTCGCGGACCTGATGGCGCAGACGCGCCGGGGCGTCTTGGTCTGGAGTATGGGCTTGACGCAACACGGGCACGGCGCTGAGACCGTGGCCGCGGTGTGCAACCTGGGCCTATTGCGCGGCTTCGTCGGCCGCGATGGCTGCGGCCTGATGCCCATTCGTGGGCACAGCGGCGTTCAGGGCGGCGCCGAGATGGGGGCCTACACGAACGTCCTCCCCGGCGGCCGCCCGCTGGACGACGCCGCCGTGCGGGGCGAGTTCGAGGCGATGTGGGGCTTCGACGTGCCCCAAGGGCCCGCGCTCCATACAGTCGCGATGGTGCAGGCGGCCGAGCAGGGTGAGCTCGACGCGATGTACATCGTGGGAGGCAATTTTCTAGAGACGCTGCCGCAGCCGGCGCGGGTCGAGCGCGCCCTCGCGCGGCTGCCGCTGCGGATTCACCAGGACATCGTGCTGACGCCGCAGATGTTGGTCGAGCCTCAAGACGAGGTCTGGTTACTGCCCGCCCGGACGCGCTATGAGCAAGAGGGCGGCGGCACCGAGACCACCACAGAGCGGCGCGTCGTCTACAGCCCGCACATCCCGGGCCATGATGTGGGCGAGGCGCGCTCCGAGTGGCGCATCGTGCTCGATCTGGTGCGCGCAGCGCGGCCGGACCGCGCGCACCTGCTCGCGTACGACGACGCAGATGCGCTCCGCGCCGAGATCGCGCGCGCTGTGCCGCAGTACCGCGGCATCGAGCGTTTCAAGGCGCGGGGCGATGCATTCCAGTACGGAGGGCGCCACCTCTGCGTCGACGGACAGTTCCCGCTGCCGGGCGGCAGAGCGCGATTTTGGCCCGTGGCACCGCCGCTCGCGCTGGCGCCCGAAGGGGCGCTGATGCTGTCGACGCGGCGTGGCAAGCAGTTCAACAGCATCATTCAAGCGGACGTCGACGCCCTCACCGGCGCCCACCGCGATGATGTCCTGATGTCGGTCGATGACGCACGCGCGCGGGGCCTCACGGACGGACAGCGGGTGCTGGTGCGCAGCGTCTGGGGGCAACGCGAGGCGGTCGTGCGGTGCGCAGCGATGCACCCAGGCAACGCCCAGATGCACTGGCCCGAGGCGAATGGCCTTCTGCCGCCGGACCGCACCGACCCGCACGGGGGCGTGCCGGACTACAACGCCGCGGTCTTCGTCGAGCCGGCTCCCTCGGGCGCTTAGCGCGCGGTCAGCGCCGCCGCCCCGAGCCAAGCACCCGCGCCGACACAGAGCGTGAGTGGCCAGCCTATGGGCGTGGGCGTCGCGAGCAGCACCCAGGCCGCCGCTGCCACGGGTGGACCTGGGGCGAGCCACCGCCGCAGCGAGGCTGAGTCATCCTGTGGCGCAGACAGGCCGGGAGCGAGGCTGAACCCATCAAAGCGCGCGGCCTGACCATCGACGTCCGAGCGGAGAGCGCCGCCCGGAGTGTCGGTGAGTTCAATGATGCTCGTGGGCGAATGAACGCGTCGACCCGTCGAGGTGTCCTCAATGCGCCACGCCGCGGGGTCGCGCCGCACGAACGGCGACGCCGCCTCGTCGAGTGACAAGGCGCACACGAGCCACGCGAGCGCGACGCCGGGGAGCGCGACGACCTCGGGCCGCCAGCCGAGCGCGGACAGGGCGACGTCGAGGCGCGCGCCGCGGGCCCACGAGAGCGTCACGCAGAGGCCCAGACACGCGGCGGGCGGCAGGCCTACGGTCACCACCCGCGCGACATCGAGCGGGCGGCCCTCGGCCGCGGTGAACGCCAGTGCGACGAGCACCTCGATGACCAGCAGTGCACACGTCCAACCTGCCTGCGTGGCGACGAGTTGTAGGCTGAGCCGGGCGTGTCGGGTCATTCGTGCGGGCTCCGTCGAAAAGCCGCGTTTGCGGCCTCGAATGCGCCTAGAATGCCGCGCGGAGGACTACTGTGCGCAAGACCAAGATCATCGCGACCATCGGACCAGCGACCCGCTCGCCCGAGATGCTGAAGAAGCTCATCGACGCGGGCATGAACGTCGTCCGCATCAACATGAGCCACTCGACCCAAGACGAGGCCGCCGGCATCATCGCCGACCTGCGGACCTTGTCCGACAAAGTCGGCATTCTCGTGGACACGAAGGGCCCCGAGATCCGCACCAACGAGGTCGAGGCGCCCTACGTCATCGAGCAGGGCGAGACGATCATCGTCCGAGGCGGCGAGCCGGGGATGTCGAAGCCGGGGTTGCTCCGCGTCTCGCACCCGACCATCGCGCGCGTGCTCGACCGAGGCAGCTCGGTGCTGGTGGACGACGGTCAGATCGAGCTCATGGTCGTCGAGATCGACGGAGACGACGTGCACTGCCGTGTGGTGCGCGGCGGCACCATCAAGACGCGCAAGGGGGTGAACATTCCCGATGCGCGCCTCGGCCTGCCCTTCATGTCGGAGCGGGACGCGTCGGACATTCGCTTCGCCGTTCGACAGGGCGCCGACTTCATCGCGGCGTCGTTCGTCAGCGAGCCCGAGGACGTCGAGCAGCTCCGCAACCTCGTGACCCAAGAAGGCGGCCACACGGCGATCATCTCGAAGATCGAGAGCCGACTGGGCGTGAAGAACCTGGCCGACATCATCGCGCTCTCGGACGGCATCATGGTCGCGCGCGGCGACCTAGGCGTCGAGATCCGCGCCGAGGAGGTCCCGGTCGTTCAGAAGCAGATGATCGACGCGTGCCGAGCGGCCGGCAAGACGGTGGTCGTCGCGACCGAGATGCTCGAGTCCATGACCCGCAACCCGCGGCCGTCGCGCGCTGAGACGTCGGACGTCGCGAACGCGGTCTTCGAGGGCACCGACGCCATCATGCTCTCGCAGGAGACCACGGTCGGGAAGTACCCGATCGACGCGGTGGCCACGATGTCGCGCATCGCTGAGTTCGCTGAGCGGGAGACCGCCCGAACCTCGATGAAGCTGCCCGGCGGTGCGCACGCGAGCGAGGTGTCGGAGCTTATCTGCAAGGGCGCCTGGCTCGCGGCGAGCGAGCTCAAGGTCAAGGCGATCCTCGTGCCGACGTCGAGCGGCGCGACGGCGTTGCGGATGTCGCGCTATCGGCCCGCCGTGCCCATCCTGGTCACGACGCCCGAACTCGCCGTCGCGCGACGTCTGTCCCTCTGCTACGGCTGCCATCCGCTGACGATGCGCATCTACGGCCGCATGGAGAACGTGATCCGACGCTCGTGCGAGGCCTTCGTCGAAGAGGGCTCGCTGCGTCGCGGCGACGTCATCGCGGTGGTCGCGGGCGTACCGACGGGCCGCTCAGGCACCACCAACCTGCTCTCAGTCCAGAGCGTCGAGAATCTGGTCGGTCGGGAGCCCGACGACCGCGTTTCTTGACCGCCGCTCGTATGTCCATATCCTACCTTTCAGGACTTGGGCATACAGGAGGCTCTCATGCAGACCGAAGCGCGTATCCCGAATGGACGCGTCGAGCACCGCAAGCCGCTCGACATCTACGTCAACAAGATGATCAACGGCGTGCCGCACCTCGCCCGCACGCGGAACATCAGCCGCCAAGGCGTCTACCTGCACCGCCTACTTGAGCCCCGCACGCCCGCCCAAGCGCGTATCGCGCTCGAGTTCGTCCTGCCGGGCACGGACGAGGTCCTGTGGCTCGACGCGGAGATCGTGCACGGCCGCAACACTCGAAAGGGCGTGGGCCTGCGCTTCGTGGACTTGAGCCCGCGGGACGAGGCGCTGCTGCACGGCTACCTCGACGCGGCCTGATTTGCGCGGATTGACGGCGCAGGCGCGCCGCGACGCTGCTATGGTGATTGGACCATGGCTGTCCGTGTCCTGACCCAAGTGGCGCGCCCCGGCGTACGCCTCGCGAGCCCCGTCATCATGCCGGACGGCAAGGTTCTGCTCGGGCGGGGCACTGTCCTCGCGGCGCGCCACCTCGCGGTGCTGCACGACCTCGGCGTCAAGGTCGTCGAGGTCGAGGACGATGGCCGCTTGGGTGCGTGGGAGATCGCGCCACAGACGGACGCGTGGCTGGCCGCGCTCGAGGCGAGGTTCCTGCCCGTGGGCCATGATCGCCGCATGGTCGCACTGCGCGACGCGGTCAAGGACGTCTACCTCGACTACCTGCGACGCTCGGAGGGGCGCTAAATGGCGCTCTTTCGCAAGCCCGCAGCGGATGAGCCGACCGAGGACGCGCTCCTCGACGATATCGGACGGCGCATGCTGAAGCGTCGCGTCGACGCGCTCAAGAGCCTGCCGACGTTCCCAGAATCCATCCTCCGCCTCAACCGCCTGCTCTCTGAAGACGGTGCGAAGGAGTCCTTGCAGAAGATCGCGGGCGTGATCGAGACGGATCCTGTCCTCTGCGCGCGCATCCTGCGGCTCGTGAACTCCGCGTTCTATGGGGTGAGCGGTGCGATCATCACCGTCTTCGACGCCCTCCTGATGCTCGGGCTCGACGTGGTGAAGGGGCTCGTCGTCTCGACCACGGTGAGTGACATGTTCTCGGGGCGCGGCAGCGCGCTCGACGGCCTTTGGGAGCACTCCTATGGCTGCGCGATCGCCGCGGGGGCGCTCGGTCGCACACTGGGCATGTCGCGCTGCGAGGAGCTCTCGGCCGCCGCGCTGATGCACGACCTGGGCAAGATGGTGCTCGCGTCCCAGCTCACGGACGAGTACCGCGCCGTCGTGGCACAGGCCGTGGCCGACGGCCGCACCATTCGCGAGACCGAGGCGAAGATGCTCGGTGTGACGCACGACGAGATTGGGCACTGGCTTGTCCTCCGCTGGAAGCTGCCCGTGGCGATCGCCGAGCCGATCGCGCGGCACCACGAGCCCATGAAGGCCGGCAAGTACGCCGACACGGCGTCCGTGGTGCACGTCGCCGACCTGATGATCCGCGGGTACGGCTTCGGCTTCGCGGGGGACCGCATCATGCCCATGCTCGACGAGGGCGCGTGGCGTCACCTGAGCCTCAACCCCGACAAGCTGCGGAACGCCGTGCGGCGGATGCAGGACGACCTGCACGCCGCGATGAACCACGTCAACACGCTGCAGACGACCTGACGCCGGTGCCAGAGAGCGGCTCCCACGACGACCCCTCGGCGACGCTTCTTGCGCTGCGGCGTGAGCGGGACGATCTGGCGCGCATGGTCGGCGACCTCAACGCGCGCTTCGAGGAGAAGGTCGAGGAGCTCTCGCTTGTGCGCCAGGTCGGCGACGCGCTCGGCGCGAGCCTCGACTTCGGCACGGTCTGCGGGCGAACGGTCGACCTGATTCACGAGGCGCTCGCCCCAGAGAGTTGCTCGATCTTCATCGTCTCCGAGGACGCCGCGGGGGTGCCTCAGGGCCTGGTACTCGCGGCCGGGCGGAGCGCGGACGACGACGCCGCCCGCGTCTTCGAGGTCGCCGCGGAGCAGCCTCGGTTTCGGATGGGCGAGGGCATCGCTGGCCAGGTGGCCCAGTCGCGGCGCGCGATTCGGCTCGGTCGGGCGGGGGACGACCCCCGGTTTGTGCCGCGCTTAGGGGCGCCACATGACACCCAGTCACTGCTGTGCCTGCCCCTGCTCGTGCGTGACCGAGTCGTGGGCGTCATCAACCTGTCCGACTCTGCGCCGGACGCCTTCGAGCCGCGGCACGAGCGCCTGTTGGCCATCATCGCGAACGCCGTCGCGATGGCCGCCGAGAACGCGCGGCTCTTCTCCGCGGTGAGCCGGAGCCGAGAGGCGCTCGCGAACGAGAACCGCAGCTTGCGGCAGGCCCTCGCCGAGCGCACTGCGCCGTCGGGACTCGTCGGCGCGAGCCCAGCCTTTCGCGCCGCCATTCAGCTCGTCGAGAAGGTCGCCGACACGACCGCGAGCGTGCTGATTACCGGCGAGAGCGGCACCGGCAAGGAGATGATCGCGCGGACGATTCACCAGCTCAGCGCACGGCGCGAGCGGACCTTCGTGGCGATAACTGTGCGGCGCTGCCCGAGAGCCTGCTCGAGGCGGAGCTCTTCGGTATCGAACGGGGTGTGGCGACGGGCGTCGACGCGCGGGCGGGCACTTTCGAGCGGGCGGACGGGGGCACACTCTTTCTCGACGAGATCGGGGACATGGCGCCGACGACGCAGGCGCGCGTCCTCCGTGTGCTCCAAGAGCGGCAGGTCGTGCGGGTGGGCGCGCGCAAGCCCCTCGACGTGGATGTTCGACTTGTCGCCGCGACCCACCGCGACCTGAGCGCCGAGATCAAGGCGGGGCGGTTTCGCGAGGACCTGTTCTACCGACTCAAGGTCGTCACATTGCATCTGCCCCCGCTGCGCGAACGACGCGAAGACCTCGTCCCGCTGGCGATGCACTTCGTCTCGCGGTTCTCGGCACGGCACGGTCGCCCCGAGCGGCCGCTCTCCCGGTCGGCGGCCCGGGCGCTCTTGGCCCACCGCTGGCCGGGCAATGTGCGCGAGCTCGAGCACGCCATCGAACAGGCAGTACTGGTCGCCGAGGGGGCCGAGGTCGAGCCGAGCGATCTGGGGCTCGCGGCGGCCGCGCCCTCGGGCGTTCGGGTTGACCTGCCAGACCACCTTGAGGACCTGCACGAGGCCGTCGACGAAGTGACCGAAGTCGCTGAGCGCCGGCTGATCGAGCGGGCGCTCGCGGTCGCCGACGGCAACCGCACGCACGCGGCGCGCGCGCTGGGGATCTCGCGGCGGGCGCTCCTCTACAAGATCAAGCGACTCCGCGTCGAAGGGTAGCGCGCAATCGGTTGCACACTTCGAGCGGCGTGCTGTGCATTGATTTGCACACTGATGAGCAGCTTGTCGTTCAATGGATTGCGCTGTTTGAGTCGCGGATTCGATGCGCATGTGTGTGCAAAACGTTGCACACTTGAACTCGCCGGATAATGTCGCACCGCTGTCGCGCATGGATTTGCGCGCTCGTTTGGGCCCCGCGAGCGTTGGCACGCCCGTTGCTCTTGTTCTCCTGCGAGGCGTCTGACCCACGCCGGAGAACCCATGGTCCAGACACAGACCCACTGCTATCACCTGCTCGGCCTGTCCGAGTCCGCGACCTTGACCGAGGTTAAGCGGGCTTATCGTCGCCTTGCGCGCACGATGCATCCGGACGCCGGCGGTGACCACGCGCGCTTCGCCGAGATCACGGCAGCATATAACGTGCTGACGGGGCGAAGCGCGCCGGCGAAGGCTGCGCCGCGACCGCGTTCGGACGAGGACTTCGATCGCGACGCAGCCTTCGCTGACTTCCGACGCCGTGCTGCGACCTTCCGCACGCGCACCGGAACCACTGCGCAGCCTGATTCGGCCGCGCAGCCCGAGGGGGACACGCAGGTCGAAGACGCGCCTCAGGCCGAGCACGCCTCGGTCGATGGGCTTGAGACGGCTCAGGTCACCCCCGAGGTGCCGCGCAAGCCTGGCCTCTGGGCTCGCCTGCGCAGCCGGCTGCGCCGCGCGCGTGTCCGCGCCATGGACGGCACCGACGTCCGAACGCCCCTCAGCGTTGACTTGGAGATGTTATTGCGGGGGGGCGAGCGCCTCGTCGCCGTTGAGCGGCTTGTCGCTTGCCCGAGCTGTGCGGGGCAGGGGAGCGCGCTGTGTGTCTGCGGCGGCGAGGGTCGCGTGCTGACGCGTGAGAAGGTCAAGGTCGTGGTACCCGCGGGCGCGCGCCCCGGGGCGCAGCTCCGGCTGCGTCGCAAGGGCAACGACGGCGTCGCTGGCGGCGCCACGGGGGACCTGTATCTGGACCTGCAGCCTATCGAGATTACGGGGTACCTGCGCGAAGGCGCCGACCTCCGTGGCACCCTTGAGGTGCCGTCCACTCTGGCCCGCCAAGGAGGCGCGTTGGCCATTCCTACACCTTGGGGCTCGGTGAGACTGGATGTCCCACCCGGTACCCGTGATGGCATGCGCTTTCGGCTGCCGGGGCAGGGCCTGCCTCGGTGGCAAGGCGCGGGCCGCGGTGAACTCTACCTGCTCGTCGCTGTGCGCTGATGCGGGCCGGCAGTGTCTCCGCACGCGGCGGCGTGGCGATCGCCGCGACGACCGCGAAGCCGCACACGGTCGACCGCATCGTCGACGCCGTGGCCGGCATGTTCGGCATGGCGCCGACGGTCGACTTTGCGCCCGTCGACGGCGTATTCAAGGCCGAAGTCCAGGTCGACGCCCGCGCGAATGGGCTCCAGGCCACTCAGCGGGTCAACGCCGCGGGTGAGGGGCAGTCGGTTCGGCTCTACAACCGCCGCGGCCGCGAGGTCTACATGCAGCCCGCCGAGCTCGGCCGCTTCGTTGACGAGCGCGCCTAGCCTCCCGCATCGGCGCGCGCCGCTTTCGCTTGGCCCCGGGTTCGCGTAGAAACCGCGCGATGTCCGCTCAGTCCAAGACAGAGGTCACGCTGGAGGCTCGGTTCGGCATCCCAGCCGGCGTGAAGCTCACCCCCATGATGCGGCAGTACGTCGCGGCGAAGGAGCGCTACCCCGACGCGCTGCTCTTCTTTCGCATGGGGGACTTCTACGAGATGTTCTACGCGGACGCTGAGCTGGGCGGGCAGCACCTCGGCCTGACCGTCACGAGCCGCGACAAGGACTCGACCGTGCCCGCGCCGATGTCGGGCTTTCCGCACCACCAACTCTCGACCTACCTGGCGCGCGCGCTCGGCGCGGGCCTCAAGGTGGCGGTCTGCGACCAGCTCGAGGACCCCGCTCAGGCCAAGGGCATCGTCGAGCGCGGCATCACCCGGGTCGTCACGCCCGGGGTCATTCTCGATGGCGAGAGCCTCGACGAGCGCGCCAACAACTACTTGGTCGCGCTCGTCCGTGGGCCCGAAGACCGCTTCGCGTTGGCGGCGTTGGATGTCTCGACCGGTGACTTTCGGGCGACCGAGGTCTTGGGGGCGGCCGCGCTCCGTTGCGAGCTCAGTCGTCTGGAGCCCCGAGAGGTCCTGCTGACCGACGACGACGCGCAAACACCCGTCGCCGCGGGCGAACGCCTGAGGCGCGTTGCGGTGTCGCGCCCCGGGCAGGTCTTCTTCGAGCCCGAGGCCGCGCGCAGGCACCTGAGTCGGCTGGTCGGCCCGAGCGGCGACCCCGCGCTGGTCGCGCTGGAGTCCTGGGGCTTCGCAGCGCCGAGTGATGTGCTGTCCGCAGCCGGCGCGGTCGTCGCGTACGTCATCGACACCCAGCGCAAGCTGCCCGACCACACGCGCCTGCTCTCGCCCTACCGGGTGCAAGACACGCTCGTGCTCGACGAGACCGCGAAGGCGAACCTGGAGCTCTTCAAGACGCTGCTCGAGGGGCGCAAGCAGGGCGCTCTGCTCGGCGTGATTGACCGCGCCTCGACCGCGATGGGCGGGCGGCGCATGCGACATTGGCTGTCGTTCCCGCTCGTTGACCCGGCGGCGATCAACCGGCGGCTCGACGCCGTCGAGGCCCTGCGAGATGAGCCCGAGCGTCGCGACCAGCTCGTGGCCTTGCTCAAGCGGACGCATGACCTTGAGCGGCTGAACGGGCGCATCGCCGCCGGCGCTGCAGGCCCCCGTGAGCTGTGGGCGCTGCGGACCAGCCTTGAGCTCGTCCCGGCGCTCAGGGCGACGGTCGAGGCCGTCCCTGCGCTGGCGGCGCTCGCAACTCCACTGCGCGACGTCAGCGACGTTGTCGCGCTCGTCACGGCCACCATGGTCGACGACCCGCCCTCGCAGCTCAAGGACGGCGGTGTCGTGCGGCCAGGCTTCGACGAGGCCCTCGACGAGCTCGTCAGCCTCGCGACGAACGGCAAAGACTGGCTCTCTCAGCTCGAGGCGCGCGAGCGTGAGCGCACGGGAATCGGGTCGCTGAAGCTCGGGTTCAACCGCGTCTTCGGCTACTACATCGAGGTCTCGAACGCGAACCGTCACGCGGTGCCGACGGAGTACATTCGCAAGCAGACGCTGGCGAACGCGGAGCGGTACTACACCCCCGAGCTCAAGACGTTCGAAGAGAAAGTCTTGAACGCGGAGACGCGGCGGCTCGCGCTCGAGCAGGAGATTTTTCAGGCGCTGCGGGACGAGGTCGCGACCTATGCCGGCGTGGTGGCCGAGGTCGCTTCGGGGGTCGCGGACCTCGACGCGCTCGTCGCGCTCGCCGACCTTGCGCACCGTCACCGCTTCGTGCGCCCCGAGGTCGATGACAGCGACGTCCTCGACATCGAAGACGGCCGGCACCCGGTCGTTGAACAGGCGGTCGGGCGTGACCAGTTCGTCGCGAACTCGGTGCGGCTCGACCGCGACGAGCAGAGCCTCATCGTGCTCACGGGGCCGAACATGGCTGGCAAGAGCACGATCATGCGTCAGGTCGCTCTGATCACACTCCTGGCGCAGATGGGCAGCTTCGTGCCGGCGACGCGCGCGCGGATCGGCGTCGTAGACCGCATCTTCACCCGCGTCGGCGCCGCCGATGACCTCGCCGCGGGGCGCTCGACCTTCATGGTCGAGATGCATGAGACGTCGATCATCCTGCAAGAGGCCACGCGCCGCAGCCTACTGGTGCTCGACGAGATCGGGCGGGGCACGAGCACCTTCGACGGTGTCAGTATCGCGTGGGCCGTCGCGGAGTACCTGCACGACATCGTCGGGGCGCGCACCCTCTTCGCCACGCACTACCACGAGCTCACAGACCTAGCGGCGCTGCGCCCACGGGTCCGCAACTACACCATCGCCGTCAAGGAGTGGAACGACGAGGTCGTCTTCCTGCGGCAGCTCGTCGAAGGCGGCGCGAATCGCTCGTATGGCATTCAGGTCGCGCGGCTCGCGGGCCTGCCGCGCGCCGTCATCGAGCGCGCGAAGCAGGTGCTTGAAAACCTACAAGGCCAGGAGCTCGACGAGGTTGGCCGACCCCGCCTCGCGAAGGGCTCCCCCGAGGCGCAGGCGCCCGGCGGCATGCAGCTCTCGCTCTTTGTGCCGCCCTCGGTGCCGAACGCGCCGAGCGACGTCGAGCGGCAACTTCGCGCCGCGGACCTAGAGAACATGACGCCGATTCAGGCCCTCACTTTCCTGCACGCGCTTCGGTCCCGGCTGCGGTCCTGAGCAGGAGGGCACCGTGACCTTCGAACAGGCCGTGCGTTCTTACCTGACGTGGGCGCGCGTCGAGCGCGGGCTGGGCGCGAACACCTGCGCCGCTTACCAGCGCGACCTGACCGACTTCTCGCGGCGCGTCGAGCCGACGAGCGCCGAGGGCGTGACCTCCGAGGATGTCCTGCGCTGGATCGCGCTGCGGGCGGGGGACGGCATCGCGCCCCGCTCGCAGGCGCGCGGTCTTGTCGCGCTGCGTGGCCTCTTTCGGCACTTGCTCGACGAGCACGGCGCGCAGCGTGATCCGACGTCCCTCGTCGAGCTCCCCCGCATCGGGCGGCCGCTCCCGCATACGCTCACGCTCGACGAGGTCGAGGCCTTGCTCGGTGCGCCGGACCGGTCGACGAGCATCGGTCTGCGTGACGCGACGATGCTCGAGGTGCTCTACGCGACCGGGTTGCGGGTGTCCGAGCTCGTCGGCTTGCGGCTCGACCAGATCTACCTTGAGGCAGGCTACGTGCGCGTCGTCGGCAAGGGGCGCAAGGAGCGGGTCGTGCCGCTGGGTGACCACGCGCGCCAAGCGCTTGAGACCTACCTTGTGAGCGCGCGTGGGGCGGCGTCGAAGCCAGGGGACCCTGTCTTCGTCTCGCGCCTCAAGCGGGCGATGACGCGGCAGGGGTTCTTCAAGATCCTGCGCGGCGTCGCCGCGACCGCGGGCATCTTTCGACCGATCAGCCCGCACCAGCTTCGGCACGCCTTCGCCACGCACCTGTTGGAGCGTGGCGCCGACCTGCGTAGCCTGCAGCTGATGCTCGGACACGCGGACATCGGCACGACCGAGATATATACCCACTTATCGAAAGCTCGACTCGCGCGCATTCACGCCGAGCATCACCCGAGAGGCTAAATGGACATCGATCTGGGCAGGTTTGCGCTTTCGCTCTTCACGATCGTCTTCTCGGTGACCGTGCACGAGTTCGCGCACGCTTGGACGGCCTACAAGATGGGCGACGACACCGCGGCGCGTCAGGGCCGACTGACGCTGAACCCCATGCCGCTCATGCAGGCGGAGCCCATCGGGATGGTCGTCGCGCCGCTCCTGGGTGCGTGGACCGGCTTCATGTTCGCCTGGGCGAGCACGCCCGTCGACCTGCGGCGCGTCGCTCGGCGCTTCTCGATGCGGCAGGCCAACTTTTGGATTTCGCTCGCGGGGCCGCTCAGCAACCTGTTGTTGGCCGTTGTGTCGGTTGTCCTGCTCGCGTTCATCGCGCGCGGGGGGCACGCGTCGAACCCCGACCTGGGGGAGCCGCTCTTGCTGATCAGTCAGCAGCTCGCGATCACGAACCTGACGCTCTTCTTCTTCAACCTGATCCCCGTCGCCCCGCTCGATGGCTTCGCCGTGCTTTTCTCGGCGCTGCCCCGCAGCTTCGCGCGCCTTGAGGCGGTCGTCCGCGAGTACGGTGGCATGTTGCTGCTCGTCGTGATGCTCATCGGCGCTCGCCTGATCTCGCCGCTCGTGAAGTCGGCTTATCTCGGCCTGCTCGGGCTCGCGGGACTGCTGTGAGCGAAGCCGAGGCCCCCACCAGGCCGGTCGATCCCGTTCGGCTCGACGGCGAGGCGTTCTCGGTCCATCTCCCGGCGTATGACGGCCCGCTCGAGCTCCTGCTCCACCTGATCCGCAAGGAGGAGCTCGACATCTTCGACATCCCGATCTCGCGGCTGACCGCGGCCTACCTCGCGCACCTCGAGGCCCTGCGGCAGCTCGCGATCGAGCCGGCGAGCGAGTTTCTCGTCATGGCGGCCACGCTCATGCAGATCAAGAGCGCGCTGCTCTTGCCTCGGCCGCCCGCCTCGGACGACCCAGACGCGCAGGTGCTCGACCCGCGCGAAGAACTGGTCCGACGCCTGCTCGAGTATCAGCGCTTCAAAGAAGTCTCCCGCGCCCTCGATGGGCTCCCGCGTGTGGGTCGGGACGTCTTCCTGCGTGCTGCGGGCCTTGACCGCCCGCCCGATCCCGAGGAAGAGGCCGAGCTCGCGAACGCGGATGTCTTTCGGCTCGCCGAGGCCTTTCGCGTCCTGATCAAGAAGGGCCGCTTCACGGCGCCACACGACATCTACGTCGAGCGGGTCTCCATCGCCGAGCGCATCGCCCAGATCGCGGAGCGCCTCGAGCGCGATGGCACCGCGAGCTTCGACGCGCTCTGTGAAGGCGCCCGCCACCGCGAAGAGCTGATCACGACCTTTCTCGCGCTGCTCGAGATGGCCCGCCTCAAGCTCGTTCGCGTCACCCAGGGCGACCGCCTCGGCGCTCTGTGGGTCGAGCCTCGCGTAGGCGCTATCGGCGCGCTCGGCGAAGAGGCCGCCGGCATGATGGACTTCGAAGGGGGCGCGAGCCCCGCAGGGGTCAGTCAGGCGTCTTCGTCGTCGTTCGATGGCGAGGGCGACGATGACGGGCTCGACGCGTCTTCGGACGACATGTAGTCCGGCGGGTCGCTCGGGGGCGCCTCGCTCAGGGTCTCCGCGAGCGCGTCGAGCGCGTCGAGCTCGAGCTGACGGTCGCCCGCGCGCCGCGCCTCTTCCTCGGCCCGCAGACTCTCGAGATCCCGCAGCGTTGGCATCGATCGCAGGGACTCAAGCCCGAAGACCTCCAAGAACTCTGGCGTCGTCGCGTAGAGCAGCGGGCGGCCTGGCTCGTCCTTGCGCCCGACGATCTTGACCAGCCGTCGCTCGAGCAGCGTCCGCATCACGCCGCCCGAGTCGACGCCGCGCACCTCTTCAATCTCGGCGCGGGTGCAGGGTTGCCGATAGGCGACGATGGCGAGCACTTCGAGCGACGCGCCCCCGAGGCGCGCGGCGCGCTCCGGCCAAAGTCGGCGAACGATGGGGGAGAGGTCGGGCGGTGTTCGCAGCCGATAACCACCGCCCACCTGTACGCACTCGATACCTCCGAAGGGCGTCAGCGTTGTCGACAGCCGCCGAAGCACGGCGTCGAGCTGCTGCACGGTCGTCGGTGTGCTCCACAGGCCATCCGCCGAGGCGCTCTCGAAGAGCGCGTGCAGATCGGCCGCGCTGAGCGGGTGCTCGCTCGCGAGGAGCAGCGCCTCGACCGCGCGGCCGAGCGTGTCTTCGTCGCTCATGTCAGGGGCCCCCCGGGTCGGCCTCGATGAACGCGTTGAGCGCCGCGCGCAAGGCAGGCTCCGCGTCCCTGTCGCTCGCCGTCAGATTGGCCTTCTCGCGCGGGTCGGCGACAAGATCGAAGACCGCCGTGCGTCCCGCCGTCACGTCCCGGATCGCCTTGCGTTTCGTCGCGCTCGTCGCAGCGACGAGATGTGTCTCGTAGTTCGGGTAGGGGAGCTGCTCCGCGAACACGACGCGGTCTGCAGGCCACCCCGGCTCGCCCCGCATGAGCGGCTGCAGGCTGAGCCCGAGGGCGCGCTCCGCACGCAGGCCCGTGACGTCCGCGAGCGTCGGTAGAATATCAATCAAGCTCACGGGCGCCTCGACGCGTCGTGCCGAGATACCGGGGACGCGGATAAAGAGCGTCGCGCGGATCTCCTCTTCGAAGAGGTGTCGCCCATGGAAGAGCACACCATGCTCCTTGAAGGCCTCACCGTGGTCACTGAAGAGCACGACCACGGTGTCCTCTCGGAACGCGGGCGAGTCGAGCACGTCGAAGACAGGCTTCAGGTGACGGTCGACGAAGGCGATCTCGCTGTCGTACTTGTCCATGAGCTCGTCGCCGAAGTCTGCGACCTCGGGGTGGGCCATGTACTTGCCATGCGGGTCGAAGTAGTGGGCGAAGAGCACAAACGGCTTGCCCGTTGCCCGGAGCCCTTGAAGCCGCTCGACGACACGCGGTGTCAGGTCGGGGGCGGCCGACTGCGTATTGCTGTCCTTGATGGAGAGCGCGCCGCGGTTGTCCCACGACCCCACACCTTGCTTGATGCCCGTCGCCTTGTCCCAGTACCAATGCGCGGTCTGCGCCTCGGTCGAGTATCCGGCCCGCGCGAAGACCTCGAAGACGGTCTCGTTCTCGTCTGTGAGCGCGCCGTAGTTCGCGAAGCGCTTTTGCCATGAAACGCGCGACGCGTAACGGCCTGTGAAGACGGCCGGCATCGACCGCGGCGTGTTCGGCGATGCCGCCAGCGTGTGGTCGAAAGCGACGCTCTCGCGCGCGAAGGCGTCGATGTTCGGGCTGGTCTTGCGCTCGTAGCCGGAGAAGCTCAGGTGGTCGGGTCGCAGCGTGTCGATGGCCAGCAGCACGACGTTCAGCGGCCGCCCCCGCTGCGTCGCAGACGGGGGGAACGCCGCTGGCGCGCTTGTGGGCGTCGGTGGTTCGGTCGGCGGGGGCGCGTCGCCGTCCACGCAGTTGTCGTCGACGCCATTGCCCGGGACCTCGCGCGCGCCCGGGAAGATCTCGGCGTTGCCGTCGTCGCAGTCTCCTCCGCCGAATCGGTCGGAGATCCCGTCGCCATCGCTGTCGGTCAGTCGCCGGAGCGCGCCTACGGCAATCCCGGAGAGCCCGCCACTTTCCATCAGCGCCGCGCTCGCTTCGCCTGATCGTGCGAGAGAGACCGCGCCGGAGAGCGCTGCAATCACCGCGCCGACGACGCAGCCCGCCGCCGCGCGGCGCGCGGGCGCAGCCCATCGCTCTGTCGCGAGCGCGACGATGGGCGTCGCGAACGTACCGAGTGCGACGACTACCCAGCCGCCGAGTCGCCACGCGCCCAGGTCCAGCCGGCTCAGTGCGACCACGCCCACGATCGCGACGCCCATCACCGCGACGAGCACAATGAAGTACGACAGGCGGATACCCAGCACTCGGGCTGTGGGGCAGAGCCTCACGACCGCGGCGCGACAGGCCGCGCGCAGGGTCGGCACAAAGTACTCCGCGGCCGTCCAGCCGGCGAGCGCCGCCAGCGCCGTGAACGGCCCCGCGAAGGTCCGCTGGACGAAGCCGTGGGCCAAGTAGCCCCCCACGAACGCGGCCGCCGCGATGATGGGGAGCGAGAGCAGGCGGGCACAGACCGTCGCAGCCGAGCTCGCCTCAGCTGCCGCGTCATCGACGGTCGGCGTGACCAGCGGTCCCCGACGCCAGCCGATAAGCGCAGCGGCATGGAATACAGCCGATGTGAGGCCGACCAGGAGCGCAAGTGCGACCGCGCCGAAGCGCGCGCCCGACGTGGCATCGGATGGAGAGGTAGAGAGGGAGAGCGCCTCGTAAGCGCCCAGCGCCCCGAAGACGGTCGCCCCGCTCGCCAAGGTCCAGAGCACGCTCGCCGTGCGGGAGAGTTCAGTGGGTCTCATCGGCGCGGCATCGTGGGAGATGCGCCCCTGCCTGTCAACGCGCCGGCGCTTGACCGCACCCGGTCCGCGGCGCACGATGCGCGGCCTTGAAGCGCACTGTGACCAAGCCGTCTCCGCGCTGGGCGCGCGCGCTCGTCTGGGCTGCCGCGCTCGGTGGCTGCGCCACGCCCGACGCCGCGGCACCGGTCGCGCCGTCGTCGACGCCAAGGGCCATTGAAGTCGCGGACGCGGTGGCATCATCGAGCGGCACGGCGGCTGACCCGAGCGATGTCACGTGGACGCTCGAGACCGACCTCGGGGCCGAGGCGCTCCGCGCGCACGTCCGCCGCGAGGGCCCGGTTCTTGATCCTCGGGGACCTGGTTGGGCGCGTGTGGCGCAGGTCGGTGACCGCGCTCAGTGGCTGCCCCGGAAACCCGGAGACACGTCTGGCCTCGCGTGGCCCGAGGGCATCTCAACGACGCTTTTCTTTCCCGTCGGGGACGAGGGCGCGGCCCTCCGGTCGGGCTCTGTCTTCATCAAGGGCATCGCGGCGGGGCAGCGGGTCTCGATCTTCCTCGACGAACGGCCCGTTGCGACGGTCGGCATCCCGATGACGGGTCGCCGTGTCACCTTTAGCCTGCCCGAAGGCGGCCTCGCGCCGGGTGAGCACCGCCTCCGGCTTTGGTTCGCGTTCACGCGCTTCGTTGGCAAGCGCCGCACGCCCGGCGGCATCGGCGCCATCACGTTCAGCCCGAGCGCGACTCCAGAGGACCCGCCGCGCGAGTGGCTCGCCACCCAGGGGGCGGGGGCAGGCGCGAAGCCGGTCATGCTGGCGGGCGCGCCGGCCGCGTGGACCTTCTCGCTCTGGGCGCCGCCAGAGGCGCGCTTCGTCGCGGACACCACGAATACGGGCGGGACGCCCGTTGAGTTTGCGGTGTGGGCTCAGCGCGACGGCGCAGCGCCGGAGCGCCTGGGCGCAGCGCAAGTCGCGCCGGGGGGCGCGGCGCCGCTGGTCGTTCCGCTCGGCGCTTACTCCGGCCAGCCGATTCGGCTCACGCTGCAGACGACCGGCACGCCGGCCGCCTTGGCCTCCGCAGGCTGGGTCGGTGCGCGTATCGAGGGCGTTCAGCGCGGCGCGACCATGCTCTCGCCGGTCCGCAACGTTGTCGTCTGGGCGGTTGACGGGCTGCGCGCAGACCGTGTCGGCCTCGGACGATTCGGCGAGTTCCCGGCGACGCCGACGATGGACCTTTTGCGGCGCGAAGGGGCGGCCCTGACAGACGTGTGGTCGGGCGGCGCCGCGCCGAGCGATGGGCACCGAAGCCTCATCGAGCCGATGCCGGGCGCGACGACCTTGCCGGCGCTCGCGATCGCGCGCGGCCGCTTCGCCGCATACTTCGGGACCTCCGAGGGCATCGACCCGACGCTCGCGGCGACCTTCACCACATCACAGGACCTGCGTCGCACAGGCGAGCCCGACGAGACGCGCGTCGTGTTGCGGGAGCTCGACGACTGGCTCGACGTCCGCAAGAAGAACCCGTTCTTTGTCTATCTCTCCTCGGCTGAGCCGCGGCGTCCGCACGCGACACCCGCGCCCGGCTACCAGAAGGCCTACTTTCGGCGGCGCCAGTTCGACCTGCCACCGGAGGGCGATGACGCCGCCGAAGCGGCCGCCGAGCGGGCCCAGCGGGCCGCGGACTACGACGCGCAGGTGACGGCCGCCGACTACTGGCTCGGCCAGTTGGTGGCGGTGCTCGAGCGGCGGGGCGTTCTACGACAGACCGCGATCCTCGTCGTCGGGACCGTCGGTCAAGACCTCGACGCCCCGGTGCACCGAGCAGACAGCGCTCGATTGAGCCCGGAAGTCCTCCGTGTCCCCGCGATCGTGTGGCACCCCGACCACGTTGCGGCGACGCCACGAGCCCTCTCCGCGGGCGGGACCTTGGTGGATCTGGCTGGCCTCGCCGCGGAGCTGCTCGGTGCCGAGCGGCCTGCTGCGTGGCGGACCGTGCCCCTCGCGCACGCGCTCTTCGACGCCTCACCTCTCCCGCTCCGTCCCGCTGCGGCCCGCCTCGGCACCCAGCTCACCGGCCGCTGGGGCGATTGGTGGCTGGACACCTCCGTCCGCGGGGTCGTGCTGTGGAACATCGCGTCCCAAGCCCGCCCGCCGGTGGACGTCTCAATGACGCACCCCATCACGCTTCGCCTGCTGCGAGACGGCTTGGTCGATGCAGCGCGGACGCCCCAGCCGAGCCCCGAGACCAAACCGCGGTGAACGCGGCGACTGATGCTTGACAAGCGGGGGGGGGATCTCTAGGGTGCGGCGTCCTCGCTCAACCTGAGAGTAGCGTTCATGGCCGTCACGATTCGTCTTCAGCGCTTCGGCGCGCGTAAGTCCCCGTTCTACCGCGTCGTCGCCACCGACTCGCGCAACAAGCGCGACGGCGAGTTCCTCGAGCTCCTCGGCACCTACGATCCGCTCAAGAAGCCGGCCGCCGTGCAGCTCAAGACCGATCGCATCGCCTACTGGCAGGGCGTCGGCGCGCAGACGAGCGACACCGTCGCGAGCCTGCTCCGTCGTCACGCCCGCACCGGCGCCTGAGCTTGACCGTGCGCGCTGAACGCGTCTCCGCGGACGAGCTCGTCCGCTTCATCGTGACCTCGATCGTCGAGGACGTCGACGCCGTCGACGTCTACCCGACTGAAGGGCGTCACGGCCCCACGCTCGCCATCCGAGTCGCCGAGGGCGACCGGGGCGTCGTGGTCGGACGTCAAGGTCGAACGATCAAGTCGATCGAGCACATCGTGCGTCTGGCGTGGGGCGCTCAAACGCCTGCGCTGGACGTGGCGTCCGGTTGAGTCTGCGCGTCGAGCTGGGCCGCGTCGGGAGACCTCACGGGATCCGAGGCGAGGTCCGGGTTTGGGTGCACAACGCAGAGACACAGCTCCTGAAGCCCGGGCGGGTCATGCCGCTCGGCGTCGAAGGCGCAGCGCCTGCGAGCTTTGAGATTGAGCGTGTGCGTCGTGACCCTCAGGGCTTTGTCGTGAAGCTCAGGGGGGTGGACGACCGGGACGCAGCCGGATCTTTGAACAGCATGGTTTGGACGGATGACCGGGCGAGCTTCTCGCGACCGGGCGTGGGTGAGTTCTATCACGTCGACCTCGTCGGGGCTGAGGCCTTCGACGCCGACGGGCAGCTGCTTGGCCGCATCACGGACGTGTTCTCAACGCCCGCCTCGGACATCATCACGGTCGCGCTCGCGGACTGCGAATTGCTGGTGCCCTTCGTCGATGAGTATATCGCGGGCGCTGGCCCTGAGGGCCGCGGCGTGCGTCTGCGTAACCTCGACGCGTTGCGTTCGCCTGTCGAGGCCTGAGCGACGTGAAGCTCGTCGTCGTCACGCTCTTCCCGGGGCTGATCGAAGGGTATCTCTCGCAAGGTATCGTTGGCCGAGCGGCGGCGCGGGGGCTCTTCACGACGACGCTCGTGGACCCCCGGGCCTTCACGGAGGACCGACACCGCACGGTGGACGATGTCCCGTTCGGCGGGGGCGCAGGGATGGTGATGAAGCCAGAGCCGCTCGCGCGCGCGATCGACTCGGTCGAAAAGGTCGCGACGCGCGTTCTGCTCTCGCCGACTGGGCGCCCGTTTCGACAGGCGGACGCCGAGCGCTTCGCGCGGCTCGGCTCTGTGATGTGCGTGTGCGGACGATACGAAGGGATCGACCGGCGCGTGATCGACTCGCACATCGACGAGGAACTGTCGATCGGCGACTTTGTCCTATCGGGGGGGGAGCTCGGCGCGCTCGTCATCATCGACGCAGTCGTCCGGCTGCTGCCCGGCGCGCTGGGCAATGAGCAGTCGGCCGTTCATGAGACCTTCACGAGCGGCCTTCTGGAGCACGCGCACTACACCCGCCCAGCGGAGTGGCGTGGCGCTGCCGTCCCCGACGTGCTGTTGAGCGGTCACCATGCTGAGATTGAACGCTGGCGACGCCGCGAGTCTTTGAGGCTCACGGCGGAGCGGCGCCCTGAACTACTGAACCAAGTCAACTTGTCTGGCGAGGAGCGTCGATTCGTCGACGCCCTCCTAAGCGTGAGGAGCACGAACGATGAACGCCCTGATGGCGGTCGAGAATAGTCTGCTGCGGAGTGACCTGCCGGCCTTCCGGACCGGTGACACCGTGCGGGTGCATGTAAAGATCAAGGAAGGCGAGAAGGAGCGCGTTCAGGCGTTCGAGGGCGTCTGCATCCGGCGCCATGGCGACGGCGTGCGCGCCACCTTCACCGTGCGCAAGGTGAGCTTCGGCATCGGCGTGGAGCGTATCTTCGCGACGAACAGCCCGACCATCGAGAAGGTCGAGATCGTGCAGGCGGGCCGTGTTCGCCAGGCGCGCGTCTACTACCTGCGTAACCTGTCCGGCAAGGCCGCCCGCATCAAGCCTCGCTGAGGCACGGGTGAGAGAATGCCCGAGGGCGCGGCGCGTCGCTTGACGTCGCCCGGTCGCCTGAGTGGACGCGCCGAGACAGGCGCGCGTGGCGAAGCACTCGTCGCGGCGCAGCTTGAGCACGACGGCTACACCATCGTGGCGCGCAACTGGCGGTGCCCGGTGGGTGAGCTCGACATCGTCGCGTCACTCGGCGACCTGCTCGTCTTCGTCGAGGTGCGCACCGTGACGAGCGACTTCCTTGAGACACCCGTGCTGAGCGTGAACCTCGGCAAGCAGGGGCGGGTTGGACGAGCGGCGGACGTGTGGCTCCGAGCCCACGCCGCTCAGCCCGATCGCATCCGCTTCGACGTCGCGGGGGTGAGGCTCGACGGCGAGACCCACCACATCGAGTACGTCGAGAACGCCTTCGTGCCGGCGTTCGCTTGGTGAGCGGAGCCGCTGCGAGCAGCCGCGCTCAGTTGTCCGTGTCGACCTTACGGACGCAGTAACACTCGGGCTGGAAGCCCGTTGCCGGGTCAGGCTGGCACGCGGTGTCATTCGCGTTGTCAGCGCAGCCGCCCAAGATCGGGCAGCACAGCGACTCGCCCTCGCACTCGGAGTTCGACGTGCAGGGTTCGCTGCAGAAGGGGCTCGAGCCGCGATAGACGAGGCAGGTTCGGGTCTCGCAGCCGGCGTAGTTGTTCACCGCGCAGGACGCCTTCGACGCGAGCCGCGGGTCGGTGGCGCCGGCGTCCGGCTGGTCGTCGGTCGCTGTTGTGTTGCACGCGTTCTGAAACGTCGGGCTCTTCGGGAGCTTGCAGGGCTGTCCGAAGCCCGTGTCACATGCGGCTAGGCCAACGAGCGCAGCGGCCACGAGGCCGACGCGAACGAAGGTCGATGTTTCGGGCTTCATGCACTCTCGCTTTCTGCGGCGCAGAATACTAGCCCTGAACGGGTCGAAGTCAATGCCGAAGTCAGCGGCCTGCGGCGCGGAAAATCCTTTCGTTTTTGGGGGGGCGCCTCTTATAACGGCGGCACGGTGCCCCTGCGGAGCGATGGGAGGTTTCTGATGCGCGCGATGCTGCTGCTGCTGCTCGTAACGGGCTTGATGGCCCCGCCCATAACGGCCCGCGCGGCCGACGACGGCATGGACTTCGCGCCCGTCAGCGTAGAGGGCGACAAGGAGGCCGCGGGTGAACTCGAGGAGGCCCTCGCCGCCTACAAGCGCCGCGATTGGTTCCGTGCGAGCGTGATCCTCCACCGCGTCGTGTCGCGCAACGAGGTCGCGGTCACGCCCATCGAGCAGAAGGCCGAGTACTCACTCGGCAAGACGCTCTACCGGCTCGGTCTCTTCCAAGCCTCGCTCAACTTCTTCGACCGGGTCGTGCAGGCGGGCCCCGAACACCGCTACTTCAAGGCGACGTGCAAGTGGCTGTACTACTTGTCGCGCAAGCTCTCGGGTGACCCCGGCCTGCTGGAGAAGATCGCCAAGTTCAAGACCGAGGACTGCCCCGTCGAGTTCCGCCCCGAGATGGCCTATTTGCTCGGGCAGTACCACTACAAGAAGGGGTCGATGCCGCAGGCGCTCGAGGCCCTTGCGAAGGTCACGCCGGAGTCGCGCTACTACCCGAAGGCCAAGTACCTGCAAGGCATCGCCTACGTTCGCCAAGAGGAGCCCAAGCCCGCCGTCGACGCCTTCAAGGACCTGCTCCGTTCGACCGCCGAGTCGAACAACCCGAGCGAGGACCTCAAGTACTTCAACCAGCTCGCCGTGCTCAGCATGGCGCGGGTCTTCTACAGCACGGGGCAGTTCCGGCAGGCCGTGAAGTACTACGACCAGATCCCGCTCGACAGCGTCCTCTGGCTCGACGGTCTCTTCGAGGCCAGCTGGTCGTTCTTTCGCCTGAACAACCACGAGAAGGCCCTCGGCAACCTGCACACGCTGAACTCGCCCTTCTTCGCGGACGAGTACTTCCCCGAGGCGCCCATTCTCGCGTCGGTGATCTTCTACTCGAACTGCAACTACGATAAGACCCGCGAGACGATCAACGACTTCCGAGCGACCTTCGAGCCCCTGCGCGACGAGATCAAGGGCTACCTCGAGTCGTACTCCGACCCGACCGAGCTCTACGAGTTCCTGAGTCGGCTGCAGTCCTCTGGCAAGGCCTTGTCACCGCGCGTCAGCCAGATCCTGAACGCGGCGTTCCAAGACCAGCAGCTCAAGCGCATCGCTGCGTATGTCAAGGAGCTCGACCGCGAGGTGGACCTGATCCGCCGCTCCAAGTCGAGCTGGGCACAGAGCGAGCTGGCCAAGCTGATTGTGCAGGAGATCGAGGTCATCAAGTCGCTCGCGCAGCACGAGGCGGGCGGTTTGGCGAAGGCGCGACTCAACCGCGTGAGCAACGAGCTCAACGACCTCATCAGCCAATCCCTCAAGGTCGAGTTCGAGGTAAACACGGCCGAGAAGGGCATCGTCGAGAACCAGCTCCAGGGGAGCGGCTTCGAGAACAAGTCGGCGGCGAAGGGGCCCGTCTACGCGACGGACGACGAGCACATCTACTGGCCGTTCACCGGCGAGTACTGGCGTGACGAGCTCGGCTACTACCTGTACACGATCAAGTCGGAGTGCGGTCGATGAAGTTGTTGAACCTCGGTCTCCGGGGGACGTTGCTCGGTGTCCTGCTCGGCGGGGCGGTGACCGTTGCCCACGCGCAGCCACAGAAGAAGCAGGTCGAGATCAAGGCTCAGGGGCAGGCCGACATCGGCGCGCCCGAGACGAAGTCCGGCCTCTCGGCGAAGGAGAAGGGGCCGAAGTACAACCGCGAGCAGGACCTGCGCGGGGGTAAGTCGGGCGACGCCGTCTCCGAGGCGAAGTTTAAGGAGCAGCTCCGGCTGCTCGATAAGCTCATCGCGTCCACATCTGACCAGGACCCGACGAAGGCCGACCTGTACGACCGCAAGTCAGAGCTCTTCTGGCAGCGGTCGTTTGACCTGAGCATTCGGGCGTTCGACCGCGAAGAGGAGTGCCGCAAGAAGCTGGGCCCCTCGCCGAGCGCCGCGCAGGCCGCGCCCTGCGAGAACGAGCGCAAGCGACTGCAAGCGGAGTCGGAGCGTTACCGAGAGCAGGCGATCGGGGTCTACAAAGAGATCGTCCGCAACTTCCCGAACTATCCTCGGCTCGACAGCGTGCTCTTCGCGCTGGCGTACAACTTTCAGCAGAAGGGCGAGCTTGAGGGCGCCAAGAAGATCTACGTCGAGCTCGTCAAGCGCTACCCCCGCTCGGTGCACATCGCCGATACGTTGACGAACATCGGCGAGATCTACTTCGACGCCGGTGACGTCGACCAAGCCCAGAAGGCCTACCTGAAGGTCGTCTCCAACTACAAGGAGGCGGAGACCTACGGGTACGCGATGTACAAGCTCGGCTGGTGCTACTTCAACCAAGGCGACTTCAAGCAGGCCTTGGCGCAGTTCCTCGCCGTCGTAAAGCACGCGAACGAAGCGACCGGCCGAGGGGCGCGCAACCGGATCGGCCTGAAGAAAGAGGCGATGCGGGACATGGTCCGTGCCTACGTCAATATCGAGGACGCGAACCCGAACCAGGCCATTGGCTTCTTCCGCAAGCACGCGCCGGACGACTACATGCAGCTGTCCGAGAACCTCGCAGAGCTCTACTCGCTGACCGGACAGTTCGAGAAGAGCAACCGGCTCTACCGGGACCTCATCGCGCAGCAGGCGAGCAGCTATAAGGCCGTCAGCTTCCAGCGCATGATCGCGTTCAACACCCGCGCGGTGAGCCGGGACTCGGTCGAGATCGTGCGCGAGGTCAAGCGGCTCGTCGACCTGTGGAAGAAGGTCAAGGACGCGAAGGATGCAGACCCCAAGCGCGTCGCCGCCGACCGTGAGGGCTTCGAGGAGCTCCTGCGGACGCTCTCGGTCACCATGCACCTGCAGTGGACGAAGACGAAGAACCCGGACGACTATGCGGTCGCGTACGAGATGTACAAGGACTACGTCGAGACGTTCCCCGAGGGCAGCAACGCCTACACGATCCAGTTCTACCAGGCGGAGCTCCTGTACGCCGGTCAGAAGTGGGAGGAGGCCGCGCGCGCTTACGAGCGGACGTTGGAGCTCAACGGCAAGGGAGAGCACACCGAGGACTCCGCTCAGGGCGCGGT
>Ga0114972_10000282_pt1 | contig 37692 bp, 26 predicted proteins | sample M_140807_EF_Meta_FD_87354 | JGI IMG/M metagenome (GOLD analysis project Ga0114972, IMG submission 87354) | Freshwater microbial communities from Lake Montjoie, Canada to study carbon cycling - M_140807_EF_MetaG | ecosystem: Environmental > Aquatic > Freshwater > Lake | place: Lake Montjoie... | reverse complement strand
TCGCTCAACGCTCGTCGGCAGTTTTTTGCTGAATAGTTAGTTGTTTCCCCCCGGCGGGCTTTCGCCCGCCACCCCTAAGGGGTTGTGGGAGGTTATTGGGAATTATAGGGGTGAATAGTTACCATTGAGGAAACTTTTTTTGGTTGCAAGAAAAACGTTCTCGCAGCCAAAAAAAGTTCTGAGAATCAAATTTAGCCTAAGCTGTTAAGCTCCTTGCTTTTCCAATATTTAGTCCCCGTTAGGCTCGCATCAAGTAGAATCCCTGTCTCAGAGATTTGATAATATGCCATCCCGTTGGTAAACTTTGCTTCCGCTTCGAGCGAAGCCTTACCCAGAGTTGCACCAGCTCCCGCATCTGCTTGCCAACCTCGGTTCACGAATGCATCGAAGGCGGCTTTGGTCTCAAAAAGGAAAAGTCCCTGGTAGAACTTCATCCCCGCACCAAAATTTGCGCCCAAAGTTGCTACATGCATGTAGGTTCTTTCACCTGAGCCTTTTCTGACAGCAACTCCGATACCTTTCCCGGTGGTAATCAGAAACGAACTCTTGCGGGAATCAAAGACTGCGTAGCCGTAACTCGCCCGAAATAGCGCATCTGCTGATTTACTCGAGGAGATAATTGCTTTAACCGTTGTTTTCTCAACGGCGTCTATCTCACGGCGAGTTTCGTAGGGATTATCATTTCCAGTGATAGTCTCTGCAGCACTCTTTACACTTTTCCCAACAGCTCCCGCAGTATCACCCACCGTTTCACCAACGTACCCAACCGCATCTCCAACAACTCCTGCCGCTTCGCGAAGCGGGCCGGCGAGAACAGGTTTGGCTGCTAAAGTACCAAGAATTAACGCTGAGAGAAGAATCGAACGATTCATAGATATTACCATTTGATTATCGGTCGCCAAAAATATTCTGGATAGGAGCCGCCCCGATTAGACTAGTTCCCATCCAGCTAAAGCTTCTTAGAGATCAAGCCCGATTCCCAATCGGTAACCCGTCAAATCGTGACCAACGATATAAGAGGCTCCGAGAGAAAATCCCTTAATTGTGTATTCGGAACCACGATTAAAGGTCAGATGAAGTCCAAGTTCATGGAAGTAATTAGGCCCTCTGGCATCTTTTGCAGCGCCAAAGATATCAGTTCTAATAATGAAGGGTCGAAGTCCCAGTTCGTGGCAAAACAACGAATACCCAAGCGGTGTGTTAACTTCGAAAAAGGTTTGGAGCAAACCTGAATCTTGATTGACGTCGATTACGGAGCTATCGCTTGACACGGAATCGTTGAAAAGATGCGCGTAGCGAATCTTCGGAGTGTAGCTAGTTTCTCCATCCTTGAGGGTGTATTCAGCCTCAAGACTCGGCGAGTAGGTCAACACATCGACTGAAGTGTTGAAAGCATCTCTGTCAAAAGGCTTGAAATTAGTCTGACTGTAGGTGTTATTAAAGTCATAGTTCCGATCGAGACGAGTCCAAGCAAGCTCGAAAAGAGGTGTGATTTTTAGCTGTTCAATTGGGCTCCAGGTCATACCTCCCGAGGCACCCACCGTAGTAGCATCGAGCTCGGAATAATCAGCCGTTCCGCCCGGGACCTGGCTCGCCGGGGAATAACTAGACTGGAAATTTCCGATTACACCCCGAACGTGCGGCCGAAACTCCTCTCCTTCTTGCCCAAAGGTGTAAGAGATTGGGAGCTTAAGAATATCGATCTCTTGATCGCTATCTCCCTGACCATTTGAGTCGAGCGTAAGCGCTCCAGAAGATGCAGTGTTTTGTGTTGTAAATATCGTTACACCGTTTACCGCTTCATTTACTCTGTCGTTGAACTCATCGACTAAGCTTTGGTCAGGTGCATTCTGAGCTTCAGCTCCCTGATGGAGAGGAAATATTGATAACCCAAGCAAAAGAGCCGTTACAGTCACGGTCTTGGGGGTTTTTCGGCAAGCAACAAGTGTTCGCTCGGTCATCGTGGAGTCCTGTTTACGTTATATAAAATACCGCTATCACCCGCAAATAAACGGGTTAGAAGAAATAAATCGCAATGGACTATAGACTGTACGTTTGATCTGTCAAGAGACCAACTATTCGATATCAGGAGAATAGCGGCATCGTGGAGGGGGGATTCGAATGAACAAGGACTTCGGTAGAATTCGCTTTGCTTCAGAAACTCCCGACACAAAAACGTTCATATGAATGGCCTCGGGCAAATAGTGTCGGCTGCTCCCTGAGTTATAAAGCGCTTTTATTAATCTTAAGTGTCCTCGAAATTTGCAGGGTTGGGTTCGTATGATTTTAATCAGAATGAGGAGCATTGATTTTTTGATATATGTTCAGAATATTAGACAAAAGGAGCGGACTTGTGCGATGCTTAACCTTGTTTTAGCTTCGATTGCTTGCAGGCAGATTTCACGAAGTAACTAAATGTTTCGATTCAGGTGCGAAGGATGTTTTTTAATAGACCCGGAACAAGCTCAGAGCAAACAGAGAAACTTAGAGCCCTCGCGGAGACGGTAGTTGGGAAACCACGGAATTCTAATGCTATAGATAAACTTTGCTTTGCGTGGAACGACACAGCAACAGACGAATCCAATCCGAGACTCCCAAAGCTTCCGAATCAAGAAGAACTATCTTCTTTGATAAGCATCAATGCCGGAATCGGGGATCCTCACGCGCTTTTGACGGCGATTTTAATGCTTCTGACACATAGGATTGATTGGGGAATGTCGCGTGAGAAACTAGCATTGAACGTGAGGGAGGGTATAAGGAACGATACGGGAGAGATACTGGCGATTGCAGGCGGAATTTTGAATGGGGAGGTATCAATATTTCAAAATACACGAGAAGCAAAACCGGTGCCTCCTATTACGAGTAATTTATTAGACCTTGCTGAACTCGATAAAAATATTTTTAAATTAGCAGAAGCATTACACCCCAAAAAACTCCTAGAACCAATTGTTGAGTCTCTGAAACTCAATGCACGCGTCAATAAATTTTTGGATGACCCTAGGCTTTCATTTAAGTGGGCCGACGTGAATAATAGTGAAATCCATAATTTAGAAGGGTTTGGAGAAAGAGAGATTTTGAATTTTTTAAACCAGTGGATTAATTCTTCCACCCAAGAGGACGGATCTATAAACCTTATCAATTTACCCAGACAAAAAGAAGTTACGGATAGAATAATCTGGTTGTGCCAAACGGAAAGTGACGAGGGTCAAGAGTGTGCGATGATCGTCTCTAAGCTTTTAACAGAACCCGGCCTAATTCGGGATGATGGGGTTATTTCAAAAAATGCCGAGTGGGTCTTAAGTGCTCTCCGCCGGTACGTATCGGTTTTGATAAAGGAGGATCTTTGTGAAGGGATATCATTACCTCGAGTCGATTAAAACTAGCCCCTTCCAATATCAGAAACTCATTTTTTCTCCGCCACAATCAACCGCGGCAGTCCCATGATTCGCTCTGCAATTGTTGAGCGTTGTATCTCTGAGGTTCCTGCGGCTATTGTGCGGCCTCTTGAATATAGATAACGCAAAGTTTCAGAAGAGCTATCCTCTGCTCTGGCTCCTTGGACGCCCTCTAGCCGGAGTCGAAATGCGGCGAGGCGTTGAAATGATTCGCTCCACAAAAGCTTATCAATTGACCCTTCAGCCGCAGGTTCTGCACCCGCGGCGTAAGACGCTACGTGGCTGTAGGCAAGGGCTCTAATCGCATTAAAAGTTGTACAATGCTCAACCAGCTCGGCCCGCTCCCTTTCGGACATTCTTGCGATCCATTGTGAAGATAGTAATTCCTTTAAAACTCGCTCTGATTGAACATGACGGGCAAATGTGAGTACGACCCGTTCATAGAGGAGCGTTGTCAGCGCGATCGCCCACCCCTTTCCTACTTCCCCCACAAGGTTCTCTCGCGGAACAAAAACTCCATCGAAAAAAACCTCGTTAAACTCCTCCTCGCCAGATATCTGCCGCAAGGGACGAATGGTGATTCCCGCGCTCTTCATGTCGACCAAAAGATAAGACATTCCCTCGTGAGGGCGGGCCCCACGACTCGTTCGACCTAGTAGAAAACACCAATCCGCAATATGAGCAAAGCTGGTCCACACCTTTGAACCATACAACAAAAACCCATCGCCCCGAACGGGATCCACGATCGGTTCACACCGAAGAGAGAGCGCAGTTAGATCGCTCCCCGCGCCAGGCTCTGAAAAACCTTGACACCATATCTCTTCGCCCGAGAGGATCGGACCCAAAAATCGCTGCCTTTGTGCATCGGTTCCGTGTGCAATCAACACAGGTCCCACCATCGTGATGCCGAATAATCCCAAAATCTGCGGCGCACCGGCCCGCCCGAGCTCTTCCTGAACTATAGCCTCCTCAACGAGTGTCAGCCCCCGCCCCCCCTGCTCACGGGGCCAATGAACGGCAAGCCAGCGACCCTGCGCCAAGGTTCGCTGCCACGCTCGCCCGACGTTGATAAACGAATCAAGGCTACTATCGCGCCCCACGCTCGGAGGAGGATTTTGGTGCAGCCACTCCTTTAGCTCACCCCGAATCGCCTCAACTGAGTCATTTACTCGCCACGATATCATCGATTCATTCCAAACAAGGCCAAGCCCTCGCGGGGGCTTTCTCGATTATCATCGAACACCTAATTCCTGAATTTTGCGCGCTGCGCCACTGTCTAAATACCAGGTGACAGTATCGCCCAGATCTCGGAACAAGAGTGCCGGAAACTCATCTATACTGCCGATTCCATTTAATACCCGATGTGCCATATCAGCTTTCGCCTGACCACTCACCAAAAACAAAATCCGCCGTCCTGCTCGAAGTGCGCGCGGCATCAGAGTGATTCGGGTAACGCCATCTTTGGGACTTAACGCAACTGCTACCAACCGCTCTCCATCCTCTTGCAGAAGTGGTGAATGAGGAAAAAGAGACGCTGTATGACCATCATCTCCCAATCCAAGAAGCACTAGATCAAAATGCGGCAGGGCGCCTGAAAATTCAGCTCGCAGAAGGGCATCGTACTTACGGGCTGCTTCTTCTGGATCTGAGAGATCGGTTGGAATTGGATGCACTCTGGGGCCGTGAGTTAGCCCCGCCAGCATCGTTTCCTGCACCATGTTCATATTTGATTGTTTATCAGAGTGAGGAACGTATCTCTCATCACCCCAAAAAAGAACGACCTTTTCCCAAGGCACCTCGTTGACCCGAGGAGGATGACCGAGCGCTCTATATACTGCTCCCGGTGTTGTTCCTCCGGAGAGTGCTATTCGACAGATCCCCCTCTCAGAAACCGCCTCCCCAATAAGCGATACCAGCTCATCTGCAACATCCCCACCAAAATTACGTGGTTCAATTATTTCAACCTTTGCTTCACTACTCATACCATCTCCACAACGACACACTTAAAAAAATAACCGCAACAGCTTTAAGTATTGCGCTCTAAACGACCACTAGCTATCCGCTAGCCCCTCTGTTACACGCCGCCAAAAAGACGAAGAGATCGCCGGATCTCGCAGCTGCTCTAGCTCTTTCCACTTTGGGTAACACCGCTCAAAGGATGCTGGTTTCATTACCGCATCCTTTGCTGGATACAATCGGCCACCCGAAGAGATAACAATTTCTTCAAGTTGACGCATCAGCGAAAATAATCCGGGTCCACTTATCGGAAGATCGAGAGCGAGAGTCACTCCCTCTTGGGGGAATGACAATAACCCAGGCGATTTAATCGGACCAAACTCCTTTAACACAGCGAGAAACGAGCCCGCCGAATTTCGCGATAATACATCGAGCACCTCACCAACCGCATCGCGAGACGCAACACACTGGAACTGAAGAAAACCGCGAGGACCATAAAGCCTATTCCATCCCCCGATAGCATCGAGTGGATAAAAAAATGGATTAAAGTGTTTTTTTTGTCCCTTCCGCAATCTTCCCTCGACCGCTCCGTAAACCAAATTAAATATTCGAATTGACCAGGGAGCTAAAAGCCAGGATGGAGCGGTAAACGGAACAGAGAACTTGATATCGAGAGATCGTCGATCGGGTGGATCGGCATCTTTGGAATGATTGCCCCGAAACAATACGCCCCTGCCTAATCGCGAACCACGGGCAAGACAATCAACCCACGCAACAACAAAATCAAAGCGTTCTTCGCTCTCTCTTGAAAGAGCAAAAAACTCCTCGTAGTGGGAAAACGGAATAGAATCGACCACCATCCATGGCCCTGCGATCGGAACTAGCTCGATGTCGGCCCATAGAATGATCCCAGTTAATCCAAGCCCCCCAATCGTCGCTCTGAACAGTTCTCCGTTTTTATCGGGGCTGCACTCAAGAATAGTTCCATCCGAACGAGCAAGTGAAAAGCGTCGAACAAATCGGCCAAAAGTTCCGGCGCGGTGATGATTTTTGCCGTGCACATCGTTTGCGATCGCCCCACCGACCGTGACGTATTTTGTCCCTGGTGTCACGGGAAGAAAAAATCCGCGCGGAACAAAAACTTCGAGAATTTCCTTTAAAGAAACTCCCGCCTCGCACCGCACTACTCGGGAAGCCTCATCGAACGATAAAAAGTGCCGAAATCCCCTCATAGGCGCTATCGCCTGCGTCGAGTTTAGGCAAAGATCGCCGTAGCTTCGCCCAAGACCTACTGGCAATAGGGTGCCGCTCGGAGGCCATACAATCTCTCGCCTCTCAAGATCTGGTTCAACGATCGAAAATCGCGAATGCGGGGGATACCTGCCCCACGAAGTAAAGCAATCCATTGCACCGTGAGTTTAAGGGGCTCAAAAATAAAAAATCTTTTACGGACGAAGGTTATATTTAACAATAGCGTATATCGCCCGGAAACCATCGCGCCATCCAATTTTTTTACCTTCAGCGTAAGTTCTTCCGTAATAAGAGATACCAACCTCAAAAATGCGCACTGAGAGCCGTGAAACTTTTGCCGTAATTTCTGGCTCAAACCCAAATCTATCCTCTTCAATCGTTATTTTTTCCAGAACAGTTCGACGAAACATCTTGTAACAAGTTTCCATATCGGTGAGATTGATGTTCGTGAACATGTTTGAGAGTAAGGTAAGAAACCTGTTTCCTACCATATGCCAAAAATACACCACTCGATGGGGCGCTCCACCCATAAAGCGCGAACCGTACACTACATCGGCTCGATCTCGTACAATCGGCTCCATCAAAATTGGGTACTCCTGCGGATCGTATTCGAGATCGGCATCCTGTACCACGACGATATCACCCGTTGCGTGCGCAAACCCCGTTCGCAACGCCGCCCCCTTTCCCTGGTTGAAGGGGTGATAAACAACCCGATCTACCAACGGTTCAAGCTCGCTTTTGAGCAGCTCTCGGGTTCCATCAGATGAGAAATCATCGACAATGATAATTTCCTTATCCGCAACCGGAGACGCCTTAACCGCATCGATTATCGATCGGATCGTGGTCATTTCATTGAAGCATGGAATAACTATAGATAGTTTCATGACTAGATATGCGATAAAGTTCGAAGGTACGCGAGAATGAGGGGATGATTAAAAACTCTCTGAGGGTACATATCGGTGATACGAGATGCAAGTTAACGATGGAAACTAGTGATTGAGAACTAGCCTCACTGCTCTCACTCGACAGATTTCTTTGACGAGCCGACCCCCAAGTTGCATTTCTCTAAAACTCCCTCAATTAAAGTCTCGGGCAGTTCCACATTCAGATAAACAACCCATACCTCATTGCGCAACGTCTCAGGTAATTTAATCCAATCTTTTTCAGTGCAAACAAGTGGAACTGAGCCCGCCCGCTCTTTTAACTCGGCGAGCTCGCTCACGGACCATTGATGATGATCTGGAAACCAGGTCGTACCAATAATCGTGTATCCTTGACGCTGAACTGAGTTTAGAAATCCTTCAGGATTAGCGATCGCACAAAAGAGCCACACCGGTCCCTGCTCAAGGACCGTGCCATTCCGAGTTGGGGCCGATGCTATCGCCGCAATCTCAAAGAGCGGTAGGTGTGGTGGAATGCACGCCTGTACTATGCTCCGCATTCTATCAGATAACCCACCTCCCCTTTCACAGAACGCCACAAAATCAGCCCTCCGCAGTCCTTGGTCTCTGTCTTCGCGAAATCTGCCTTTAGGGAGAAGCTCGCCAGATTCAATCTCCGCTACCGCCTGTTCACTGCCCACAAAAAAGGAAACAATATTGCAGGTTCGTCCAAGACGTCGATGTTGAAACCCATCATCGAGCACTATAACGGTTGCTATTCCCGCATCCTCAACAAAGCGAGCTCCAGCAACCCGATTCCTCGCTATCACAACATCACATTTAGAGCGACGAGCCATCAATAGAGGTTCATCCCCAACATCCTCGTGGCGATCGTCGATTGTGACCCTATGAGGTCCACTCAAACGGCCACCGTAGCCACGCGACACAATGACCGGTCTTTCACCTCTTTCGATAAGCGAAGCAACAAGAGCGAGCACAAGAGGAGTCTTTCCAGTACCACCCGCAGTCAGATTGCCGACACAGATAACCGGAATGTGGGGCTGATATACGCGAAGGAGCGAATTGTCATATAAAAAATTTCGAAAATTTGTGAGAAAACCATAGATGCGGGAGAGGAATCCGCCGAGCGACCGAATGGCTTGTTGCTCACTATCTAATCTCTTGAGATGCCCGAAAAACAATCTCATGGCCTCTTAACCTCCTCTCCTCGGAAAAGGGAGAGCCGCGAAAGTATCCGATCGGTTGCACCCTGCTGTGACTCCCAAACTCGTATCCCTGCCCTCCCTCTCTCTTGCATTCCCTCCGGATCAACCACTGCACTAATCACCAATTGCTCAATCTCCTGCTCATTGGAAACAATCGCACCGCCCCCACCTTTAACGAGCGCTTTCACAATCGTCTCATACGTATCACAGGAAGGACCAACCGCAACAAAACTCCCCCAGGCAGCCGCCTCAAGAGGATTATGTCCTCCCAACGGAACAAGCGTTGCCCCTATAAAGGAAAGTGTTGCTCCGTGATACACCGAGGGAAGCTCGCCAAATTGATCGAGAAGAACAACCGGCACTTTAGGGTCATAGAGATCGCGCGAGCGACGAATAAATGGGAATTTAAATTCGGTAATTTTTTCGGCGAAATAATCGAACTTTTCTCGGTGTCGAGGAGCGATAACGATTCGAAAATCTCGCGACTGCTCTATAATTTTCTTGAAAGCATTAAACCACCATGCTTCTTCCCCAGGTCTCACACACCCAAGAACTATCGTTGGCCTCGTATCGCGATGATAGCCCTCCCAGAATGGGTCTGAGCCGTGTGTAATAGCACCACGCTCAACATCGAATTTTGTATTACCGAGAAGCTCTCCCTTGATCGCATCACCCGTGAGAGTTCGAATTCTTTCGAGCGATTCTTCATCACCGGCCGCTATCCAGTTAAAACTGTGGAGAGCGGGTGCAATCACTTTCTTTACCCTCAAATACTTAGGAAATGATCGCTGAGATATACGCGCATTGATAAGACACCTTGGTATTCGACGTTTCTTAAGGTAGCTCATCAGCGCAGGCCACAGCTCAGTTTCAGTAGCGATAAAAAGCCTAATATTAACCGAATCGAGAGCTGCCCTTATAAAAATTGGAGCATCAAATGGAAGAATGCGATATTCATCCGCTAATCCCTGAATTGCCTCAAGTCCGGTTACTGTTGTCGCAGTAACGAGGAGCGAATCCTCAGGAAAGCGATCACGCCATCTTTTCAGCACAGGAATTAATCCCCTCAACTCCCCAGCTGAAGCACCATGAAACCACACATATTTGCGCCCGCTCTCTAAACCCCACAAGCCGAGCCGATGGTGCAAACTTGCTCTCCCCCGCGGCTTTAACGCAAGAGATGCAACAGCGAGCGGTGCCATCGCCGTCACTACAGCACCGTAAAGCGTAGGAATGAGTTTATCAAAGCGCATCAATGTTTTCGTAAATATTTAGAGTAACCGACCAATGGTAAAACGCTAATTAAGGCAGGTGATCATTGCAGATGCACTCCTCCTCGGTCAACGAGTATCGAAAAGCTAAAATATCGATGAGAATGTCTGTGGTGATAAAACCTCACTCAAGAGTCAAATCAGGGTAAGGAGCCATACCATGAACATAACCTCCAAATGGCCCTGGATGGGCAAAATAATTCGCAACTTGGTTATACCAATTATAGCTTTCAGCCTCATCTGTTCGTTTTGTTCTGCATCACCTCCGCTCTCTATTGGCAAATATGGAGAGATCTCGATTCGCGGAAATCCAACTATACCGTTTGGACTATATCACGTCTCATGGATCGAAGATTCCCTCGGTAGGTCGCGAATGGGAGATTCCCTTTTAACCGATATTGGAATAATTGGCGCACTAAAATTTCCGTTAATGCAGTACAACATAGAAGCATCGCCACTAACCACCGAGCAACTGAGGAGAGCAGAAAGCTTTGGTATCGTTGTTATCGGAGAGCTAGAGAACGGATGGTGGAGAGATGGGCCGGCACAAAAAAGAGCTACTACGGCGCAAGCAGCAATCAACCCATCGGATATCGGCGCCTGGAACATCGGTGATGATATTAATTGGCGAGATCCAAAACGTGGGCTTCCACTTGAACCAGAGGCGCTTCGTGCTAGGAGCAAGCTCATGAAAAAGCGTGTACCAAATGCCCTTACCTACGCATCAGGAGTTGCGCTGGATGCCGAGCACGGTGGTACAATTCGCTCGATGGGAGACTATAGGGGCGCTGCAGATATTCTCGGATTTACGAGTTACACACTTGGCGAAGACACAGGAATCGACGATTCACTAGCGCTTGAGCAGACAGTTCGAAATTTTCGCGCCGTCGAAGATGCTTTTTCCGGGGTCGATCAAGCACTTTTTGCAATTCTTCAGCTATTCTCATTTTCCTCTGGTCCAAAACCAACCATCGGCGAGGTTAGAAACTGGGCATATTCCGCCATAATGCACGGCTTTGATGGGATAATGGGGTACGGTTTTTATGTTGAAGGGTCACATTATCCCACATACTTGCCCGATAGTGACCCCCAGCTACTCCGAGCCGTTGCAACTCTCTCTCATGAGATAGCTTCCCTGATTCCATGGATACGGGATTGCCAGAGGCACCATCTCGCGTTATCGGGCAATACTTCCGTTCACGTGACTGAGTGGATTCGTCACGGCTCTCGATTACTTATTTTTCTAAATTCGGATCGGACAAAATCTGTTGATATTTCTCTTGCTACGATATCTCCTTCTCAAACCTGGAGCGAACTTTTACCAAATAACGAGGGCTCTTTGAGTCTGACACAACAAAACTCAGAAACAGCTTCTCGAAAAAGCCACTCCATAATACTCGGACCAGCCGCAGTTCGAATCTTCACCGATGAAGGAACACATTTTACCCATTGAGTGTTCATCAGAGCGCGTGGTAGCGTCTCGAGCAATACCGGATCTCGTCCGATTATTCATATCTATCTCATTACCGCGCAGATTTTATTAATCAGCCTGGAAAAGAGAACTCAAAATATCCGAGCGTCATGTCCACCCCCTTCTCACTATTTCGCTATCGTCGCCCATTCTCTGCTTCTGTTGTTGCGGTAGCAATCGGCACTTTGATCGGTTTACCTGTCTGCCCAAATCGGCTCGAGGAATCAGTAGTTTCTGTAACACTCGAGTGTCTCAATGACACAACCGCCCTTGATGGCCGATGTCAAGAATCATCAGCAGTAAATGGATGGCGATACGCTCACGACAAGGCAAACGATGGAGTATCTCCAGGATCCGGTCTCCTTTCGTATGAAGTGCATGGGCTAGCAGTAAAACAAACATCAACGCAGATTATATTTGCCCTTGCGGGTGCCATCCCGAGTGGTGGTCACCCCGCTGATGTTCTTAACGGCACCGTTGCGTGGGGCGATCTTTTCATCAATCAAACTGGAAAACCTCTCTATGAAGCGAGTCAATCGGGTAATTTGTACGCCGTTCGATTCTCTGCTCAAAATGATTCGGCAGCTCCAACTCTCGGTCTCTACCGAAATGTCACAGCAAAGAGCGTTGCTAAGGCTAATAAAGGTTTCGAGAGTTACGACGGTTATGAATCTCAACTTTTGAGTGCACCAACACCCGTAGCAGCTGGGTACGGTCCGACATGCACCAATACCGCGGTAGACATCAATTATTTCGGCGCAAGTTTGAGTCTCAATGTAATTGACTCAGGAACCTATCTCGGACCGATAACAATGCTCACCTCCGCTGAGCTCGTATCAGCAGGGCTTGATGTAAACCAGTTCTCAACAAGCGCTCATATATTCGGATTCTCATTCGAGAAACAGCTCTTTGATTATTATTTATGGTGTGCAACTCCAACCCCCACACCAACAGCGACACCAACACCGACGGCAACATCAACGGCAACGCCGACGCCAACAGAAACTCCAACGCCTACGAAAACACCGACTTCTACACCGACTAACACTCCAACGAGCACACCCACGAAAACTCCGACGGCAACACCAACAGAAACCGCCACTGCCACACCGACTGAAACAGCAACACCAACTGCAACAGCGACTGAGACTCCAACACCAACGGCAACTTCTGTTCCGATTATTCCATCAGATTGCCTTCGAGCCAATGCAGGCTTCGCCCACCTCTGTGTTCCTACACCTACTCCAATCTCGTGTTCAAATGTAAACCCAACAACCAAGATGCGCAGAATCGGCACCCAATTGATGAATGTTGAGGCTGGTATATCTGAATCGTGGAATGCTTCGGTGAAAAGAGCAAAGGGCTACCGAACATGTCGAGCTTTGGTTCAGAGTGGACTAGAGGCCCGTTCAACTCGTCATAGAAACCGAATAAGCTTGGCGGTATCTCGCGATATTATGAAACATATTAAGGTCTGCGGAGATTCCTGTGTAACCAAGAGTTTCAATTCGGAAGTTGCCAAGATAAAGAAGCTACTGGCGACTTATGCAGATGACGCCCGAAACCTTGCCCGAGATGTATTGCGGTGTTCAAAGAATGCATCGCCAAGTAAAAAACCTTCAGATGAGGCTGGACGAACCGACAGTCGATTAGACGACCTTCTTAATAAGGTTTCTGGAATAGATACAAACTGTAAAATTTGTCGGTGACTCTGTTTTTTATATTACGTTAGATCCTTGCGTCGCATATCGAGTTTACCGACGGGAGCGCTCCTCCATTCCTAGATTCGATATGCTGCTCGGTGATCTCCCTTAGGCTCCTATAAAAAGCTATTCTTCGTGGTCTAATTGCGCCCTCAACAAAGTCTCGCGCTCGGCAGATATTGCGGCTAGACATCTCAGTAAGTCGTTCAGGATCTAATCCCACTTCAATGATTTTTTTCGCAAGGGCTTTGTCGTCTCCGGGAGGCACAATATCCTCTCTTTGTAATAGCTCTGGAATACCTCCCACAGATGAGCCGATGCACGGTACGCCCCGTGCCATTGCCTCTACCATCGCTCTCGGCAGTCCCTCCTGAAATGAGGGAAGAACAAAGAGATCCGCTGTATCGAGCATCGCAAGAACAGCCGCTCCTCCCGATATCTCCCCTGAAAAAGAGACCCGATCACCGACACCGAGCGCGTCTGCCCGTTGCTGAAGAAATTCACGGTACTGACCACCTCCAACAAATATAAGGCAAGCATCCAGCTGCCGCACAACCCGAGCAAATGCATCAACGAGAATATGAGGAGCCTTATAAAGCTGATTTATTCCACCAACCATCATGATTCGCAGCGGCTTTGGCGATTCTCGTACGACCCGACCTCTCTCCTTAATTAAATCGTCACCTAACTCTACATCGGAAAAGCCAAACATAGCTGTTTCAGCTCTCCCCGGATAACGACGCTGCAGAGCATCTTCAGTCACATAGGCACTAACAGCTGCATTTGCACACGCACGGCGGAGACCGATAAATCCTCCCATCCTTAGGAATGGGCGCAGTGGGTGCCGCATCGCACCGGGTGAAAAAACATCGTAAGGATCCGCAACAACCTCAACTCCATACGGATAACCACAACGCTTTAGTTCTCCTCGCATCACAGTTCCAATCCGTGAGCTCAAACGTAGAAGAACTGCATCACCGTGGGTAAACGAGCTAGAAATAGCCCGCTTTACGGCGCGGTAACGGCTAATATACTGCAATGGTCCGATATAATACGGAATCGCCGAGGCAATAACTTGAGGGCCTGTTGCCTCCCTCCAGCTCGGTGGGACTGCATCAACAGGTTGAGCTCGGGCCACTATCTGAACTGAATCAAATACCTCTAGGTAGCGTTCCCAAAATCGATACGGGAAAGTTGTTGGTGTCCATAAAGTGCCATCAGGCAATTGAGAGAATCGAAATTCTAGAGTTACTGTTACTTGCATATAAGCTCCTAAATAAGAGCCTCTACCCGATAGAACAAGAAGGGGCAGAATTAGACATTTTTACAGACACAAATGGTCTATTCTCTCATCACATCTGCATAGCATCCGAGATAATGCCAGAGTCTTGGTAATAGCAACTATACGCGCTCCATTTTGCACGTTCGGTCTGGACACCATTCATGACGACACCAAGAAGAGGCGCTCGGATACTTCGGAGTCGCTCAATAGACTCACCCACCGCTCGCTTTTCGCTGACCTCACTTCGCGCAACAAGAAGAACACCATCAACGACATGACTCATCATCAATGAATCGGAGAAGGGAAGAAGTGGTGGAGAATCAAGTATGACCTGGTCGTAACGACGAGAGAGAAGGCTCAACAAATCGGCCATTTTTCGAGATCCAACGAGCTCTGCAGGATTGGGAGCTGCCGTTCCTGCTGGAATTATCCACAAACGGGGCACCACCGTTTCCTGAATGACCTCCTCCAGCGAAAGCTGGCCCGTTAAATATTCGACTAGACCTCGGTTCCGTTGATGCAATGAAAATCGCTTATCAATGCTCGGACTCCGTATATCAGTATCGATAAGAACGGTCCGTTGCCCAGCTTGAGCGAGGACGATCGCAAGATTTGATGCTACTGTTGTTTTACCTTCGCCCTTTCTCGGGCTCGTTACAAGCACTGTTCTTGGCGGAGAATCAGCACTTGCAAGCAGAAGTGATGTTCGTATTGTGCGAAATGCCTCGGAGATCATACCTGATGGTTGGTCTATCGTTATTAGCTCAACCGACTCTCTCTGTACGACATCTTTTCGTTCATGATCGATTGAGCTTTGTGCATCGCCTCTTTCAATCTCCTGAACACTCAAATATCCACTGACCTGACGAATTCGACCCATGCAAGCCGCTAGGAGCGAATGAATCTCTCTTCCTTGGTTTCCGCTCCACTCAAACTGGGGAACAGAACCAAACGAAACTACCCCAAAATGAGAGGGTATCTCATCAATTCCGTGAAGTGTTCTATCGAGAAGCTGACGGAGAATCGCGATAGCTCCCCCTATGCCCACTCCAAATATCGTCCCAAGAATGAGCAACGCTCCAACTCGCGGACTTGATGGCTCTGTCGCAGCAACCGCTCTCTCGGTAATCATCACATTACTGCTCGTTCCTGCCGCAGCAATCTGCATCTCTTTGAGCTGACGGAGAACACTTTGGTGAAGATCCCTCACAGAATCGTATTCGCGTTGAAGAGTATTGTACTCAACAAGTCGTCGAGATGTTTCATGATCGAGAGATTTCTGCTTTTCAATCTGCTCCCCAAGACTAGTTTCAGCTTGAACCACACTCGCATATTTTGCCCGCAGAGCCGAGATCGCCTGTCCTCTTTGCTGAGTAATCGTACGACGTAGAGATGTCACCCGTGCGAGTGCCTGTGCTGTTGGCGGGTACTCAGCGGTGAAGCGGGTCCGAAGATGTGCATAGTCGGCTTCAGCACTCTCGAGCGCAGTCCGAAGAGTCCGAATTGATTCGTCATCAATGATGGTAGAATCCAATCCACTGCCGCTATTAACCTGCTCCATGAGGGCACCGAGCCGAATTCGCTCCCCCATCACCCGAGCTTGATTTTCTGTCAAAGTCTTAATTCGTCGGGTCAGAAGATCCTGCTCATTGGCGAGTGCAAAGAGTTTATTTTCTTTTGCATACTCGGCAACCCTCCGCTCTGCATCTACAACTTTTTGCTCAAGGTCGTTTGCCTGTTCAGCAAGAAAACGAGAGTTCTCAGTCATTGCGGTATGTCGAAGTACCCGCAACTCTTCAACGAATGCCTCGCTATGGATATTTGCAACTGCACGACTTAACTCTGGGTCGCTCGTCTCGACTGCTACCTCAACAAGGGCAGTATCTCGAACTGGATTGATTTTAATTAGTTTTAGATATTTTTTAAGCTGAGCGACGGTATGATGGTACCCTTCGGGAATTCCTGCATTTCCATCCCGATTCGAACCAAAAAATGGAATCCGACTCGAAAGACTGCGACGGTACTCCTTAATTTTTGGTCCAATCTCGGGATTCGACAACACCCGATCCGCGATTGATAAACCGGTGAGCGAAGCCATCTGCGTTTTTTGATAAGACTGCTCCATCGATTGTTGACGAAGGACATTCTCTATCTCTGCACCCGCGATCAGCGGTGCATACGATCCAATTCGAAGCGTTGCTTCAGAAGTATAGAGACGCGTTGCACAAACCGAGTAGATAGCAGCAGCTGAGAATGAAAGAAGAGCGGAGACTCCGATCGTTTTCCAATGCCGGACAACCGCGTCAAGTATTTTATTTGCCTCCTCATCACGCTCTTCTCCAGCCCATGCGGAGCGGTCTTTCCCGAAGAGGTAGCTATTTGCAAGATACGGCGATACCGCACGATTTCCGCTCATAGGTGCTATAGTTAGCCGTGCTCCCGTATCCTCTTCTCGATTCCCTTCCTCACGCATAACAACCCCTCCATTATGTCCTTCTTTAAGCGCTTGCCACACTGACTTTTTTACCGATCGCTTACGCTATTGAACAACATTTACATTGAACACCCGATTGAGTACCTCGACGACCTGCCGCGTTGCAAAGCGACCTCGAGCGCTAGGGACCCGAACCACATCTCCATTTCGCAACCGAATATCTTTTGTGTTTTTGAGAGCAACATCTTGTAGATTAAAAACAAGAGATGCTTTTCTTCCGTTACCAACCTCTCGAATAACCTCCACTCGCTCCACATCAGCCGAGTAAGTTACCCCACCAGCCGCAGCAATAGCGCCAACGATTGACTCCTTTGAGGAGAGAGAGTGAGAACCCGGCTTTGCAACCTCACCATCAACCTGAACAGTTCCTGCCTCTGGAACAACAATCGTATCACCAGCAACGAGAAAAACCTCGATGGAATCTCCTCCGCGTGTTGTTCCTAAAAGATCATCTAGATCGATTTCAACACTCGGCCTATTTTTCCCTGATTCCGGCGAGGTCAGATTCGAGCGTTCCTCTGCGACAAAAACTGGCAAAAGGACAAGATGACTCGCAGCACGCGCGGTCCTTCCTCCGGCCTCAGATAAAATTTGAACAAGAGAGGTGCTTCCCTGTCGAAGTGGATATGCACCTGGCTTTACCACCTCTCCAATAACTGAGACTTTGCTCCCCTCATAAGTATTTACTGCGATCGTCACCGTCGGTGACACGATAAATCGCCTCAATCGCCATACAATATCCCGCTGAAGCTCCTCCTCAGTGCGACCCAGTGCGGTCACATCCCCGATGAGGGGAACAGATATCATTCCATCGGGCCGCACCCGAACCGCTCCGGTAACCTCAGGTACATCAAAAACACGGAGATCTATTACATCCCCTGCCCCTATCCGATAAGCAGACTCGATGCTTCTGTTTCGAAGCTCAGCCCGCTCTTTGAGAAGCTGCTGAAGCTCATCTTGCTCGACCTTTTCAATCGCAAAGAAATCAGACTCTTCATGCGAATTCTCATTCGAAACTGTCCTCGCTGGAACAAATCGAAGACAGCCCGACCACCCCGCGACGATGCAGATCATCGCGATGACGCGCAACCACCGCAACACGTTCTCCACGACACACCATCCTTATTATTGGGGTGCTCCTGTCGTTAATATTTTATCTTTTTAACCTATTCCCAATTTATTCTGGTGGACAAGAAACACCTATTATTCTCCGAATCTTTGCCCTCAACATGCGCCTCGTCCGCCAGTGTTGCAACCCCCGTTTTCTTACTTTTTTTTGTGTCGATATATCAATTTTTTTTGATATATCACTCACTCTCTGCTATTCTAAACTCTCTTGATGTGATGCGATTACGAATAATTACCTCCCTCCTAAAATTAGCGCTCACACAATAAAAAAATCTCTTCACCATCCACCACTATTCGACCTCATTTCGAGGAACTGTATTTCAAGGAACTAGCCCATGACCGACTTGGCCGGAGCTAATAAGCCACTTCCTCTTTTTACATTAACGTTTAAAGAGATCCGTCGTTGGGCGAAAAGTAAAGAGGGCATTCTCCTTGCTGCATCCTCTATTGCGATTCTTTTCGGAATTCCGTTCAGAATACTAGGCTATTTTTCCACTGAGTGGATTATTTTATTAAGTGCCCTTATCTTGTCGGGATCGATTATTCTCTTTGATCTTCTTAAGGACATTATCAGAAAAGATTTCTCCTCAGATTTTCTTGCTGGTATATCAATAGTCACGGCTATTTGCCTTGAGGAGTATTGGGCGGCAATTCTGGTTGTATTTATGCTCTCAGGCGGACAGAGCTTAGAGCGGCTTGCGATGAAAAACGCATCGGCGATACTTCAAGCACTTGCGCAACGGATGCCGCACCATGCAAGGCGACGAATTAATGGATCGATTGAGGATATTTCACTAGATGAAGTTCGGATTGGTGATCTTATAGAAGTTCATCCTCACGATATCTGTCCTGTAGATGGAATTGTCATCGATGGTCGCAGCTCGATGGATGAGGCGTTTCTGACCGGTGAGCCTTACGTCATGCCCAAGGTTGGAGGATCTACCGTCATCTCAGGTGCGATTAATGGTGAAGGACTTTTAACAATTCGAGCATCCGCACTCGCTCGAGATTCTCGGTACCAAAAAATAGCTGCTGTCATAGAACAACAAGCCACCAAGCGGGTGCGTATGCGACGCATCGCTGACTCAATTGCAAGTTGGTACACACCATTTGGACTTATTGTTGCAGTTCTTGCCTGGAGCCTTTCAGGAGATCCAACCCGTTTTCTTTCAGTGCTCGTTGTTGCTACTCCCTGCCCCCTCATTATAGGGATTCCAGTTGCAATTATTGGAGCGATATCATCGGCGGCTCGAAAAGGAATCATTATTCGAGATCCTGCATCCCTTGAGACCGCCTCCACATGCTCCGCGATGATTCTGGATAAAACTGGGACTCTTACCATAGGCAAGCCACAGGTCACATCCCTCAAGCTTTTCGGTGGTTGGAATGAAAACGAACTTCTTCCGCTGCTTTTATCAGCTGAGCGATACTCAAAGCACCCACTCGCAACCGCTATCGTCGCCTACGCAGAGCTAAAAGGATGTGCGCCACAAAATGTCACTACCGTTGAAGAGCAGCCAGGTAGAGGACTGGTAGCTACTATTGATGGCTACACAATCGAGATAGGTCAATGGTCTCTCTTGGCAGCGGCGGGGGCTGCAATTTCTGAGCAGCCTCAGGGTCCTTCGTGTAGCGTAATAGTTAATGGGGCTCCAGCTGCACTATTAACGTTCCGGGATATTCCTCGCCGCGAGAGTCGGCCCTTTGTTGAACATCTTGCCGCTCATCACGGAATTAGAAACGTCATGATGCTCTCTGGCGATCGGGATACAGAGGCTCAATATTTGGCCTCACAGGTTGGCATAACAAACGCTCGAGGCGGCCTATCCCCCGAAGAAAAGCTCTCAACGCTTCAGGAAGTAATGACCAAGGAGCACACAATATTTATTGGTGATGGAATCAATGATGCCCCGTCACTCCAGGCGGCAACGGTCGGAATCGGACTTGGCACAAAGAGCGACATCATTGGCGAGAGTGCGGATGTTATCATTCTCGAACCCTCGCTCGAACGGGTCGACGCGTTTCTTCATCTTTCCCGCCGCGTGCGAAAAATCGCGCTTCAAACGGGATTAGGAGGGATTGCCCTCAGTATTATTGGCATGGGCGCTGCCGCCGCTGGTTTCCTTCCACCTGTTATCGGAGCGTGTGTTCAGGAGGGAATAGATCTTCTCTCTATACTCAATGCTCTTAGAACGACCGCTCCCACAATGACTCAAGGCGACACGTTTAGCGTTGATTAGGCTGGTGTTGAACAGGATAATTTTGAACAGGCGAGAGATACCGAGGCAAGCACTTTGCCTCGGTTCATCTTTTCATACTTTCAGTGCAGCTTAGTCGAGCCGATCATTTATAAGTCGCTGTTCCAACGCATCAAAGACCTCTTCTTCATTCGCAAAATCAGCTGTTCCTATCTCAAATGTCATTGAGAATCTGAGAAAGGGACCGACCTCATCCCACGGAACCGTAATAAGTCCATACCGTGAAACCAGGATATCAGCCATCTGTTGTGCTGAAGTGATCGACTCCCCCCGAAACTGTTCCGGAACCTTTACATATAGATAAAACGTTCCTGGCGAGGTGTGCGCATCGAAACCAGCCTTTCTTAATATTTCACTCGCTCTATTCATTCTCCGGAGATATTTTTCGCGATTTGCCGATACGAAATCTTTGCTCTCATCAAGAGCAAAGATACCCGCCTTCTGAATCGCGATAAATTGACCATTATCAGTGTTGTCTTTTACGAGCGAAAACGCCTTCATGAGGGGAGCACCCCCCGCAACAAAGCCCAATCGATACCCCTGCATGTTGTAACTCTTGGAGAGTGAGTACATCTCAAGAGAAACATCTTTCCCGCCATCAACCTGAAGTGGAGAGGTAAATCTTCCCTCAAATACAAAATCAGCGTAAGCCGCATCCTGCACAATCAAGAAGCAATACTTATGGGCAAGTTCGACAACTTTTTCAAAGAAACTTCTTGATGCAACACCACCCGTTGGGTTGTTTGGATAATTTAAGAGAAGCATTTTCGGTCGATGTTTTTGCACCGTTTCTTCGAGCTGAACAAGGTCGGGTACAAAGCCAAGCCGCTGCTCGAGCGGAACCTCAACTATGCGAGCACCCAGCCACGATGCAACACGTGGAAGAACGGGATAACCGGGAGTTGTCGTGATCACTGTATCGCCTGGATCGACAAAAGCGATTGGAATCTGAGCAAGTGCTGTTTTTGTTCCAACACAGTGCATAACTTCGGTCTTAGGATCGACCGTTATATCGAAGTCCCGCTTCAGATATCTTGCCGCTGCCTCGGCAAAAGGGAGAATACCATTGCATGGGTAAATGCGATTTTCCTTCACTTTCGCTTCCCGATAGAGTCGATCGATGATCCCTACATCTGGAATCTCCTCGGGCTCCCCTACCCCCATATCTATTACCTTTGTCCCAGGGTTCCTCGCGATGAACTCTAACTTAGCGTTGTTGATAAGGGTGAATTTAAAGGTTTGCTGAACCTTTCCAAATTCCTCTCCACCAATCCGCTGCGCAAAAAGTTTCTGAACATTCATAGGTACACCGTGCTCTAACCGAACTTGATTTTTATTGTAATCCACCCAATACAGGATGGATCCTCATCACTGCGAAAATAATCCTGGGACAATAATACCGCGACAATATCTTAGTTGGACTTTATTTTCGGGAAGTCATCCACGATAACCAGCCAATTTATTCTACTAAAAACTGACCGATCCGTGGATAACGAATTTGCGAAATCTCCACCAACCTTATAGTATCACGCTCAATTTTCTCATCAAGCATGGCGGCAACATGAAAATAGCTCTCATTCAAACAGATATCGTATGGAACGATCCCGCCGAGAACGTAATTCGGTGTGAAAAGCTCGCAGAAGACGCAATATCCACAGGCGCGGAAATACTTGTGTTTCCTGAAATGTTCACCTCGGGATTTTCCTCTCCGACTGGATCTTTAGCGGTACAAAGCGAGCAGGAGGGCCGAAGTTTCTTAAGTCGAGTTGCCAGCACACATTCGGTATATACGATTGCTTCAATCCCCGAAGTAACCTCTGATGGTGATCTCTATAATACCGCTGTGACTTTTTCACCTGCTGGTGTAGTAAGCGAATATCGGAAGATTCACCTTTTTTCTTACGGAGATGAGCACCGAGAATATTCGCCAGGCTCAACTATTTCAACAACAACTCTCTTATCCGCAACCGGAGAATCGCTCCGGTGCACCGTCTGCATCTGTTACGACCTGCGATTTGCAGATATTTTTCTTACCCGTGCGCACGAAACTGACATTTTCATAGTAGTCGCCAATTGGCCATCATCCCGTCGTGAACACTGGCTAACCCTTCTTCGTGCACGCGCTATTGAAACTCAGAGTTTTATTGCTGGGGTGAATCGAGTTGGTTTTGGGGGTGGACTTGGCTACACCGGAGACTCGTCGCTATTTGCTCCAGATGGCACCGAGCTTGCGCTGATTCAAGATAAAGCAACATTTACAACGTTGGATATACAACAACAATCGGTAATTGAATGGAGAAAAACATTCCCCGCTCTCCGAGACCGTCGAGAATCGGTATATGAGCAGCTTAGAAAAGGCTCAAATTAAGATTGCACCTACAATCCTAATGATTAATGAACAATTTGCGCGAGAACTAGTCTTACTTATGCAAGACAGTCACGCGAATTGGTTAAATTGTAGGCGTTAGCGGAATCGAAGAAATTTCATGTGCTTTGCGCCGATCTCCTCGCTCCTCGGACAATAATCTTTGCCAAGTTGCTATCACCGTCGATGCGTTTTGCTTCCAGGAGAACCGCTGCGCCTGAGCGAATCCACGAGTTCGGTGCAACGCACACATTTCGGGATAATCAATTAGGTTACGCATTGATTCAGCCCACGCTGCTGGCTCATGCGGTGAAAGAACGATACCTGCATCTCCAACCACCTCGGGAAGTGATGACGTATTGCTTGCAATAATAGGGGTACCGCGCTCCATAGCCTCTAAAGCGGGAAACCCAAACCCCTCGTATAGCGATGGTACAAGGACAGCTGTCGCTGAGCTGTAGAGGCTCGTTAATTCGCCTTTATCGAGAAAGCCCGTAAAGATAACGTCGCTTATGCCCTGTTTTTGGCATAGGTCTCGATATGCTTCCTTAAACGGATCATTGAAACTTCCAACGATAACGAGCTGACACCGACGTTGCTGACGAACAATTGAAAATGCTTCGAGTGCAAGCGGGAAATTTTTGTGTTTTTCAATTGCTCCAACGATAAGAAAAAAAGGTCCAGTTATTCGGTAGCGCTGGGAAACAGAGTCCAATGTAGATCGATCGGTGAAGGTGGAGGAAGAAGAATCGCTAAAATTGCGACCGGCAAAAATGGTGGTTACCGAATCGGGATGAACCCCAAGAAAAGTTACGACATCTCTTTTCGTGCACTCAGAGATGCTAAAAAGATGACAGCGATGAGCTGCTACCTGAGCAAGACGGTTTCTATACATCTCGCGAGATCGAGAATCCCAACGATCGATATGTTGATCGGGAACTTTGAGAGGAATAAGATCGTAAAATATACCTGTTGTAATCGTAGCTGGAGGTCGGCAACGGAGAGGCGAATCGAATCCCGGCAACAATGTGACAAGATCAGGAAGATGCGCGATATCAAATTGCTCTTGCTGAGCCTCATCAATTGTCACGAGACGGCAATGAAACTCAGAAGCAAGCTCTCCAACGATCTCTGGAATACTATCCCGATTATCGATCAGAAATGTAGTTCGAAGATTTAATCCAGATTCAAGGATCGCCCGAAGGTGCGGCAAAACGTAGTGACCGATCCCTCGCTCCGAGAGCTCCGCATAACGAAAAAGGCGCGTATCGACGGCAAGACTGATGGGCGATTCGGAATTACCCAGCGTGTCTCGACTACCCGTATCCTTCGTGAGTGATATCATAAATTTCCATCCTGCTAGCGCACTACACCATGGCCGCCGTACATCTGGAGAATCATATCGGTTACCTCGCACGCCTGCGCACACACATCTTCGGTCTTTCCGCCGAAAGTGCTTTCAGCAAATCGTAGAGCATCCTGCGTGTGCCCTGCTCGGCTGAGCTGCCATATATGGACTAACTGAAGAATCGGACAATCCCTCCACACCTCTGCTGCTTTACTAAGGAGCCGATACCCTATCGTAGAACCCTGAAGCGCGTCATATTCGAGACATCCAATCGCAGCAAGTGTAGCTTGTGGTAATGTAATATTTTCACCACTTAACATTGCTCTCTCTAATGCAATAGCCCCAGCCGCGAGTGCTTCTAGCCGTAACACTGTTGAGGGTAACTCACGTCTTCCGATAGCTAGGAAGATGTGATTGGTCATCATACTGAGATGGCGACTTCCTGTCCGATTACGGGTTAACGAAGAGATAGCTGACAGGAGAGTTTGCGCTCGGTGATGAGGAAGATGAGCCCGCATAATCACTTCACGGCCCGCCTCTCCAATCTGCCGGGCCTCCTCTTTGTGATCGATGTAGTACGCTATCTTGTCAGCTGCCTCGATGTCATCATCAGGTGCGTAGGTCACAAGATGAACAGAATCTGAAAAGAGTTGGAAAAGTCCGTTACCTATTCTCTCTGTAAGAAGAAGCGAGCCTGACATCATCGCCTCGAAAACCCGAAAGTTAAGGTCTTGTTTAACTGTTTGATTAACTATCATCCGCGCAGTCGGGAAAATAGTCTGGAATGAGCCGGTGGTTACGGTAATCGGAGAGCGGCTCTTTAATCGGTTGAAAAATTCAACTCTTTTTGGGTTGAGTAACGGATTAAGGGTACCTACAAAACATGCATCAATCTCCTTATGAGTTGAACCCTCATACTGAACTGAGGCCCACAAAGGCATCCAACCAACTTTTCCCCCAAGCCCTTCAAGATATTCGATATAATCAGACTGCGCAGTCCACACTTCATCAACTGCACCGATAAACTCACGATGGCGCTCGTAATGGTGGTGCGTATCAACAGAGTAGAAAAATTGAGGAATATCGAGCTCGTCAAGCCCGAATATCGTAAGGGGAGAACTATCATCGAATATCACGATCCGATCCGGCTGAAAACCTCCGCAGTACTCGGATAGGATTTCCTGAATATTGGATACCCCGTGAGGTATCTCAACATCAAGGTAGGGATACCGACCGATAGAAAGAACCTTATGGCCCGCCTCACGCCATTCGGAGGCGAACCAATATTGGTTTATTAGAAGTAGGTTCATTATAGTACCGCCACCTTATCGACGGGCATCAGCACTTACCTTAAGCTCAGCTATTTTTACCGAGAGCTGCCTATACCGTTCCCCACGCGGCTCTACGGTTCCGATCGCCATCAAGCAGTTCTCAGCTTCAGATCCCTTACCCTGCGCGATTAAGCATTCACCAAGGGCATACTGCATTTCAAGATCCGAAGAGTGTAGCTCAAGATAATTCTTGATCAGCTGCTCGGTACTATCGAGCTTGTGAAGGTTATAGCCCACATCAATCGCTGCGTAGAGAGCACCTAGATTTTCACGATTAATCGATAGAGAGCGTTCAAAGTACACCCAAGCCTTTTCAAGGTCAGACCTATTTCGTGCACATAGACCAAGGCCTGCCCACGCTGCGTCGTTCGACTCATCAAGATCACGAGCTTCACTAAAGAGCTGCTCAGCTTTATCCCAACCACTTCTAAAAGCAGCAAGTGCACCCTGTCCACTCAGCGCTCTGCTCGATTGAGGATTAGATTCGAGCACACTGGAATAGACCTTTTTCGCATTTTCCTCCTCTCCAGCGAGAGCATGGCTCTCTGCTTTTAGAATCATTATCTTTTCACGCAGCGACCGATCAGGCATTGAGTATTGAAGAAGCTCATCGCACCTCTGGAGTACCGTCGTATACTGCTGACGTCGCTTGAGGCCTTCAAGCTCTCCTATTCGACTATCAAGGTCCTTTTTCACAGGAGGAGCGTCTACTGATAGATCCCCGTCATTTCTCATCGCCGCAACAAGTTCCTGAGCACCTCTGTGATTGGGGTCTTCTTTCAGCACACGTGTAAGCTCCCGTTGAGCATCTGCTTTTCTTCCACCCTTATATAGCGCTGCAGCGAAGCAGTAACGCATCTCTTTATCGTTAGTGTTAACTGCGAGATGTTTTTCCAGAGCTGCTGTCAGGTCGTCGAAACGGCCGAGCATGTAGGAACACTCTACTAAATTTATCATCGCAACTAATTGATGCGGTTCAATCGAGAGTGCTTTAACTAGGACCGGATATGCGACATCGTGCTGCTTTAGTGCTACGCGACTCATTCCAAGACCAGTGAGTGCTCGAGCATCTTGCGGGTCCTGAGTTAGGACCAGATCAAAGTAAGGAATCGCTTCTAGTGACATCTGCTGCGCGAGAAGCGTTGTCGCTTTTGAACGAAGAGCACGAAGATGTCTCGGATCCATCGAAAGAACTCTGTCGAGTATTTCGTGAGCCTTGTCGAAGAATCCGCCTATCGAAGCTGATTCTGCTTCTGCCAATAATCCTACTATATCAGACGAACCGACCGCTGAAGCGCCACCTCTCATCGATGTATTTGAGCCAATAATACTGGAGGATATCTTTTCGGATGGCTTTGCCGCACTGGTTTGAATTTTTGGATCAATTGTTGTAGAGCTAGCGGATCTTTGTGACGAAACAACCGTTCCAGTCGAAGCTGTCGAAGTAACATCTTCCTGAGCGACACATGCCCGATATGCAGCGACTAGGCTACTATCTCGTGTCGCTTCGATGAGGGCTCGCTCGAGTACAGTTGCAGCTTCCTTTGTCCGACCGGTCGCCATGAAAAGCGCCCCCTGACCCTTCATCACCCTGATTGATGTTGGTGACATCGCCGCAGCTTGGTCAAGCAGCTGCTCAGCCACAGCAAATTCACCCTGACGAATGGCTGTTTGACCCCGATCGACCAAAACGTCCAGCTCGTTAGATTCAGAAATTGCGGTGCTCTTTACACCCTCTCTCGAAACAATGTCTTGATATGCCTGAAACGTTTTTTCCACTGTCTTTTCCCACGAATAATTCATTGCCACATCGACAAGCCCAGGACTTACGGGAGACTCAAAGGCCTCCATTACGGCCTCTAGTACTGATTCTGGGTCCCAAGGCTGACAATAAAATGCTTTCCGTCCGAAATAATCGAGCTGAGTCCCGGCGCTCGTAATAACGATATTTTTCCCGTGCGCGGCTGCTTCAAGAGAAACATGCCCGGGCAATTCAAACCAGCTAGGAAGTGCATGCACCCTACATGCAGCGTACGCAGAAGAGAGCATTTCTGCTGTAATCTGTTCAACTATGATCGTTTTTCCGCGCCGCTTAAAACCACGAACTGCTGCATCATATTCCGGTTGATAGGTAAAACCTCCACTTGCAAGAACAACCGTCAAATCTGAATCTTCGAGCGCCTTCAAAAGCATCAGTTGATTCTTTCGGGTTTCGAATCTTCCCACTGATAGAACAAAATCTCTAACTCCGTACTCTTGAACGAACAACTCTGGCCCAACCATCGCTCCCACCTCGTGCCCAAGAGGAATGTCGTAAATATGGGGAGCATCTGGGAAATCTCTCTCAATCGAAGCAGCCTCAGAGGGACCATTCGGAAACAATCCAGAAGCGTGCGAAACGATCCAATCGGCAGCGAATCGTGGAGCCCGGGTTGCTTTTGAGAGGTCTAATACAGTTGTTTCCCACCAATTCCTGTCTTGCCCAGAGCGCACATAGTCGACAAGGTACTGGGCAACTAGATGTGATTGATTATGAAATTCGGGAACATCCTCATAGAGCGTTGTTACGACGTAAGGTACACCCGCTTGGTGAGCTCTTTTAGCAAGTCGTTCGGTAAACTCTGTTGTCGCTAGGTTATAGAGGTGAACTAGATTAAAGCCCTTTGGGTCGATTCTTCCGGTAACATCCACCGTAACTTCGCATCCTCTAGACAGCAGGCCTGCACTTAAACGCTCTATTTGAACTGTGTCTCCACCTCTCTGAGAGAAGGTTCCGGGTCGGTTCTGTATAAGGACCCGAAGTGGTGTTTTTGTTGTCATGCTATATCTCCCTTCAGATCAGTGCCCTCGACCAGCTGTTTCAGACCCCGGAGCTTAGTCACTCACCACGGAATCGGTCATAAGGGTTACTTCGGCAATAACTAAACCGGTACGATTTAACTAACGTATGAGGAGGAGCCAGCTTTCACCGCTAACTTTACGGACTACTCAAAACTGCAACCCCGTCCCCAAAAGGTTAGACGTAAGATACGATTCAAGGGGTTCGGAAAAATTTATTAGCTAATCAGCTAAGTGTGAAAGGTGTGTTAAAGGGAGGGATAATAGACTCTCAAAAATCGTATAATTCTCGGAATAGGAATGGGAATAGATCGAACGCAGTATTTAAAAAAGCCACTAAAATGGAACTGTATCAGCAGGAATCTGAGCCCCGAAAAGGGCAGCTTTTCCCCCCGATAGGTAAGCCGCTGAGGCCTCTGGATTCGAAGCTCTAGTAGTTCCGACAAAAAATAGACGATCGAGTAATCGATCTATTGGCCTATCCTTTTCATTTGTATTAATCATCGGAATAGCGTATTCCCCTGTTTGTCTATTTCGATAGCGCAATCCCATTTTAATGAAGTTATAATTCTTCTCAAAAAAACCTCCCTCATCATCAGAGGTGCGAAGAATGAATTGACCGTAAGGAGAGCCGCTAGTTGAAAAAGAAAAGGACCTCCACCGCCCATCCTTAGACGAGGGTAAGCTTGTAATTTTTCTGAGGTGACCCGGGCCTAAGAGCTCAATTTGTGTTGCTGCCGCAGATTCTACAAAACCGCTTATCGTCAAATCCCAACGCAATTTGCGACGGACAATTCGCATTCTCTTTGTATCCTCTTCCCGAATAGAAACTTCGGTCACAATAATATCGGCGACGAATGGAGGAGCAAGGGAATCTCGATAATCAAGAGCACCGCTCGTAATAAGAAGTGTTTCAAGGGAGATGTTTCTCCAGACATTAAATACATCTCGACCAACCTTGTCCCTAATTAGAGATTCAGTCACATCGCGGTCTATTCGCTTCAGATAAAGCAAGCCTTCTCTAGGAGAAAGACTCCGTATTTCCCGACCCTGAAAGTACTCAAGACCCGCGATGTAATTTCTAACCGCTAGCCGCGACTCCGCATACTGAGGAGCCAACATCTTAAAGAGTGAATCCGACTCCTTCGATGCTCGCTGAATCGTAGTCAAAACAATCGGTAGCTGAAGAATGTCCCACGAAGGTTTTCCGCTTCGCAGCCCCTGCATTAACACTTTCCGCTGAGCAACCTTATTGCCTCGCAGCGCTTTTAATCCCTTATCCTTTCGCACCGGCGCAAAGATCCTTGCCCAGAAAGATTTCGGTTCATTGTCGTCAAGCTCAGGAATAACCGCTGCTTCAACGCCAGCAGCAGTTAGCTTTTCGTATTCACCTGAATCGATTTTTTTAATAACATTATCGAAAGGATCACTCTGTTTTTCCCGCCGATTACCGACACGCTGCGCTAACTCTCGAGCCGCAACTACTTTTGCTGGAGAGTCCTTTACAGGCACTTCTACTGGTGCTTCCTGCTTTTTCTGTTTTGTAGAGGTAACCGAAACCAACTCGGGTAAATAGAGTAGACCGCCTACTAAAACTACCAACGATACAAGAATGGCTACACCTTTAAGATTTTTCGGTACATCCTTTATTAAGCCTTGCATTGACACGCCTTAATGCTCCGAATAAATACTCAATTTGGTGTAAAACAACCCCTTAGGCTCTTATGCTCCCCAGCCATCCCAGTGATTCCGGGTTCCATCCAAAAACCGGGCTCCCATCTGGGTTATGATGCGAGATGCCATAAAGCATGCACGGCGGGCCGCTTCCTCGAGCGAATATCCGTGAGTAAGTCCGTAAAGAAGGGCACCTGCGAACATATCGCCAGCACCAGTAGCATCCACGGCATCGACCGCTGGCGAGGCCACGCGCACTTCTTCACCCCCAAAATAGACCCAGGCTCCCTCCGCTCCACGAGTAACCGCTACCCCCGGCACCATTTCCCGAAGCCGAACAAACGCCTCTTCACATGTTGCCGCCCCTGTTAAGGTTAAAGCCTCAATTTCATTAGCAAAAATTAGATCAGCGTCCGCTATCGCTTCGAGCAAAGCCGCTCGATTTCCCTCGATTACCCACGCCTCCGAACAGGTTAACGCTACTCGAGCGCCTCGTTGCTTTGCCATTTTTACCGCTTTTAGTGCACCCCGTTGACCGCGCTCGGGATCGGTAAAGGAATAGCCCTCAACAAAAACCCACTCACTTTTCGCCAAAATATCCTCACGGACATGCTCCGGACCCAACAACCCAGATGCCGCAAGGCAGGTTCGCATAGTCCTCTCAGCATCAGGGGTCACCATGGACAAACAGGTCCCAGTTGAACCCTCAGTGACCTGGGTTCCAGCAAATGTTACCCCCATCGCATCGCATTCATCGACATAAAAACGCCCCCACGCATCGCTTCCAACAACGGCCATAAGGGCTGCGCTACCACCCAGCTGAGCAAATGCAGCCACTGAATTTGCAACACTTCCCCCAGTTGCTTTTGTTTCGATATGCCCCCCGAGATTTTCGAGTAAGGACAACTGATCAACCTCTTCCACTAACCGCATAGTACCTTTTTCCAGAGCAAAACTATCTAAATGATGGTCCTCTGCACGAACAAAAATATCAACGATAGCATTTCCAAAACCACACAGCCGGAATGTTCGCTCTTCTGACATAAAACTTTTCCTATTAACAATAAGTGATTTTCAATCACACAAATTTCTGTGCGTTAAGTAATTTGAGAAAACTCAACGAGATGCGGGAAAAAAGGATATTCGCCCTAACACTTTACGCCGGGCGTTCCATCGAAAAGCTTAGGCAGTCCCGACCAACACTCTGGGTAATCATCCTGACGCAGCTCGGTTTCGGCGGCAAATTTCGTAAGCTGTTGAGGATAGCGAGTCTCAAACATGAATGCCATCGTGTTAGAGAGTTTTATCGGTTTTAGCTCAACAGCGGAAGCTTTTGCAAATCCAAACGCATCTGGGCCGTGGGGCAGCATCATATTATGAAGGCTCATCCCACCGGGCACAAATCCACGCTCCTTCGCATCGTAAGTTCCGCAGATAAGTCCCATGAACTCAGACATTACATTGCGGTGATACCAAGGAGGACGAAATGTGTGCTCAGCAACCATCCAGCGAGGTGGAAAAATTACGAAATCGACATTCGCTGTCCCAGCGTCCCCTGAAGGTGCGGTTAGCACGGTGAAAATAGAGGGGTCTGGATGGTCAAACAAAATCGCTCCAACCGGAGAAAAGGTCGAGAGATCATATTTGTATGGTGCATAGTTGCCGTGCCACGCAACAACATCAAGGGGTGAGTGGTTTATTTTTGTCTCGTAAAATCGAGCACACCACTTGACGATAAGACGGCACGGCTCTTCTTTATCCTCAAAAGCCGCCACGGGACTCTTAAAATCTCGAGGATTTGCCAAACAATTTGCACCAATTGGACCCCGTTCAGGCAGAGTGAAGCGAGACCCATAATTTTCGCAAAAATAACCCCGAACAGCCCCCTCGCCCGAAGCACGTGAAATCTGAAAAAACATACCCCGTGGGATAACCGCAATTTCCCCAGGCGATACCTCGATAAATCCAAGCTCAGTAAAAATACAGATCGCTCCGTGCTGGGGAACAAAGAGCAGCTCTCCATCACCGTTGCAAAAATATTCGTCTGCGCGGTCGCTGTTCCACGAATAAACATGCGCTGCCATACCGACATGGGTCATTGCATCCCCTGCGGTTGTCATGGTGCGAACACCGCTGATAAACGGCTGTTGTTCTTGCGGCAGTGGAATCGGGTCCCACCGAAGCTGACCGAGTGGCAAACCGTGCTCAACCACATGAGGCGCCGTCCGCCAAAGTGGAACCTCAATTTCGCTGAACCTCCCCGTATGCCGAACGCTAGGCCGAATACGATACAACCAAGACCGCTCGTTGACCCCTTTCGGCGCTGTAAAAGCCGTACCCGAGAGCTGCTCGGCATACAGCCCATAATTGCACCGCTGCGGCGAATTTTGGCCCTGAGGCAACGCCCCAACAAGAGCTTCAGTTTCAAAATCGTTTCCAAAACCGGATAAGTATTTAAGTGGCATTGGTTGCTCCGTGGCTCTGGAAATATCGAGTTCTAGCGGCATTCCAACCGCCCTCTACTATAGTGCGGGCACGGTACACCGATATGGCTGAGAGGACTAGAGGGAGGTGTATCTGGGAGGTGATGATTTTTTGTCAAACTAGGTGATAAACAGCTAAAGTTATGACTTTGAATTTTTGAATTAGCTGTGCGGAGACAAGGGATATGAGTTTAGATGTTGGCACGGGCAAGGGAATTAAGAACGGCGCGGATCAATCTGCCGAATCTGCTCTTTTGCCGACCGTTCAGGTGTTACGGGTAAATTCAGAGCTGCAATTGCTATATGCTCTAATAAGATCCTTTGATGAAAATATTGAGTTACCGCTGCTCGATGAACAAAAAAAAGATTTAGCTGTCAAAATTGGAAAACTTATTCCTCCACACTTCATACATCTGGTATCTCAGGGAGATAAGAGAGATTTGTTGAGCGATGAGAATCGGTGTCATCTGCTAAGGCTCGGAGTGGGGATTTTAGAGTGTGCTGGACGTGAGAGTTCGGCTTCAGAGGCGGTTAGGCAGTTTGAGAATGGGGCGAAAAATGATAACAATTTTGTTAAGGACTGGTGGATAGATGCTGAATTTCAGCCGTTCGGCGCACTATGTGGCTCAAGGGCACACACCGAACTTTTTCTCGGAAAAGAACTAGTTCAGAATTTCCTAGAAACGGAAAAAGCGCGCTACCCCGCTATATGGAAGGCCGTGATGATTGGATATCTCTGCCTTGAGATTAATCGAAAAGGATTGGGGGTAAGGGAGGAGGAGGCGTTACAGAAGTTAGGGGGAAAGCCGGATGGTTTTAAAGCGGCGCTAAACCCTGAGTTCGACCATCAATATGATCAAGACGTTCTTCAACTTAGGGTTATGTCGGACAACAAGGGTCGAAAGGATGACACTGGTTGGTTAACTGCTCAATTTTTAGTGAAGAATGGCCTCCCAATATCGGAGCGGGATGGCACAATAACTTATGAAAACAGACCAAAAATAGTTGGGCTCCTATTTGGTAGAAATCCTAATTATGTCAATCTAAATAGTCTCTTCGCCGGTTTAAGCGAAGAGGCTGTGGTTGATTATATAAATCGATCGATCACCAACGTTCGGTCAGGAATCTGGAACAACAACGTTCGATCGGTAATACTTAATCAGATAAAGAGCTCTCATGAAGCTATGATGCAGGGTCCCCCGGCGTCCGGCGAGCGGCAGATAACTCCGCGTGTTTGGGCGAGCACGATAAAGGACGATATTGATCGACGCCCAAAAGTTCATTTGAACCGTCTAGATCTCAGCAATCTCGATATGTCTGAGGTCGATTTATTCCGCAGACAGTTAGAGGGTTGCCGCTTCGATGGGACCAATCTTAGAGGAGCAAATTGTCGTGAAACAAAATTTGGAGGATCTCGGTTCTCCGATGCAGACCTTACTGGTGCACTCCTAAAATCAACAGACCTTAGAGGATGTGATTTATCAACGGCAAACCTATCACACGTGGGCTGGTTGTTAAAACCTCCCATCCTCGATGGATACACAAAGTTTTTCCCAGATGATTGTAGGACCACAGGCAATGTCCGAAAACATCTCAATAGGTTTCAGGGATGGGATGAAGAGATGGTCGATGAATTTCTTGAATTAGCATCGATATACAAACTTAGCCCAACCCAGCGAAGATCTTTTAGACAGCTTAAAGACATTCTCCTAAACCCCAAACAATCCCCTATCCTTCTCGCCACCTCTGCCGAAATCTTGACCATAACCTCAGCGATCGGAACCACATCCGAAGAAGCTCAAAAAGCTCTCTCTCGGATTAGTCGCCTGACCGATTCTGCAGGAATTCCGGTCTTACGGGACCACGACTTTAGCAATCAAGATCTCACCAACCGCCCTCTTCGCGGCGCTTTCATGGAAAGAGTCTCCCTGAACGGAGCATCACTCGCGGGAAAAGATCTCCGCGGTGCAGTGATTTCAAACTCTGATCTAAGAGGAGCAAATCTTAAAGGAGCAGATCTCTCGGGAGCATTGCTTGTTAACGTGGATCTAACCGGCGCTGATTTAAGTGAGGTCAATCTCACTGAAACAAACTTCATTAATTGCTTAATCGATGCGGTCAAGCTCGATCGGGTTAAGATGATCAACACCGAGATGCAGCAGAGCACATTTGCTAACGTGACCATTACTGAGGGAATAATCGAGGACCTAATCGTATGCCAGAGCTACCTTCACGATATCAACTTTGAAGGCTCTGTCGAGGGATCGGGAGTACTAGTGTCCGGTTTAGCACTCGTTGATTCAGTTGGATTAAATCTGCAATTTTCAGGCAACACCGAGCTAACACAGCTCCAACTTATGGGCTCTGTTGGAATAGGGAGCGGCGCCGATGAAGCTGAGCTTATTATCGAGGGAAGCGAGTGGCACGATCAGTTGGTCCAGGTGGTGACCGATCCGGATTTGGGAGTACTTGAGCATGGACTCGAGGTAACAAGGGTGCGGACCCGAAATACTAACTCACCGAATCGACCATTACGGAGAAACGGTCCGGATCAAACCTCTACCGCGTTTCTTGTTCGGATGTTAGTCTCTCGGGGGGGCGATCTGATGGGTAGCTATCCCGTTCTAGAGCATCTCGAGCGGCTTACGATCGGCTATCAAGCTGGTGAAGTGCAAAGAGATGAAAAGAATCAGATCAGCCCGCAACTCATTCTTCCCGCCCTCTTAACAAGAGGACAATAAACCAAAAAATTAAGGCGAGAAGAAAATAAGACTTACCTTACTTATTCGATCCAATTCGATAAAAAAAGCTATGACTGAACTCTCTCCCTACAACTCTCTTGCCGAAGCGTTCAGCGCAGTTGTCGCTGAGCGTGCGGAAGATTCGGCTTACCTTTACATCGATTCCGATGGGGCTCGACAAGAGAGAAGCTATCGGGAGGTGTCTGAACGGGTAAACAAGATTGCTCATTTTCTTCGGGCGCAGGGAGTTACTAACGGAACACGTGTCGCAATTATTAGTAATACTAGACCAGAATGGAGCGAAACCGATCTTGCGATTGTGTGGCTCGGCGGAATTACAGTTTCAGTTTATCCATCTCTCCCCTCTCATGATGTTGGGATTATACTCGCTGACTCGGGAGCTGAGATTATATTTGCGGAAAATGAGGAACAGGTCGAGAAGCTCGAATCGCTGCGGGCCAATCCTATCGTTATTTCAGGTGAGGAGGAGGCTCGTCTCTCGATTCGGTGCATAGTTTCTTTCGAGGCCGTTGAAAAATATACGGTAGATGCCACCCTCGAAACTATGCTCTCCACCGTCGTATCAGATACAGTTCCTATAGCCTCAATTCAACGTGGTGATCTTGCCTCGCTCGTTTACACCTCTGGAACAACGGGAGTTCCAAAAGGTGTGATGCAAACTCATCGGAATCATCTCTCGAATGTTGTTCAGGCCGCTGAATCAGGGGCATTTGGTCTCGATGGCATACTTTTTCTTTACCTACCTCTTGCTCACTCATTTGCGCGACTAATTCATTGGTTAGGACTTCTTACACCTGCTCGGGTTTTGTACACGCGAGTTCCAAACAAGAAACGATCCGTTGTTGATCTTTCTGCGGTAAGCAATGACCTGCGTCTCGGGGGGGCTCATTATGTGCCATCAGTGCCCCGATTATTTGAAAAGATACAGACTCAGGTAGAGCGAATGAGCGCTCAGCGGTCCCTTAAGGGATTCTTTTTGCGGCTCACCCTCTGGGCCGCAAAGTACCATCGACCAGCAAGCAAACCTCCACCTCTTTTAGCCCAGATTGTCTACTCTGGTACTGAAGCGGTTCGACGGGCCATTCGAATACAGATATTTGGCGAGAAGTTTCGGCATGCGATTTCGGGTGGGGCGAAGCTACCTATCGGGGTATTTGATTTTTTTGCATCGCTTGAGATACCGATACTTGAGGGGTATGGCCTCACCGAAACGTGCGTTGCCACACACGTTAATCGTGTTGGATCTGCAAAACGTGGAACAGTTGGTCCAGCTTTTCGCGGGGTTGAGACTCAGATTGCTGACGATGGAGAGATTCTCATAAAAGGGCCGAACGTGGCTCTAGGATATTATCAAAAACCAGATGCTACCGCGGATGCGTGGGATGGAGATGGATGGTTTCACACTGGCGATCTTGGCTCGATAGATCAGGATGGATTCCTTGCAATAACTGGGAGAAAAAAGGAGCTGTTAGTTACTGCCGGAGGAAAAAAAATTCCAACGCAGAAGATCGAAAATCTTCTTCAGAGTCATTCTCTGGTGAGTCATGCTGTGCTGGTTGGAGAGGGACGACCCTTTTGCAGCGCGCTTATTACTGTAGATACCCAAATGCTTTCGCTCCGCGCAAAGCAGCTTAAAAAAGAGCTTCCCACCGTTCCATCAAAATGTGATTGGCTTTTAAAAGAGCTCTCGTCACATCTTGCGGTGATAAATAAAGAGCTTGCATCATTTGAACAGGTAAAAAAAATTGCTATCATCGAGCCCGATTTCTCGGTCGATAATGGTCTTCTCACACCGACTCTAAAGGTTCGCCGCGCACTAGTTGTAGAGAAGTTTTCTGAGCAGATCGATAGCCTCTATGAATCTGGTTCTTAGCAATTCGGGATCATCGCAATTCGGGATTTTAGCAATTCGGGATTTTAGCAATTCTGATTCCCTCAAGCCCTTGTCGATAGTTTGCCTTATGGATATTGTTCTTTTCGAGCCTGAAATACCGCAAAATACAGGCTCGATAGCTCGCACCTGTGCGGCAACGCAAACTCCCCTCTGCATCGTTGGCAAGCCATCCTTTGAGATCAGTGATAAGCGGGCTCGTCGTGCGGGGCTTGATTACTGGCCTTATGTCTCTCTTTTATCGTTTTCTGATTGGGATGCATACAGGGATGCTCGAAAACCTCGCACCATCTGGGCTTTTACGAAATTTGGGACCGTCCCCTATTATAGAGCTCCCTTTTCGGTCGAAGATGCCCTTCTTTTTGGGGGCGAAACTCGCGGATTGCCGCTTTCGATTATCGAAACAATTCCAGAGGAACATCGGCTCTATATTCCGATGGTCTGTCAAGAGGTTCGAAGTCTCAACCTGAGTAATGCCGCGAGCATCGCCCTATATGAGGCCCGCCGCCAGCTCGGTCTCGATGAGGAAGTACCATTACGTCCTCGCGAGCGAGGATAAGAGATGCTAAGCGATGAAGATGCAGGGCTATCGCACCAAAATCCTAAACCTGTTTTACGAGCGGTGTTGTGAGCATCCGTGCCATATATTCTGTTGAACGATTTGCGCGGCTGATTTTTCTTCGC
>Ga0114972_10000281_pt1 | contig 37708 bp, 26 predicted proteins | sample M_140807_EF_Meta_FD_87354 | JGI IMG/M metagenome (GOLD analysis project Ga0114972, IMG submission 87354) | Freshwater microbial communities from Lake Montjoie, Canada to study carbon cycling - M_140807_EF_MetaG | ecosystem: Environmental > Aquatic > Freshwater > Lake | place: Lake Montjoie... | reverse complement strand
TTCGATGTCGCCGCCGCGATGATTCGGCATCTGCTCGGTATAGTGCAGACCGGATTTAGTATGAGAGGACCTAGACTCGTGGTTGGAGTGCCTTCCGGAATATCGTATGCCGAGCGGCGAGCCGTTGCAGATGCAGCTCTTCACAGCGGCGTTAGTACGGTGCTCCTTGCTGGTGAATCGGTCGCTGCTGCAATCGGTGCAGGACTCTCGCTCGATGAAACAGCCGCACGAATGATAGTCGATATTGGCGGTGGAACCACCGAGGTCGCCGTCATGAGCAAAGGCGAGGTTCTTCATTTTGAGGCATCTCCCTATGCTGGCGATGCATGTGATGAAGCCATTCAAAAATATGTCCGAGATGCGCGATATCTGAATATCGGAAGCTTTGAAGCCGAACGTCTAAAGATCCAGATTGGCTCGGCAAGCTCGATGACCTCGGAACGCTCCTGCATCGTTACTGGGCAAGATATTCTTTCCGGTCTTCCGTCTAGAAGAGAGATTTCAGACGGCGAGCTTTCTCGTGCTCTACGAGAGCCGTTAAGTGCGATCGTGACCGCTATTTTCTCCGTACTTGAACAGGCATCGCCAGAGATAGTAGATGATATTTCCCGTTCAGGAATATGTTTAGCCGGAGGCGGCTCTCTATTAACGGACCTTCCACGAATAATCTCCGAAGCAACTGGTATTGCCTGCTATCGCGCGAACGATCCACTTCACTGTGTTGTAAGAGGAGTGGGTAGAATTATTGATGACCTGCGAACTTACAAACGGCTCGTTTTCGCTGATATATCTCAGTAAAAGTTGTCAGGGCCCGCGAAGCCGCCAATCATTTGACAACTTAATTTTTCCCTTTAAAGCTGCACCCACCAGAGAAAATGGCGAGCAGCTTCAGCAATCGTAGCAACTGCTCTTAAACAAAGTCCGTGTGGGTCAATTCCAAGCGTATTTACTGAAATCCCTACGACCGTTCCATAGAGAATAATTATCGCAAAAAGAGCAGCAAACGGTGCTACAAGGATAGCGGCAACCACGTTCGGTGGAGGAAACCATATCATTGCGACAAGGGTTGCCAATAAAAGAGCCCCACAATGAGCTCCTATAACACCGCGCCAACCGCTGCCTCCGATGGCGGAACCAATAAGAATGCCGCTAAGGGCACTCATGGTGAGCGCGCCCGCTGGTTCAAATAATACACCTGGCCACAATCCGCTCATAATGAGCGCGGTTACAAGAAGAGAGTGGCCCATATTTTTTATTCCCTCCGCACTTTTTATCACCTCAATCAAAACAACACCGACGATAGCTCTCGTTATAGAGACCTCAAAACCGACCATGGCACCCAGAGCCAATCCAGATCCTAAACTGATCAGAGGAGGTAAGATTCCAAGGGGAAATCGATCAACTTGTCGCCAAAAAAGTCCAGTCGTCGATCGAACAAATGCACCCATCACCCTAATGAGTTGACTGAGCTGATAGCCGGAAATTACGAGGAGGTGGGCAAGTCCAAAATAACGAAAAAGCTCCTCAGTATCCTTACTGAGACGATCTCTTGTTCCAATCGTCATTGAGAGAAGGAGCGCGGCTGCTTCAGTATTTCCAACAACATCAGTAACGATATCGCCTATGATTTGAGGCAACGGTTTGCTGTCTGTAGGAAGTGCAGGATTCGGGCCGATTTCGTTGTAATTTCGACCTTTTCTATCATCAAAAATTTTTGATGAATGCTCTATAGCGCCATCTGGGACTAAAGATGGAATAGTAAGCCAGTTAACAGAACAGGACGCATCGATACCTGAGCGAGCTAGCGAATCCTCATATCCGAATCCTGCTTGCGACAAACGAAGTGGCTTTATTGAAGCAACAAAGAAAATTTCATCCCCCTCTGCTAACTTGCTTGCCCACCGCCACGGTAGAGCTGCTGCTCGACAGAGAAGATTTAGGGGAGAATTCTCCTCGGACCGCGATCCCCCTTTCGCAAGTGAGTTTTGCCGATATGCCGAAATACGGAACTGAACAGCGCCCGCTGAGGAGCGACGGAGCGATGTCACGATGCCTCTGAGACCGACTTCAGATTGTGGAGCAACTGCAACGATAGGTCGCTTGGAAACAGTGATAAGACCAAGCAGCACGCAGGAGGATAGCGAGACTACGACGCGAAACCTTTTCTCTCGCTTACAATAAAGCAGCGGTTGCTCAGATCTTTTTGTTATCGATCTCAGGAAAAAAGTAAAAGAGGAATACCCAACTACAAGAAGCGAAACGATTATCCGAACAGGCGGTGAGGCGATGATGCCGATAGCCTGTCCGACGATGAAAAATATTGATACTGAGAGTAACGAAACACGGTGAAAGAGATTATACCAACACCGAATCGCCGACCACCGAACGTTGAACCACCAACCATTCACGAGAGATACCGATATCCATTAGGCCCACTCTCCCCCCAGAGCAAAAAAATTTTTGGAACAACCTGCGCGAACAGGGCTTATGTTTACTCGATACGTTTAGCTACTCGAACTTTGAACTAAATTAGCCCATATTTTGACATTCTGAGCCTCGCCTCATCGAGTGAAAAGATCAATAAAGGGGGAAACATTACCCCTCTTTTATCGGCTGCAGAAAATAAAAGTTGCGCCGACTATCGAAAATATTATCTCATCAGAAAGTCTCAACTCACTCGCGATATAAGCAGAGGCACTATCCTACTCTTCTTCTGTACCGCCTTCCTCCTTCGGTCGATGAAGCGCTCGGCGTAAATTAAGGGCAACCTGTCTTGGCATCCGTCCAACCCGAGCAAGATCTTCAGTGGTGGCTTTTCGCATCCTAGCAACGCTACCGAACTCCTTCATTAATCGAAGTCGCCGCTCAGCTCCAACACCTGGAACACCATCGAGCGCCGATCGATGTAGCCGTTGCGCCCGCCGTTTTCGATGAAAGGTTATAACATGACGATGAGCTTCATCGCGAAGAGCTGCGAGAAGATGAGTAACTTCATCGTTATCTGCGAGCGGGACCGCCTCTTCACTCCACGGCGCAAACAATCGCTCCGGTTTCCTTGTCGGCTCTGCCCCCCGATGTTCACGCTCAAGACGGGTCTTTGCGATTGATATAATTTCGAGCGACACCCCTAATTCATCCCGCGCCCGTAATGCCATTGCGAGCTGCCCAGGTCCCCCATCTATCACGAGGAGATCGGGGAGCTCACCCGATTCAACACCTCGCCGCAATCGACGAGTAACTACCTCGTAGATTCCAGCAAAATCGTCCTGCTTATCCTGTTGCGAAATTATATATCTGCGATATTCCCGTCTCAGTGGAGCTCCATCTAAAAACACACTGAGCGCTCCTACTACATCGGTACCCTGAAGATTTGAAATATCAACACACTCTATGCGTCGCGGTATTTGGGACAGATGCATCATCTTTGCAAGCTTTCGAGCCGCTGTCATATATCTGGCATCGGCTTGAACCGTTGAACTAAAGTGTTGTCTCGCATTTATCTCAGAAAGTTCGAGGAGCCGTGCCTTAGATCCCTGCTTTGGAACAGAAATTTGTGGTGTTTTTCCTCTTCGAGAGCGAAGAAGATCAGCGATCATTGATTCATTCTCAAGAGTAATCGGAATAAGAATCTCCGCTGGAATCTCCCGACCCTCCTCATAAAATTGGCTTATTGCACTCTCCAGAATAGCCTCATCACCAACTTCAACTTCCTCAATAAGAAAGGGCGAGCTGTCGTGTACACGACCATTACGAACAGCCAACACATTGACACAAGCTATCTTGCCTTCGCGATAAATTGCCCATACATCGCGATGTTCACCCCGATGAAACTCTATCTGCTCACCACGTGAAAATCGATCGAGGATATCAATCCGATCTCTCACTATTGCTGCTTCCTCGAAGCGAAGCTCTGCAGCAGCTCGCTGTTCCTGTTCAGCAAGATCCTCAAGAAGCTGACTGGTACGACCTTTAAGAAGAGCTACTACCTCTCTTACCCACTCGTGATATTGTGCTTCATCGACCGACACGCAACACGGTGCAACACATCTCTTGATTTGAAACTCTAAACAGGGTCGCGTTCGGTTGTTGAGAACTGAGTCTGAACAGCTTCTCAGAGGGAAAAGATGACGAATCACCTCGTGGATCCGCCTTATTTCGTGGCTGTAATTATAGGGCCCGAAATAATCAGCACCATCATCACGAGGGTGTCTTGTTAGCTCTACACGTGGCCACTGGTGTGTGCGATCGATCCGAATATGAAGGAGCGCTTTATCATCTTTTAGTTTGATATTGTATCGCGGCTGATGCCGAATGATAAGGTCCCGCTCAAGAATCGCAGCCTGCTCCTCAGACGCGCAGACAATTGGATCAATCGTAATCACTCGCTCCATCAGAGCTGGAATCTGTCGCCGCCCATCACCTCCAGCCAGATAGCTTCTCACTCGAGCGCTAAGCGACTTTGCCTTACCGATATAAATAATCGTCCCCTTTTGATCCTTCATCTGGTATACACCTGGAAGGGCGGGAAAGGTATCAACCAGTTTTTTTAATTCGTCACCGACTGCCACGATAAATACCCGATTAGAGAAATGTGAGAATCTCCGCTAAAACAAGCGACCTTGGGTACTTTTTTGGTCTGTGGTACATTTAGCACACCAGATACCAATTTGTTCGCCCAAAAGATTCATCCTCCATAGTAACGGATTAGTGACCTTTTGCGACAGCCAACCCTAATTTTGGTCGTCACCTAAAAATTCACACTCCTCACCTCTGCTCACCATAATATGTCGCATCAACCTCAATTATTCCCTTCCCCCACCCTCACTCTCCACAACACCCTCTCTGGGCGCCTCGAACCATTTTCTCCGAAAGATCCTTCTGAGGTAAAAATCTACTGCTGCGGTCCAACCGTTTACAGCTTTCAGCATATCGGCAACTTCAAGACATTTCTCTTTGAGGATCTTTTAGTGCGGACTCTTCGTTTCCTTGGATTCGGGGTAAAGCACGTCATGAACATCACCGATGTTGGGCACCTCACCGATGATGCCGATAGTGGCGAAGATAAAATGCTCGTCGCGATGCGTCGCGAGGGGAAAACCTCTGCGGATATAGCAGCATTTTATACCGAACGATTTTTTTTGGATTGGGATGCTCTCAATCTGCTGCGCCCTTCAGTCGTATGCAAAGCAACCGATCACATTCACCAAATGATCTCACTTGTCGAGCGTCTGCAAAAGGCGGGCTATGCTTATGAGGCGGGTGGAAATGTTTATTTTGATGTAGAGAAATTCGGCTCGTATGGCGAGCTCGGGCGACTAGACCTCGAGGGTATGCGTGCCGGAGCTCGCATCGCAGTTGACCCTCACAAGAAAAGCCCCTTTGATTTTGCGCTCTGGTTTACCCGCTCAAAATTTGAAAATCAGGAGCTCACCTGGGAATCACCCTGGGGGCGGGGTTATCCCGGATGGCACATCGAGTGCAGCGCGATGGGAATATGTCATCTTGGCGAACAGGTGGATATTCATTGTGGGGGAATAGATCACATTCCGGTCCATCACACCAACGAAATCGCCCAATCAGAAGCAGCGATCGGTCATCGCTGGGTTTCGACCTGGATGCACGGTGAGTTTATGCAGATAAATGCGGAGAAGATGTCAAAGAGCATCGGCAATTTGATCTGCCTCTCTGATCTTGCAGAACGAGGGATCTCCCCCCTTGCTTTTCGCTATCTGTGCCTAATGTCTCACTACCGATCGCAGCTTAACTTTACCTGGGAAGCGGTCGAAAATGCCCAGGCAGCTTACACAAAGCTTTGCCGTGCGGTTATAAATCTGAAAGCAGCAGCCGAAGAAGAAGGTGCTGCATCGTCTGTCGCTGATTCATCATCGATCGAACTACCCCACGAATTTATCGAAGGTCTCTGCGCTGATCTAAACACCCCAAAAGCAATGGCCGCTCTGATGGCGGTGCTAAAAGACACGACCCGCTCTGCAACAAATAGACTCGCAATTCTTTTGCACGCCGATCAGGTTCTAGGATTGCGCTTCAACGAGCTCAAAGCCACCACAACAAGCGAACTCCCTGAGCAGGTGAAACAGCTCCTCGAAAGACGAGCAACCGCTCGAGCAAATAAAGATTGGAAAGGCTCTGATGCTCTTCGTGATGAGCTGCTTGCAATCGGGTATCGGGTGAAAGATACGGCGAAGGGCCAGGAGATAGAGTCGGTGGGCGGTGAGGGTCGTTAGAGTTCTCGCTCGACAATCACTTTTTGGAGAAGCTCATTGAGGGATCGATTTTTTGATCGTAAGCGTTTACCTCTTTGAAGTGCCTCCCCCTACTGCGCCCACCCCACCCGAGAAATAAAGCCGCGCCAGGCGCTTAGGTCCAGATAGTTGTTATGTGCGAATACAACCGCTGCATCGTACCAATCGAACTTCCAGACAGCGCCGTCCTTTTCTACTGTTTTAATCTCTCCAATCGCCGCCTTTGAGGCTCGGGCAACGTACACGGTGCATTCTTTACCGTGCATCCATGGGGTTGACTCAGAGAAGCGAAATGGGTCTTTGCTCGGGATCAGAAACCGATCCCAAAAAACGAGCTCTTTTGGATAAAGAGATACTTTCCCTGCTGTCTCCTCTATCGCCTCACGAAGAGCACAGTCAACTGAGCTCTCGCCAGGTTCTCTACCGCCACCTAAAGGATAGTAGGGACCATCCGTGCACGATTTGGGATCGCTAAGCTTTTCCTCACTCCATTTATTCGCAAGCACCTGACCGACGGCGGTATCGTAAAGATATATGTAATCACCGACCTTGAAGAGTTGATCTCCCACTTTGCGTAGGACAAGCCCTGATTCTGCGTCGTTTTGGTAGGTAGTATCTGAAAGGGAATAAGTCATATGCTCTCAACCATTATTTCACGATAACAGTATGACACCTCCATTAGGTGATTGCATAACGCTATGTGCCAAATTTAGATCAAAACTTTTTGACCCACTCTTTACGCCCTTGATACATTCCCTGCAAAGCCATACTGTAGGAGCTATTAGGGCAAAATATTTCTTAGTGATCGCCTAATTCTTACCGCAGTCAGTCCTTTATTGCTGATCAATAATAGTCAGTGAGCACTGATTATTCCCGAGCGTCATCGCTCTCTTCTTTATCTTGGCCGCCGCCCATGCCGCAACCAAGACTCAAACCACCCACACCGCGGCTATTAAAATGAAGCTTGCATCATCTCTTTCAACTTCCTCCCCCGAGTTCCGCGAGAATCGGGAGTGGTCGCTCGCCTCCCTCGATACCGTTCGTCGCATCGCTGCTGCGACCGTGAACCCCGAGAATGACGCTACGATTGAGCGTCATCGCGAGCGCGGAAAGCTTACCGCTCGTGAGCGGGTTGAGTATTTACTCGATGAACAGGCGCCGTTTATTGAAGTGGGACTTCTCGCTGGGCATCAGCTGTATGACGGGGTACGCGCCGGAGCGGGAATTATCACGGGGATTGGATCAATTCGTGGAGTACCGTGCATGATCGTCGCCAACGATGCGACCGTGAAGGGCGGTTCCTATTTTCCGATGACCGTTAAGAAACATCTCCGCGCGCAGGAAATAGCAGCTGAAAATGGGCTTCCCTGCCTCTATCTTGTTGATTCAGGGGGTGCGTATCTTCCTCTTCAAGATCAAGTCTTCCCTGATCGCGATCATTTTGGGCGTATTTTTTTCAATCAAGCCCAGATGAGTGCTCACGGTATTCCGCAAATCTCAGTCGTGATGGGATCGTGTACAGCGGGCGGCGCTTATGTTCCGGCGATGAGTGATGAATCGATTATTGTCCGAGAGCAAGGAACAATTTTTCTTGGAGGCCCACCCCTCGTCAAAGCGGCAACGGGAGAGGAAGTTTCTGCAGAGGAGCTCGGTGGAGCAGTTGTGCATTGCGCTCGTAGCGGCGTTACGGATCACTTTGCAGAGGATGATCACGACGCTATTCGTATCGCCCGCTCAATCGTTGGAAACCTTAATCGGAGACCGTCCCTTTCACTTGACCGGATCGCCCCCCGCCCTCCTGCATATCCGATCGATGAACTCTACGGAATTATTCCTCGCGATCCAAAACGTCCAATTCCGATGCGTGAGGTGATTGCTCGCCTCGTTGATGGAAGCCATTTTGATGAGTTTAAGGCGCGATACGGAACATCTCTTTTGTGCGGATTTGCGCGAATAAACGGCTACCTCGTTGGTATTCTCGCTAATGACGGTATCCTCTTTTCTGAGAGCGCTCTAAAAGCAACTCACTTCATTCAGCTGTGCGACCACCGACGAATCCCACTCCTCTTCTTGCAGAACATCAGCGGCTTTATGGTCGGTAGCGACTACGAGAGGGGCGGAATAGCAAAAGATGGGGCAAAGATGGTCACCGCTGTATCGTGCGCATCGGTACCAAAATTCACCGTTATCGTAGGTGGCTCGTTCGGCGCGGGAAATTACGGTATGGCGGGTCGTGCATTTGGTCCTCGACTACTCTTTTCGTGGCCCACCTCGCGCATCTCGGTGATGGGCCCTGAGCAGGCTGCTGCAGTGCTCGCACAAATCAAACGTGACAGCCTTGCTGCCCGCGGAGACCAGTGGCCAATTGCTGAGGAGCAGGCGTTTCGCGCTGATATTGAGGGGCGATACAACACCCAGGCAGCAGCGCTCTATGCAACAGCTCGGTTGTGGGATGATGGTATTATTGATCCGGTCGATACTAGGCAGGTGATCTCAGCTGGACTTGAGGCATCTCAGTGGCGTCCTTGGCCCGAGCCTCAGTACGGGGTCTTTCGGATGTAAGAGGCTATGCCATCGCTTTTCCTCATCACACGTTCACTAAGAGGAACACTATGAGCCACATTACACGACTTCTCATCGCAAATCGGGGAGAAATAGCAACCCGAATCGCAGCAACCGCTCGACGGCTTGGTATCACCTCAATCGCAGTGTATTCAGAGGCTGATCGAAGCAGCCTCCATGCTCGCTCGTGCGACGAGCGGTACTCACTAGGCACCGGTGATTCCTACCTCGATTTAGAGAACATACTAGCAATCGCAAAAGAGGCTCGGGCCGACGCAATTCATCCCGGTTATGGCTTTCTTTCCGAAAACGAACTCTTTCCTGAGCGAGCAGCTCAAGAGGGAATAAGATTTATTGGGCCTTCAGCGAGTGCAATGCTTCAGCTCGGGAGCAAAGCATTAGCAAAAAAACTCGCAGTAGATCTCAGTATTCCAGTCATTCCTGGTGCAGTACTCGACGATCTCCCCATCGATGAAGCGGTAGAGCAATCAAGTGCCGTTGGATTTCCTCTTATCGTAAAAGCAAGCTTTGGTGGCGGCGGGAGGGGAATGCGGGTTGTAACCGATCGCTCGCAGCTTCGTGCAGCGCTCGAGTCTGCCGCGCGGGAGGCAGCAACTTTTTTCTCTCGTGGTGATGTATTTGTTGAGCGCTACCTGACCGAGACTCGCCATATTGAGGTTCAGGTGCTCGGCGATGGAAAAGGAAAAGCGGTTTCTCTCGGCGATCGCGACTGTTCGTTGCAAAGAAATCATCAAAAAGTGATCGAAGAGGCACCTGCCCCCTTCCTTTCTGATCAAATCCGAGAGTCCATTCACGAAGCGGCTCGATCTCTCTTTGCGACCGCCCACTACCAGGGGGTCGGAACAGCAGAGTTTCTCGTAACAACAACTGGTGAGTTTTTCTTTCTCGAGGCAAATACCAGACTTCAGGTCGAGCATCCGGTTACTGAGGAAATTTTCGGAATAGATCTAGTTGAATATCAGATTCGAGTTGCCGAAGGAGTATCTCTTGATGCTCTTCGTCTACCTATTCATGGTGACGGTCACGCTATCGAGGCACGACTTTGCGCGGAGATTCCTGAGCTATCTTTCGTCGCATCGACAGGTATCCTCGATGAGTTTCGCTATCCGACGAATTTGCCCGGGGGATCTATATTGCGAGTTGATACCGGTTTTGTTGCAGGCGATCGGGTATCACACCTTTATGATTCGCTCCTTGCAAAGGTAATTGTGCGAGCATCTTCCCGAGAGGAGGCTATTACAGAGCTCGCGATCGCACTTCGCTCGATGACGGTTAGTGGGATTCGCACAAATCGAAATTATCTCCTCAGCCTTCTAGGAGAGCCAGATTTTATCCACTGTCGTCATCACACACGAACTGCTCACGCCAAGATCCCCGAAGAGCATGCGTATGCTCGTCTCCTTTTTGATGCCGCTGCGAGTTATTGGCGAAGAACATTTGCCACCGCACTCACGAGCGTTGATTCATCAGCGCGTTGGAGATCGCTCGTCCCAACAGCTCGTCGCCTCGATCTTGAGATCGATGGCGAAGTAGTTACAACTTCGGTTTCTCGCGGCCTCGGTGGATCGGTTTTTACAGCATCGTGGCGGGGGCACGAAGACAAAAGACCTCTTGTTGGCCGCGAAAGTCTCACAGCAGAACCGATCGAGAGCTCAGATACTCTTACACCAGTGTATCTAGATAGCGCCGTATGTTCGATTAAACGGGCTTATCCCGCCATTATCCGCCCCCACGATACCACCGCAAGCAAGCTCGATCTCATTATAAAAGCCCCTCTTCCGGGCCGTGTGATCAAGATTTGCATCGCGCCAGGCGCCAAGGTAAGTGACAATGAAACGGTGATTGTTCTAGAATCGATGAAGATGGAGCACCAAATTACAGCGCATCGAGAGGGGGTAGTGCGGGCGATTACTGTTTCCGAGGGGCAAACTGTTGAGCGAGATGCACCTCTGGTTGAACTGGGCTGAACTCTATTACCATGACCCTTAAAGACACCTAATGCTTGAGCTGGTACTCCCCCTTTATCTTTACGTCATTCTCGGAATCATCGCCGGCCGCTTTCTGAGTGTAGAAAGCCAACCGATCGCTCGACTAACGATTTACCTTCTCACCCCGATAATCATCGGTGGCTACGTCGCACAGGTACCGTTTCAGCTTACTCTCCTTGCCCTTCCCCTCGCAGTATTTACCGTTGCTGCGATCGTTTCATTTATTGCGTGGGCCATCATCGGCTCGATACCCTCCATCCGGCCGTATAGAACACTCCTTGGTGCCTCTGGAGGAATGCTCAACTCGGGATATTTTGGCATCTCTATCGCGGGTTCTATTATCGGTGCGGATCAGCTTGGCACCTATATGCTCGCGATATTTGGCCTTACCCTTTTTGAATATATTATTGGAGCGTATTTAATCAATCGCCATGTCGCATCTCCAAAGGAGAGTTTCAAAAGGCTCATTCGATTACCGGGACTTTACGCCTGTTTATTTGGCCTTTTAATCTCTGCACTCGGTATCCATATTCCCGCCATAGCGTTAACCACTCTCGGTACCCTTAAATCTGCCTACGTTGTGCTTGGCATGATGATGCTTGGGCTCGTGCTTTCACAGCGACGACTTCAACTCAACATCCACTTTCTCAGTGCAGCGTTTATCGTTCGTTTTGGTGTCTGGTTTGGAGCAACCTCGCTCTTGCTTATCGTAGATCGTGCAACTTTAGGACTCCTTGCCCCCCCGATATCACAATCAATCTTGTGGCTCATGGGATTTTTACCGATAGGAGCAAATGTCATCGCCTATGCAGTTGATGCAGATGCATCGCCCGAACAGATCGCACCAGCTGTGGTATTGTCGACGCTTCTGTCACCCGTACTTTTAGCTTTCGCGTTCTGATACGGTTCTTACCAAGACCTCTCTAATCCAAACTAGCACGTTTCTCCCAATAGCCTGTTGCTAAAACTCTGCACGATCTACAAGCGCTGCGATCATCAGAGCACTATCTTCGACTGCATGGGAGATCTCCGACTCTCGATGTGATTGAACACCGGCAAATAGTCTTGCATACCCATCCGAATCACCCCTTGTAACCATCTCCTCGATTACCTCGACAGCTTTTCTTAAACTTTTAAGACCTTCTCCCCCATAAGGATTAATAGTTGCAATATCAGCGTATAACTCCGGCTGATGTGAGAGCATCCGACCCAACATCGCGGACATCATCCGATAGACCGGACTTTCAGATTGCGAGAGTTTCTCTGAAGATAGACCACTCCACTGATGAGTAAGCCCTATCGCCAACAGAGCACCATGAGAGACGACCTGAATCATAGACATGATTTTATCGTGCTCATCAGATGTGGTGTAACACAATCGGGCACCAGCAATCTCAAATAGGTTCAAAAGTTCTTGAGATTTGACTCCCACACCACCTTCGTTACAAACAATGAGGGTCTGGCCCTTCATCGTTGGAACCTGCGGACTCCACATTGGATGAAGCAAAAGAAATTCAGATTTTTTTCCTACACATGCAGAAGCGGTATGGGTTTTTACCGATGAAAGATCAACTATAATATGCTCATCACCGGTAACTTCTGACCAGCTACGAATGATATCAGGAGCGATTCGGTGGGGCGTTGCACAGACGATTATAGAGTGATGCATCGCGATATCTTTTTTTGCGCGATTATCGCCAACCTCAACAACGGTAACAGGATATCCTTGGTCGGTAAAAAATCTTACAAACCAAGAGCCTAATCGACCTCCTCCACCCACTACCGCGACGGCCTTTTTCATTTACGAATCCTCGAAAAAACAATCGCCCGTTAGTTGCTCTGTGCTCTGTAGCGATCCATAACGCCCCGAGCCCGAGACGCCGCCTCTTTATCTGACCATCCACTCGCCTTTTCTACCTCTCGAGCAACCTCTCGAATTTCCATTTTCTTAAGAACGAGCACCTCTGCACCTTCATAAATATCCTTGTTCGGATCCCGCAAAGCGGAAACTAACCAGAACGCCATCTTCTTATCAAACTGCTTCATTCTACTAAGAGCATAGAAAGCTCTTTTTCTCCGGTATGGATTAGTTGAGCTAAGTGATCGAATCAGCATCGGGAAAGCGGAATTTCCGACTGCTCCGATTGCTTCTGAAATCAATGAAGCACCCTCTGATGACTCATCACACAATTCTCCACACTCCTCAACAGATTGATCAAAAAGGTCCAGGAAAAAAGGAACTGCTGGAAGTCCCTTTACCTCTATCGGTGAAGATACAAAGGAACGAGCCAGGGACAAAAGTATTTGCCTCTTTTCATCAGCTAAAACGGTCGGTCTCTTGAGCAAACGAAGCACATCGGAGACAAAACGACCTCGATCAGATGCAAATTGCGCATAGAGCGAAACAGCTGGCACCCGCGCCGAAGATAGATCGCTGTGAAGCAATCTCTGCATTGCATCAACAATCTCGCTCTGCGAAACGGCGAGACTCGCGAATGATTCAATAATTGTCCCAACTTCGGGTGCATCACCCTCTATCATCTCATTTATTCTTTCCCTATAGGTATCGAGAAAACCGGCTTCACACCAAAGCCTCGACAATCCAGTTTCATGATTGATCAATTCACACTGCTGGACACAGACAACTCCTCGTCGGCTTGATCGAAGTCCCTCCCAAAGTTGAGATTCCTCCCGAGATAATGCGTTTACAACATAATCTGGATCGATGAGCTCCATCTTACGCTCATCGGAGCAATCATTATCCCCTACTACATTCGGTAACGAATTTATCAAATAACGAGTATCTTCGGGGAAACCATACCCTACTGAGAATATAAGAAAAGGAAGCAGTTTCTCAGCAGGAGGATTTAGCGCATTGATCAATTGAATCGCCTTTTCCCGCCTTTCAGAATCAAGAGATGTGGCTACTATTTGCTCTGCGATTGAGAGAGATTCACTACCTCTAGGATCGGACTCGCCTAGAAGGCCCAACAAGATTAATTGATTCTGATTTACAACCTCTCCGAAAAATCTTCGAATCAACAGGTGACTAGATTCAACCTTCCATATCTTAAATAGCTCTCTCCACCTTTGAACAATTTCAATGGGGCTCGAACTAATAAGTTGATCTAGTATCAAAATACGATCAGCTGATCTAATTTTTGGGGAATCAATTAGTGCAAAATCAATAACTATGGATACTAAATCTTTGCGGATTTCAGGATACTGAGGAGCAATATCTGGATCATCAGCCAAAGCTATAAGATCACGAATTATAAGAGGGCTGCGGTAAATGAAGGTTCTAAGAATATCAAAAATACACCGCCTTGTTCGATCGCCTCTTTCCGGGTCGAGCGACATAACCACGATATCGCCCGATAACTCACCATGTCTCAAACCAGGAGACACAATTGGAAATGCACCCGATTCGGGACGACTTAATTTCCCATTTTGAATACCGATCCGAATTGCTCTAACCAGAGACGATAAAACATCATACAACCTCTCTTCAGGGAGATGACCCACCATCATACCCGCTTCTTCACAGTTACTTGTCACAAGATTTTCAATGGTCTGCTCCTCCGCAAGAGCTGTTGAGAGACCGAAAATCAAAATAAGTGCAATATGACTTATCACGCTTCTAGGAGCGTGAAGAGCTCGAATCAACTTAAAAAAAGATGGGAGGGAGATGCTCATACTAAACTCTCGAATTCCCACGTTCCATCTCCAGAGAGAGTTAGAACACAATCGTGAAAACGAGCTAGTGCATCGCGATGACCGACGCTCACGTAGCTTTCAACATAATCACCCAATTTCGCGTATAGAGCCGCCTGCCCCGCCGGCTCAACAGCAGTTGTAGCTTCATCAAGAAAGGCAAATTTTGGTTGAACTATAAAAAGTCGGGCAAAGGCAATTCGCTGCTGTTCTCCCATCGATAACACATTAGCCCAATCAAGCTCAGTATCAAGATGTCCAACTCTTGTGATGGTAGATTCAAGTTGAGCATCCTTAATTGCCTGCAAAACGATCTTATCGGTGACTCCTCTTCGTCGTTTCACGTAGAGAAGTTGGTTTCGAAACGATCCTAGGATCATGTAGGGACGCTGAGGAAGAAATAGTGTGGTCCGCAAACGAGGTCGAATTATCAATCCTCCTCCGCTATTCCATAGACCCGCAATCGCCCGAAGTATAGTGCTCTTTCCGGAACCGCTCGGTCCACATATAAGTAACCGTTGTCCAGCATTCAGGGAAAATGTGACATTTTGAACTATGGCGGCTCCACCTCTGGGAGTATTGATAGTAACCCCCTCGAAAGCGATCCGATTTTCATGCCGATAATCAATAACACCCTGTGCTCGCTCTTTGCGCCACTCAATCTCTTCCAGCGCTTCAAAAAAGGTGCCGAGCCGATTAACAACCGCTCCGAATGCACTCAAACTTCCAAAGTTTGTAACTATTATTGAGAGTGCACCTAAAGTTTGAGCAAAGGCAACGGTCGCCTGATTAACTGCGCCCAACGATATCTCTCCGCTAAAATAGAGCGGTGCGACTATTACCGGGGGGATAATAGGAATAAGGTAGTTATAAATATTTGTGAAAATATTCAGGTTTCTATTCTTCGCAATTATGCGACGAAAATTGTCGATCCCCCGAGAGAGAAGCTGTCTTGTCCGTGTCTGCTCTTTTCGTTCACCGTGATAAAGGGCGATTGATTCTGAATTATCTCTGACATTAACGAGCTTATAACGGTAGTCAGCCTCTCGCTGAAGCTGAGTGAAGTTCAACCATACCAGCTGTCTTCCGAGAAGATATGACATAAAAGAGCCAAAGACGGCGTATCCAACAGCAACCAGCGTTAAAGAGCTTGAAATCGACCATAAAACTCTGACAAATAAACAGAGACCGATAACCGAATTTAGAAGAATAAGCATGAAGGAGAGAGTTTGAGAGGTGAATGAACGTATATCCGCCTCTATTCGTTGGTCGGGGTTATCGACCAAGTTCTCCGATCCGATCCGATAGTAAGATCGATTTGAGAAGTACATACTGATGAGTCTTAAACTCAACCATCGCCGCCACAACAGCGCAAGCCGCTCCTCTGTATATCGATAGAAAGCAACGATTATTGATGCTACTGCAAACGCCAAAATATACCGCACGAGCTCATCATAGAACCGTGGCGCATTCTTCATCGTTAGGGCATCGTAGAAATCTCGACCGACGAAGCTAATCCAAACATTGACGTAGCTAACAGTGAGAGAAAACCCTGCCAGCAACAGGAGAAGGCCCCGAGCTTTCCACTTCATCTCCGAGAAAAAGAAGATGCGGGCGACCATCCAAAATCGTCGCATCGTCCTTTTGTTTTGGGGAACCAGTGGCATCAGAACTCTTTTTACTAGGGAAGTTTGGTGATCGGAAAACTAGTTATTCGAGAGATCTTTCTTACTCTTTCTTTTTTTCTCTTTAATCGTCGATTGAGGTACATCTTTTTTGTTACATTGTAACGAGGACAACATCGCCTGTCGGCGCGCATTAGTTACAAGCGGAAAAGTGCTTTCGAGCCAGTTTACGATCAGATGAGTAGGTTGTGGCAATGACTCATTAAAAGCAACCATTATTTGTATTAATCGTTCCTCTTTTGAAGTCAGCAACCCGCTAAAGCCAGAGACATCAGACTGAAATGGTAAGAGGCCTGCGCTGTTACAAAGTAACGAAAACGATAGATCCGCCGCGCCACGATCAAAAGTTTCTCCCTCCTGAATTATAGCAATGAGATAATCGGGGCACACCGCGACCATTTCATTCATCAGCCGAGATGGGAATGAGAGGAGCGGGTCTTTTGCACAGAGAGCCTTTCCCTTTGTTTGAACCTTCATCAAGCTCTCATGAATATACTCGACCGAGATATTCAACAGGCCAGCTACCTGTGATTCAGAGAGATAACGAGTTAAAAGAAAGATTTCAAGACACCTAACCTCGAGTGCCTGACTAAAGAGTTTGGCGACTCTCGTTAAAGGAGAGGAGTCACGGGTTGCCAAGTTTAGGAAACTGAGCAACGTAGCTGCTGCAAGAGGATGAACGTTGCTTAACCGCATTTCTGGAGAGGGGATATTAGAGCTCTCTTTTTGGGATAAATCCTCCTGATAATCGTTCGCGACCGTCGATGCTCCGTTCTGCTGATTGGCACTCTTTTCTCTCTCAGCGATCTCTATAGATCGCTCAATCGCGTGAATTAATGCTTTTTGCTTTTTTTCAGTAAAAGACCTTTTTTGAAGCAACACCTCAACAGATACTCCACACAGCTGCCCAATTGTAATCTCCTCCTCGAAGGGCGAGCGAGCCTCGTTCTCTGGCCAGAAAGAGCCTATTTTTTGGCTTTTAAATATTCGGGCGGCGTTTGAGGACCTCAAAGCTTTCATGATTCTGGCGAGAGGATGATCCTCAGTATCATCAGGTATAGGCGGTCTCATGAATGCCTCGACATAGTTATATCTTTATGTTCATTGATTAAAGTAATCAGATACTTTTTTGGATGAGCTTAAATTCGGCTTCGTAGCCAAGCAGAATATCTCTGAATTAGCGCCGTTTTTTATCATACAATTCGGTCGATACATTCTTATATCGGATGAACAACTTCTAACCCCCAATAATTTTTTTTCACCGCTAGTTTTAAAATAAAGTTTCCGATCTTAATCGACACTTTTGTTCCTCTGTTTCGAAGCCGTATTTTTTATGCATAATACCAAGGCGGGTTTGGTCGAGTGCTGAAACGAAGAAAGATATTGGCCGAAACAGTTGTTGATTCATTTAAAAATCAGCGATCCGAATTTCTGAAGGTAATGAAGCTATGTTAGAAAAAATTTATACTCTCTCTGTAAAAGCTTTTTTGGGGCTCTTCGCTTTACTGAGCATTATCTCTATAAGCCCTTCCTCGAGCCTTGCTGAATCTTCTCTTCAGACATCGCCCCCTGCCACCGGAGATACAGTTGCGATAATTACAACCTCCAAAGGTGTAATGAAAGCCAAACTTTTTCCCTCAATAGTCCCCGATGCCGCCCGCAATTTCGTTGAATTGGCTCGACAGGGGAAATATAGCTCTACGAGTTTTCACCGCGTAATTAAAGATTTCATGATTCAGGGAGGAGACTTTACCAGAGGCGATGGCACCGGCGGTCACTCCGCAAAGGGACCTGGAACAACCATCGCAGACCAGTACGATTCGCGACTAACTCATTTAAGAGGAGCGCTTGCATGGGCAAAGACCTCTGCCCCTGAAAGCATTGGGTCACAGTTCTATATCGTGCACAACAACGCAGGTGCCCATTTCCTCGATCACAAGGAAAACAGCGGTCCCGCGGACGGTTATACCGTTTTCGGTCAAGTTTACGAGGGGTTTCCTGTTCTCGATGCAATTGCAGGGAGCAAGACGGATGGAAGCGATCGGCCATTGGAAAAGATCGTAATAGAAGGGGTCGAGATAAAGATAATTAAATGATAAGAGCTTCGATGATGAGTGGTTATCATTTAATTATGTCGAAATTGACGGAATAATTCCCAACAAAAAACAGTAGCCGTTTCGTCTGAGTAGTTCCGATATGGGTGCACAAACAAAATCATTTGTTGATACGACGCTCTGCGAGAGAGAACCTATCCATATTCCTGGAACTATTCAACCACACGGCTGCCTGCTCATTACCGATCACAATTTAATAATCACTCATTTTAGTCAGAACGCGAGAACCTGGTTCACCGCTACGGCCGGTAATTTCATAGGCGCAGAGATTCTCGCCTTTTTTGACAGCAACGATGCGAATACACTGAAAGATAGCTGTGAACGAGCGATGCAAACAAATCGCTCCCTTCGATTTGTAATCCATACTCGCCATCGGAGCTCATCGATTGCGTGCACGATTCATCCATCCGCTTCTCGCTTTATCTTTGAATTTGAACAATTCGATCCAACGCTTCTGAATGACTATTTTGCGACGGTCACTCCACTTGTTAACCAGATATGCTCTGAGATACAGACCCTTAATTCAGCAGATCAGATACTCGATCGTTGTGTTGAGACGATACGGGATATTACTAAGTTTGATCGAGTTCTCGCCTATCGCTTTGATCACGACTGGCACGGAGTAGTTATTTCAGAGTCGTGCGAGCCGTCACTTCCTCCCTTTCTTGGACTCCATTTTCCAGCATCGGACATTCCCTCTCAGGCGCGAAGATTGTATGAGATCAATCCGATACGACTTATAGCAGACCGATTTGATGTTCCAACTCCCATAGTACCTTTAGCTGGACCAGATTCATCGAACCCCATCGATCTGACACCAGTTTCTCTTAGGAGTGTTTCACCAATTCACCTAGAGTACCTCGCCAATTTAGGCGTTGTAGCCTCAATGTCTCTATCTCTCATCGTTAATGGAAAGTTGTGGGGTTTAATTGCGTGTCATCATCGAACAGCTCATCCCGTCTCTCCCGTTATTAGGGATACAGCGTTGATGATCGCTGAGGTGGCATCCTTGAGACTACAATCAGCCGAGATTGTCCGATCTTCTTCAGAGCAATTGCGGTGGCGTACTCAAGCGGGAGCGATTGCGGCTGAGTGCTCTAATTACTCCGATATACGTGATGGATTGGTTGCGACAGCACATTTATTGAAGGACTGGATCTCAGCGGGAGGTCATGCGATCGTCGATCGGGGTTTTTATCAAATGATCGGTCAAACTCCTGAACGAGGAGCAATTGATCGAATTGTATCTTGGCTGAAGGATAATCATCCCTACGAGGTTTTTGCGACAAATTCCCTCGCGAAGGATATTCCTGGAGCAGAGCAGTGGCGCTCCGTAGCCTCAGGCCTACTCGCGATACCGATCCGAGGTAGCATCGGTAATTTTTTACTTTTATTCAGGCCCGAGGTTCTGCAAACAACTTCATGGGCTGGCAATCCCTCAAAGAGTGTTTTTGTTGTTGGTGATACAGCTCACCTTTCGCCTCGACGCTCTTTTGCTGTTTGGAGCCAAATTAGCCATCTCCATTCACTTCCCTGGCTCGAAGAGGAGATTAAAGAGGCGGAATATTTGGGTAGCCTTCTCCAAAAAATTCTTCAGGCAAGGATAGAGCAGATCGCCTCTGAAACGGAGCTGTTGAAGAATCGGCAGAATCTATCGATTGAATATCTCGCCCATTCTGTAAAGGAGGCTCAGGAGATTTCGCGGGAATGCTCTTTTTCAATTGAACACATTACTCAATCAGAGATCGATTATCTTAAAGATGAATCTCGTCAGAAGCTCAGCGAAGCACTAAAAATAAGCAAAGGTCTTCCCACCTTTTTTTCTTCATTAAGCTATGTAATTCAAAGCATGATGCTCCCATGGAGAGAAAATATTGCCCCGATTAACGAAGTCCTTGCACAGGCATGGAATCAACACACTACGCTTGAGACTATGAGAGGGAATCGCTTTTCTATCTCGCTCACTCCAATACCGAGCGATAGCAGTGTCGAGCCTTTAAAAATCGCTTCAGCTGCGACGGCATGTTTCATTAAACCGTTCGAGGTAATGAGTAATTTTATATCGGATGAAAATAAAACAATTTTTGTTCATTACGGAGTCCACACACACCCTTCCGAATCTAAAACGAGGATTGAGCCACATATCATATTTCTTATTCGGCCAGCGGGAGGGATTCCTTTTTCAGAGTCGGCAAAATTAGCTGATTTTTTTAATGCGAATGACTTATCCCCGGAGAGTACCTACTCTTCGGATCTAAATGACCTAGGGTTTGGATTGGCCCAAAGCCGTGCACTTGCCGAGTCATTGGGTGGCGATCTAAGACTTATCCATGATGAAAACTATATCCCCGCAGCTCTATTATCCCTTCCATTTGTCCGCCCCCAAACCTCTTGAATTAGTTTTCTTCCCATGATACCGTCCTTCAGCTGGTGAGTGGCTCCTGATTTTAAGCCTGGATAGCTCAGTTGGTAGAGCAGCGGATTGAAAATCCGCGTGTCGCTGGTTCGATTCCGGCTCTAGGCACACCCACTCCCCTCGGAGATGTCCCCTCGACTCTCTCTCCTCGCCCATCTCCCCTTCCTTCCCTCCCCCAATTTGCCCAACCGAAGTTGCCGACCTAACTTCCCCAACCTAGCATCCACTAAAAATTTCCCTTGCAAGTTTCTAACTGTTCGCTAATATCATCTTGGGGGTGCTTACTTCCCCTATTGTGTAGTTCTTATCTATTTCAGGCTTCGCGTTTCGGATCGTTCTCACTTCCCACGAGAAACTTCAAGGTCCACCGCGGTTGGTATTTTTCGAGATAGTTTCGGTCGGAGCAACTCGCTACCGCATTCGAAGCGATCGTTATTCGATTGATAGCTATTACGCCTGAATCCGTAGTCGACAATTTGAATCTTTTGGACGGCATACGGCCGCCCGAAGGGTTACTTGCCCTATTAATCGCGCAAATGCGATTAGGGGCGGCTTTGCCTGCGCTATGAGGACTACATGGGTTGCCCAATTAGTTTTTTTGACGTACCTCGTCGATGCCTTCAGGCTCACGGGCGTTTAGAAATATCGAGAACTTATCGCTGTTACGGACACGCTTCTCTTCACAGCTACAGCTCTTCTCTTCAGGCTGATCTTTTTTCAGCCACCCGCTTCGCATCCGGTTCCCTTCACACAGGAGGTGAAACATGGAGGTAATTTCGACCAATTCCGGGGCAACAGCTAATCCTACACCGACTCATACCCCTATACCGAGCGCTCAGACCATCCGAGCTCCTAGGCCATCTTTAGATGTGCCATCAACCCCAGAGATCAATAAAGGGCAACCTCCGAGCTTCAACAGCTCACCAGCTGTTCGTCTTGAACCGGCAGGATGCGTTCCTGATGAAAAAAATTGGCGCGAGGTTTCGAGCGAGTCGTCTCTGAAAATGAGCCACTCATTCACTTCAGTCGTTGAACAGCTTTATCAGGACGATGTTAGAAAACAGGGACCACTTTTTGAACCGTCGGTTTCATCTGCCGTATATTTTTTGGTTCACACCGCACCCCATCAAACTACGCCGCTCGAAGTTTTAATCTATAAATCTCCCGACGACAAAAATCCATCAGTCGTCCCGATGACACGTCTTGAAGATGGACGACAGTTCGTTGGAATTGATGATGGTGGAAAAACGATCGGAGAAGGCACCCGATTTGCTTACAGGAATCCACAGACGGGCGCACTAATTGCCGATCCATACGCCTACCAGCTTTCCCAATTCGAATGGACGACAGTGCCGAGATTGGATGAGATGCCAAATCAGTCTCATTTTAAGCCGATTCAGTGCACCGTTCGGCAAGATCCGTTAGTATCCGCAATTCGCGCACGTGGAGGGCAGGATATCGCGGCAGCGCCCGATTATGGAGATATTCGGACAGTCAAGTTTCATATGCTTAGGACCTCCGACCTAACTGATGAGCAACTCGGAGCAGGATTTGAGGGAACACAGGGAACACTAAAGGCGCTGCAGAGCCCCTTTGTTCAACGTGAAATGTTAAAAGGTTTTAATCAGATTGAGTTTTTCCCGATAAATTCTTTTGGCACCGAGGTTCCAACTTTTTATTCCGATGGTAAGTTCAATCCAGATGCGCGCAACGTCTGGGGTTATATGCCGATCAGTCATTTCTCGATTGATCCATCTCGGGTTCATAACAAAGATAATCCATGGGCTGAGGTTGTAGAGACGATCGATTCTCTTCACCGAGCTGGCTTTCGGGTAGCTGTGGATGTAGTCCCCCACTCCTTTGAAGCGGCAGATGGACAACCCTCTGATGGAAGAGACTTCAAAGGACCGGATATGAACTTCCGGATCCTCGATCGTGACGGCTATTATGCATCGTATAACGATGGTCGCCTGCGAAATTACTCGGGGTGCGGGAATGCATTTCGTTTCGTACCAACACCCGGAAGAAATTACGAACTTAATTCCCTCGAATCGCAGGTGGGTGAAGGTGGAGCTTATTTTCTTCGTTCTATAGAGAGTCTTTTTCGACTGGGTGCAGACGTCCGGATCGATCAAGGGATTTTGATGGGGCGTAATGAATGGGGAGATTTTTCACCTGATGCGAAAGCTTTTTCACTCCTTAGTCGCTTGGCAAATACTTATGGATCGAGGGTTATTTGCGAGTCGAGTGATTGCGGAAAAGATGGCCCAGGAAGCAGTGATTGGATCAGAATTGAACCCTACGCACCAACAGAAATGGTCCACCCCGATTCAAAAATACGAACCCAAGATTTTGGTGCGAGGGAGATAACACGAAACGCCATGGCAGATTTTGCCATCGGTATGATTCGGGAAGTCGCTAATGTGTTGAATGGTCACGGCGTTAGTTACGCAAGGAGTGGCCTTCTCGCTGATTCAAATCGAGTTGTTCCGGTCAGCCCCCATGATGGGTACACGCTCTATGATGATATGAATGAGCGTTTAAAACGGTCTAGATTTCGGGATCAATATTTCTCGAATGCACATGATACCCTGCTGACAGAATCTGAGAAAAAGCTCAACGGAGATCAACAAGAGCAGCTAATTGAGCGGCGGTTGGTTTCATCTGCTGCACTCGGTGTTGAGTTCTTAACTACGTTTTCTCCCGCAACTGAGAGACTTTGGAATTACGGAGCACAGTTTCTCGCCGATCAGACGGGCAACCATAATGCGTATGACCGGCCAGAGTTTTCAAATAGGTCATTTACTGAGGTCGAATCGTGGAGAGATGAATATAGAAAAGCGTGGTTAAAAAAAGAGGAGCTTCGTGAGGAGCTGGGAATCTTCTCTCATTCTCGCTTTCTTGGACACCCATCTCTGCAATACTTTGATGGCTCAGGACAGTGTATGAATCGCGGCTATGACCACGAGGTAAATGCGAGATGGGGTGCAGGACATAGTCCTCAGATACTCTCAGCTTGGTATAGTGGTGAGAAATTTCATAAATCAGATGTGCTTGTTACATGGTGCTCTGGGCCCCGAAAACGAGAATACGATGCGGTGCATCTTCCAAACCCTGGAGTCAGCGAAACCGGGGAGCGATATGTATGGTTGCGTCGGACTGATAGCTCAGCACTTATCACACCGGGTGAAAAAAGTGATATTTTTGAGCCGATGATTGTTAATCAATCAGAAGGAGTCTTTTTCCAAACGGGTGGTGTGCAAGTTTTTCAGAGAGTCACGGAGCGAGAAGCTAACAACCATATCACCCGTTACTGGCAAGAGAGGGGTCAGGCTTAGGAATAGGTTAAAGATTAAAAACCGCGGTGCCTTGCCGTCGAAAGAGATGGCTCAGCGATTGGTCCGCTGAGCCATCATTAGGAAGTCTACGCATAGCGAGATTTCAAAGAACTTCAAACGGCCTTCGGGTGAAGAACTTAGAATGCGTTCTATAGTGGCTTTTCAGGCTAAATTATCGAACTAAGCTTTAGCGCGAACCGTATCGGGGCTGCGATTGAGTCCATAAACCGAACGGACCTTGAAATTGACCTAAATGCTGCTTGGCCGCATCAATTGTTTTTGGATCCACAACTACTGTAAAGGAACAATACCAAGAGGGGCTTCGATCCCCCTCAGAATTCGGAGATAGAGGCAGATACCGAACCTCGCTTGGATCCCACAGAACCACCTGACCCGGATGAAGTACGAAATCATCACTCTCCCAGGTACCAGATTCCGTTGGCTTTATTACTGCGATATGAATGTCCTGCCCGGGCTCACCTGAATCATTCCAGATAGCTCCAAGAATTTTCCCGCCCGCGAGTATGGCCGGATCCTGATTTGAGGCATGATACGCCCTAACGTCACCATACCGCTTCAGAGCATCGGAAACATCCTCTAACCTCTTAAAACCACTAATCATGCACTGACCCTTTTTCTGGATCACATCATAAACTGCGTTAAAATTCGGCAGAGATTTTTGCATAAAAGAAACCTCCTCCAACTCAGGAACAGCACAGGAATACTCAGGGGCACCGATGCTCTCAAAACTGAGATCGGAAACATCAGCTCGTTTTTGCTCAGATCGTTGATGCTCAAAACTGGTATCGCTATTCCCCAACATATCCTTCACCTCACCGAATTCGGCAACCTAACAAATGGAATCCCTATCTAAAACGGCAGACAGGGCGCGCACTTTTGACCGTCTTTACAACCACCTCTTAATCACCACTGCATTTTTCCATCAGGGGAAGAGTGCTGATGTAGCAAGCTTTGTATAGCACCCTTGCGGCGCAATCATACCACAAAAAACTGTGACCGAAAGTGTTTTATTTCAATCAAAAAAGGAACGAGCCGTTACACTCTTTCTCTCGCCCATATTCGATTTAATCACACAATTTATGCTTTAATGCTAGAGGAAGACACCACCCCGCAAATTCACACAACTCCCATGTCCACTCCCCCTGAAAAAACTGCTGAATCTAACCTCTCTTCAATCCTCGACTCTCCCGTACCACCTCGAGTAACCATCATCACTGCACCCGATACGCTGCGGCGCTCTCAGGCAGTTCGCCAATGCGAGGAGCGATTTAGCTCACGAGATGCTCGATGTGTCATTAGAGCACGTGAAACCTCTCTAGAATCTATAAAAACTGAGCTCTTTTCATCTTCTCTTTTTGGAGCAAATCACTCTCTCATCATCGTCAAATGTGCGCATGAATTACCGACTGCTATAGGAAAAGGATTGCGTCAGATACTGACAAAAAATGAGCAACTAACCCCTATTATCTTTGAGGGAGAACCTCTTTCAGCTTCACATCCTCTTACTGCTATTGCAAAAGATGTCGGTGTCGTTGTTGCGTTCGAGGAACTAAAGGATGTCGCACTGTATCGGTGGATTAGGCTTGAGTGTAAAGCTCGCGATATAGGGAAAATTGAGGATGAAGCGGTGGCGATGCTCGCGCAAGGGGGTGAAGGATCACTCGACCGCATTTCTCAGCTTATCGAGATCTGCTCACTAACTCTCGACCCAAGCCAACCGCTAACAGCGAGTATCTGTGGCTCGATCATTCAGGTGCCTTCAACTTCAAAGGAGTTCGCGCTCATTGATGCACTAACCTCTCGTAATCGAGCATCCGCAGAGGCTCTCCTTGTGACTCTTCTTATCTCTGGTGTAAGCCCATTTCCCCTTTTGAGCCTGATCAATAAAACTTTTAGTAATTTTTTAGCGATTCATTCCCTGACCTCGCGACGGGTTGATGAAGGAGCGATTCAGAAATTACTCGGTATGCAGCCATGGCTCTTTCGAAAGCAGAGAGATATCGCAATTCGGCTCAATCCCTCTTTCCTACGAGCGGCATATCGGGCCATCATAGCGGCGGATAGCAAGATGAAGAATCGCTCTCTCGGTCCCGATATCGTACTCAGTGAATTGGTGGCAAAGCTGACGTCGTAACCGGTATAATCCTCTTCACCCACCGCCGATCTAGACCCTTTTGCAAAACGGAAACATCTCCATGATGCCAGAAAAATTTCGACACATTCTTGAAAGATTGAGCAGTCTCCTTGTGATACTCATCCTATCACTCGGTGGCTGCACTCCCGTAATGCCGATGTCATCACGATTACCTCTAAAGAAACAGGAGCAATATCGTGGATGGGATTTTCTTGCTGATAAGCTCGCTACCGATGGGATACCTCCTGCGCTTCTTACTCAGGTGTTCGGCGATCCACGTTTTCCTGCCCGTGAAGCAGTTCCGTTTCGGTTAGCGCCTCAGGAAACTCATGACATGTATAAGGGTGTTGTTTCCTATAAGCGCTCAAAGCGAGCTGCTGAATTTGTGCGCCAACACGAACGATACTTCGCTAAAGCGCGCCAAAGATACGGCGTAGATGCTCCCGTTATCGCTGCTATTCTCGAGATTGAGACGAGACTTGGGTCTTATCTGGGAAGAGAGCTAACTATTAATCGGTTGGCTCGGGTTGCCTCTGTTTCAGAGCCAATTAACATCGATTGGAACTATCGCCGACTTGCATCTGTGGATCCAACAGTTACCCGAGAGGCGGTTGCAAAGAGGGCGCAGTATTTAGAAACCACCTTCTATCCACACGTCGTTGCGTTCTTCCAGATGGTAATGCGAGATCGCATCGATCCATTTGAGCTGCGAGGATCTGAAGCAGGTGCTTTTGGAATGCCTCAATTTATGCCTGAGAGTTATTTAAAATATGCCGTTGATGGCGATGGGAATCGAAAGATATCGCTCTTCTCGCCCGCAGATAGCATAGTCTCAGTTGGTAATTTCTTATCCGCAAATGGATGGAGCGAAGATGCATCAGAAAATAAAAAACGCTCCGTCATTTGGCAATATAACCGAAGCGAGCCGTATATTGACTCGGTCTTGGGGCTTGCAGAGATGATCCAGCAACGATTGCGGAATTAAGTAAGATGCAATTTTTAGATGTTGTGGATCACGTATGAGGCTAACCTTTTTTATCGTCAGTACTCCAGGTCTCGAAGCAATCACTCTCGCTGAGGTACGCGAGCTTGGTTATCCAAAAGCTAGACTCGATGAGGGAGGTGTAGTTGTTTCGGGAACGGTCCGAGATCTTTATCGATGCAACTACCTTCTCCGAACGGCCTCTCGGATTTATCTTCGGCTCTTTAATGGCCCAACGCATCGGTTCCCGGATGTAACGGCTGCTTTTTCGAGAATCGAGCTTTCTGCTTTTGTTGATTCGACAATTCCCATTCATGTCTCTGCGACATCACACGCCTCTACCCTCTATCACACGGGAGCAATTGTGGATGCTGCTCGTGATGGGATCTCAGCGCAAGGATTCGTAACAGTTACCAAGCGGGGGGAGGAGAATGGGACGGCTCCGGTTCTGATCTCAATGCGAATCGTTCGCAACTGGTGCACCGTGAGTATTGATACCTCGGGCGATCCTCTTTATCAGCGAGGCTATAAGGATGAAGTAGGTGCGGCACCACTTCGAGAAACGCTGGCGGCCGCAATTCTCAGGGCCGTCGAGTGGAACCCCACGGTGCCGTTGATAGATCCGTTTTGTGGTGCTGGTACTATTCCAATAGAGGCAGCTTTAATCGCGCGAAAGATGCCCCCGGGAGCGGGTCGCTCGTTCGGCTTTCATCGATGGCCAGGGCTTAATAGGGGAGCCTGGACGAGTGTTGTAGCTGAAGCTGAGTCGGGGATTAATAGCGAGGAACAGCTTACAACACTAATTTCAGGATCAGATATTGATCCAACCGTGGTGGGGTATGCTCAAAGAAATGCGGAAAGAGCAGGGGTAAGCGATAGTGTCTCATTCTCGATCCGAGATGCTCGCGATCTTCGACCAGCTCCTGGAGCTTTTGTTATAACTAATCCACCGTTTGGTGACAGATTAGAAAATCGTTCTTCGGTTAAAACACTCCTGAGTCGTTTCGGTGGGCTGTTTCAAGAACGAGCGGTTGGCTCTCAGTTCGCAATTCTTGCACCCGCAGGGACGGCTGCTCCCGCAGCGATCGGGGCCCCCGCCACCGAGAAACTGACCTTTCTTCATGGTGGAAAGCGGGTGATTTTGTTTACCGGTGCTGTGAATAGCGATCCCCACACTATTGAGTGATCCTCTTCTTGATCTCAAAACATCTTAGAGAGGAACCCTTTTCTTATCGTTAAAGGTATCGCCCTAAATGAGTGAAAAAAAATTAATTCTTGTTGTTGAAGATGATAATACGAGCCGAACCGCCCTATGTGCGATGTTGGCAACGCTGGGCTACGACTACATCGCTTTTAGTGACCCCTGCGAGGTTATCGAAAAGCTTAACGGTCGACCTATAGACCTTGGACTTATCGATCTGATTATGCCCCAGATGAGCGGGCTCGATCTTTTGGAGAAACTGCGACAAGTAGAGCAGTACCAAAATGTACCTTTTTTTATCGTTACCGCTCGCGATTCAGAGGATGATGTGCTCGATGGCTACAAGCACGGAGTCGATTACTACATCACCAAACCCTACACAACAAAACAGCTCCGCTACGGCATTAACCTTTATCTCTCTGAGGATAAAGAGAATTCAAGCTCTGAATCCTAACACCATTATCGTGTCACACCGTTTCTAGTCCGAAACGGGGAATTGTCAAAAATGTCGGTCTCATCCACCGACATCTCCCAATTTTACCCGACCTATTCTCTAAAAAGAAAAAGCGTTGTACAAAGAAGGTCATGATAATCGACCCGTCTTTTTCAGTCCCTTCCACTCGCCCGACCAATGCGCCCTTCATTGTGATTGAAGGAATCAATGGTGGGGGTAAATCGACCCTTATAACTGGTCTTATCGAATGGCTTTCTGCGCGAGGAGTTCCCCATCTTCGTTCTCGAGAGCCGGGTGGTACACCTCTTGGGGTAACTCTCCGCTCCCTCTTACTATCGAGTCCCGAGCCGATTGTACCATTAAGCGAATTATTCCTTTTTCTTGCTGACCGAGCTCACCATGTTGCAACGGTGATAGAGCCCGCTCTACGGGACGGTATAACAGTTATATGTGATCGCTTTTTCTATTCGACGATTGCGTTTCAGGGATACGGTCGGGGTCTTGATTGCCCGCGCCTTCTTGAAATGAATCGATTGGCAACAAACGATCTACGACCCGATCTCGTGATTCTGCTGGATCTACCGGTAGAGGATGCGCTGCGTCGCGCTCAACACCGAAATTCAGCAGATGGTGCCGAGCGTGATAGCTTTGAGGCGGAGGAATTGGCGTTTCACGAGCGCGTTCGCGATGGATTTTTAGCGCTCGCAAAAGAGCTTCCTGAGCCATTTCTAATTCTTGATGCACGCCAAGAGCCCGAAATACTTCTAAAACAGGCTAGCCAAGCGATCTCATCTCTTTTGCGCTGTGACTAAAGCAGCGTTATAATTAAGAGCTAGATCCATAGTCTGGGTCACCATCAGAAATTTTTTTACCCGACTGAATCCCTCCGAACGTGACTCAATGGTCAATTTATCAACCGACCAGCGTACTCCGCCGCAATCTCTCTCCGCTCTTCGGCGGCTGGTGCGACAACGACGTATTCCCTCTGCAATGATTTTTCATGGTGAACGAGGGATCGGAAAAGGTGCGGCGGCTCGTCAGCTTGGGACAGCGCTCCTTTGCACTCTCTCAGTCGATGAAAGGGGAGATGAAGAAATTCTCGGCTGCGGTAATTGTCACGGCTGCTCTGTGATTGCTGCGGGTAATCACCCCGATCTTCACTACCTAGATCTCGCCGATTCTGAAAGCTGGACTACCGCTTCGTTTCGATCTTTTCTCTCATCACTATCTCTTAAACCTTTTAGTGGCGGTTCTCGCGTTATCATTTTTGATAATGCAGAGGCGATGTCTCTTCAATCAGCGAATGCTCTCCTAAAATCGCTCGAAGAGCCGAGACCGGAGAATCACTTTATTCTAGTCAGCGCGGCACATCTAAAACTACCCCAGACTATACTCTCTCGATGTCAGCCTTTTTATTTTGCGCCACGATCGGAAAAAGGGGGAGTTTTCCACGGCCAAGAGAGCTCATCTAATGATACTTTGCTTCATGCGATGGCTGATGGATCGTCAACGATTCAAAATATGTTGCGAGAGAACAGCGAGCTGTTTGAAACAGTGCGCAAGGCCGTCGATAGCTCAATCGAAGGCGGTTCTGCTGAGGCGGTGCTCCGAGGTCGCGAGTTAGCGCAAAAAAAGGCCGATATTTCGCTAATTTTAATGATCCTTCAACGATATCTTCGGTATCGATTGATACAGAGCGCCGCATTTCCTGTTGAAAATAATCAAGATCAGAACGGTTCACAGCGCCGTCTGGCACAAGCTCTTACTAATGCCCTAACTGCAGAGCGGCTCATACTCGAGCGAAATCTTGCATCGGCAGCGGTCCTCTCGGCAGTGCTCGATGGATTAACCTCTGATGCATCCCCCCCGCGATGGGCTTCAAACAGAGAGCTGCTTCTATCAACGTATACGTTGTAGATAGTCACTTTTTACTTAATCGATACGGTTCATTAATTAACAAGCTAAGGAGTAAGATCATGACTGAAACAAATCAACCAACAGATGCTACCGAACAACACTTTGCCTCAATCGATGACTTTATGAAGATAGAACTGCGGGTCGGGCAGATAGAAGCGGCAGAGCGGATCCCGAAGTCAAAAAAATTGATTAAGCTTGCGGTTTCGTTGGGAGAGACATTTGGAACTCGGCAGATTTTGGCTGGAATTGCGTTGTTTTATGAGCCCGAAGCTCTTATCGGTCGGCGTGTGGTGGTTGTTGCAAACCTAAAACCAGCGACGCTGATGGGTCTTGAGAGTCGAGGAATGCTTCTTGCAGGTTCATCTGACGATGATTCTGTGCTCGCAATTATTGAACCAGATGCTTCGCTTCCTCTCGGTGCACGGGTACGGTAAGAGAGATTCTCGCTGCTCGATAGTTGATGGAATGGTAGTAGGTATGTCGAGGGAAGATCGTATGAACAGCTCTGAAGAGATTCATCTTGTCGATACCCATGTTCATCTTGATGCTACAGTTTTTGCTGATGACTGTGACGCGGTCATCGGTAGAGCGAGAGAGCTCGGGGTAACTCGTATGATCACCATCGGCTCAGGATATGGGATTGAATCAGCAGAGAGAGCAATTGCGATTGCCGAGCGCTATCCTGAATCGGTGTGGTGTTCGGTTGGGGTACATCCACTAGATGCATCTCTTCCTCACACCGACGAGCTGTTAAGTGCTCTTGAGGAGCGCGCCCGCCACCCTCGCGTAGTTGCAATTGGTGAGGCCGGAATCGATCTTCATTGGAATAAAGATCCGTTGCCGATTCAGGAGAGATGGTTTATCGATCAGATTCAGCTTGCTCGGCGAGTTCGGAAACCGCTCATCATACACTCTCGAGAGGCTGGGGAGCGGTGCATCGAACTCCTGCGAGAGTATGGTGCCGATGAGGTTGGAGGAGTCTTTCACTGTTTTGCGGAGGATGCCTCATTTGCGATGCGACTGCGAGATTTGAATTTTCTCGTATCGTTTACCGGAGTGCTAACCTTCAAAAAAGCTGAGCTTACTCGATCGATAGCGGCGAGTATTCCGCTCTCGCAAATTATGATTGAGACCGATGGGCCATATATGGCGCCTGAGCCTCACCGAGGAAAAAGATGCGAGCCTGCATTTACCAGATATACAGCCGAGTGTCTCGCAGCAACTCATCGCGTATCGCTCGAAGAGCTGGCGGCAGTGACATCCCGAAATGCAGAGCGGCTTTTTGGGATTCCGAGCTTAAAAGCTGATGAGGCGAGGAATTAATAGAGGAAGCAACGAGCGATGGAAGATACATTACTGAGCCGAGAAGCGGCGGGGGTGCTACACCTCACCATCAATCGACCAAACGAGAAAAACGCTCTCAATCGATCTCTTGTTCGTTTGTTGCATGATGAAATTAATAGAGCAGCTACAGATCCTGCAATTCGGGTGATTCTCCTCTCTGGTGCTGGGGAAGCAGCATTTTGCGCGGGTGCAGATCTTCAGGAACTTGCCGCACTCTCATCGACCGCTGAACGGCGCGACTTTTTTGGAGCAATCGGTGCTCTAATCGGGGCATTTACCTCGTGTGCGAAACCAATTATCGCTAAAGTTAGGGGCTATGCACTCGCGGGAGGATGTGGATTAGTTGCTGCTTCAGATATCGTTGTTGCTTCCGAAGATTCGCTCTTTGGACTCCCTGAAATCCAGCTAGGGATAGCACCCCTCATGATCTTAGCACCTTTGTCTCGGTGCATAGGACACAAAGCGCTCGCTGATCTTGTCCTCACCGGTCAGCGTATCGGCGCGGAACGAGCACTGGCACTCGGTCTTGCTTCTCGAGTAGCGCCGAGCGAAGCGATAGATTCGGTTGCCGAAGAAATTGTGACCCGAATCGCGGGCTTCTCTCCTCAAGCTGTCTCTGTTGCAAAGAAAACCCTTTGGACCGCGCGCGATCAAGAGCTTTTTAATTCACTTGAAATTCTCGCTGATCGTATCGGTATTCTTGCGAGCTCCGAAGAAGCGCTTGAGGGTATCTCTGCATTCCTCGAAAAAAGGAGCCCTTCATGGAAACGCTAGATCTTTCTTTTGGTCCGTTTCGGGTGAAAGAGATCGTCTTTGGAAGATTTCGCCTCGATGGCGGAGCGATGTTCGGCTCGGTGCCTCGGGCACTCTGGGGAAAGCTCATCCCACCTGATGACTCAAATCGGATTCCGATGGTGGCTCGTAGCCTTGTTGTCGAGACGACCGATCGGGTGTTTCTCATCGATGCCGGACTGGGAGATAAGATGTCCGACAAAGAGCGAGCGATTTATGAGATAAACAATAGTCCGAAATGGGAACAGAGCGTAGATCCGACCGATATCATCCTCACCCATCTTCATTTTGATCACTGCGGCGGAATTAGTCGATGGATCAACCCAGATGATAAAACTATTGCGCTTACCTGGCCAAAAGCGCGAATTCATATTCAGGAAGCGAATATCGAAGCGGCCTCTTCTCCCTCGATAAAGGAGCGTGCAAGCTATCTGCGCGAAAATGTCTCAGCACTTTCTTTAACTGAGACGGTACGGCACAGCGGATTTCAGGAGATATCATCCGGTATAACGGTTCATCGGGTAAATGGTCACACCGACGGAATGCAGTGGGTTGAGATTCGCTCCGGTTCCGATGTTGTACTTTTTCCCTCTGACCTAATCCCAACATCAGCTCATCTTCATCCCGCCTACACCATGGGATACGATATGAATGCTCGCGAAGTCCTTCGCGAAAAACGGGATTTTCTCACTTATGCAGCCCGACACGAGGCAATCGTCGTATTTCAGCACGATCCAGTGCGAGCAGCTTTGCGGATATTTGAGCGAAATGGCACTTTTGTCGGTGAGCCGATCTGATGAATTGACCGAAAAAAGTTCAACTCACACCAAACTGCTAGCATTTTTTTGGGTCGCAATTAACGCAACTCCTACCGAATCATCTCCCGCATAAATTCACCCAGTCGCGAACCCTCTATTTCCATAAGTTCACTAGGTGAACCAAACTCCTGCAATTCTCCCCGCTCAAGCACCATGATGAAATCAGAATCGATCACGGTTCCGAGGCGATGTGCGATGACAACAACGGTAGATTGCGCGAATTCGCGCCGAATAGTCCGTTGGATACATGCGTCGGTCTCGACATCAATTTGCGCGGTTGCCTCATCGAGTACGATGATGCGGCTTCCGCGAAGGAGTGCGCGTGCCAGACACAGTAATTGGCGCTGGCCAGAGCTCAGATTGGATCCCCCCTCTTGAAGCTCAAAATCAAGCCCTTTTGGTAGCGATCGCACAAAGCTCTCTAACTCAACACGAAAAAGTACAGACCTGATTTCATCATCACTCGCCAGGCCAAGGGGATCGAGAGCCATCCGAAGTGAACCGGAAAAGAGAACAGGTTCCTGCGGAACGATTGTGAGCGCGGAGCGGAGTGCGGCGAGGGAGAGCGTCGAGGTGTTTACTCCATCTATCTCAACATGCCCGTTGCTGATATCGACCAGTCGGGCGAGCGCAAGAATTAGAGTGCTCTTTCCTGAGCCGGTTCGACCAATGACACCGACCCGCTTTCCTGCGGGGATGGTGCAAGTTACTCGATTCAGCGCGGGCGAAAGCTCTGGTCGATATCGCACCGAAAGATCGTGCAGCTTTATCTCTCCGTGGAGTGGCCAATCAGGAGGTGGAATGACTGCGGATCGCGACTCGGGCGGAGTTGATGCGTAATAGGTGATACGCTCGTACGAAGTGAGATGGCTCTCAGCCTGAACAAGAGAGCGAACGAACCAGTTCATCGAACCGCTCACATTGATCGCGTAGGTCAATAACAGCCCCACGAGTGCCGTTGGTATTGCTGATGAGGGAGTCAACGATACTGCTACACCGCCAGCTAGAACAACAACGGCTGCAAGAAATTCAAGACGCAATCCGACCCACCGAGCAGATGAGGTAAGGGTGAACCATGTACGCGCATGATGATTAAGCATCGAATCAAGTCGACGGGTAAATGCTCGCACTAGTCCACTCGATCGAATCGTATCAACACCATTTAACGACTCTGCGTAGTGAACAAAAATCGGCGAGCGAGCGATTGATTCAAGCCGCTGAGCTTCACGACCTGTTGGACGTATTTTCTTCTGGATCCAGAAGTAGGATAAAAAGAGTGGCACCAAGACAATGACTGTGCGCGGATCGATAAATAGAAGCAATCCGCATACTACTACTACCTCGAGGGCACAATGAGTGCAATCGAGAAGGGTTCGCGGCAGATACACCTCAATCGTCTCAAGATCACGACTAAATCGATTGAGAATACGCCCTACAGGATTTTCTTCGAAGAAACGGAGCGGGGCCGCAAGTATGCCATGTAAAAGGGCAGAATGCGCCGAAACACCTGCTCTCAACCCAGCAGAGAGAAAGAGATACCATCGCATAAAATGGAAAAAGGCGAGAAGCAGTGCAAGGCCGCAATAACCACTTATAAAGAGATATGCAGAGGAGATCGATCCTCGGGAATACGAGGCAAGCCACAGATCGGTTGTAAGCGAAACTGCGTGTCGACCAACGAGCATCACAATCAGAAGCACTAATAGACCGCCCGGGGCAAAAATTTGTAGATACTCAAAAACCACACGGGGAGCGATTGCTCCAACCTCTCTCTCCTCTCCAGCGATCACCGATTGGGTTGATGTATTTTCAGACGATAGCTGTTTACCGTTTTCCGGAGAGACACCTGACTCATCCAACGGCTGATCTTCATTTTTTTCAGGAGCAACCGCTCCTCCTGTCGCCATCTCCTGATGCACACCAACGAGCTCTGAAAAGCGGCCTCCCTGCTCTATTAAATCGCTCGGTGTTCCATCCTCAATTATAGAACCGTTCTCAACTATTAAAACACGATCAGATCTCAGAGCATATTCAAGCCGATGAGTGACAAGAACTCGTGTTGTCCCGCAAAGCTCCTCTTTGATCAAGCGATCAAAGACTGCATTTGCAACCGCAGGATCAAGCGCGCTCAATGGATCGTCGAATAGATACATCTCTGCTTGCGCATAAAATGCCCGAGCAAGAGCTATCCGCTGCCGCTGGCCTCCTGAGAGATTTACCCCTCTTTCGCCGATCTCCGTTGCATCCCCCTGTGGAAATGCGAAAAGATCTAGATCGAGGCAACTTGCTTTCAATGCTCGATGATAAAGCAATTCATCGAACGGGCGACCTGCGAGGATATTATTTCTAATCGAATCACTCACTATCCACGGTTGTTGTGAAACGTATCCTGGAGCGGCGTATAACTCTACAGACCCGGTGCTCGGAGGAAGCTCATTCAGCAATCCAAGAAGGAGAGCAGTTTTCCCGCCACCCACGCTCCCAACAACAGCAATTAATTCGCCTTTTCTGACCGTCAATTCCGGAATAGTTAGCGCAACCTCTCCCTGCTGCCACTCGAATCGGGCCTGAGCAATCCGAATCGCCACATCAATACCCTCAACGACTCGCGGCCCACCATGCTCACGTCGTCCGAGGAAACGCTCGATCCGTCCAAGTGAAATAATCGCCTCAATCGTATTTGCTATCGTGTCAGGCAGAGTGTTCAGTGTCATTCGCAATAGAAGTATTAACCCCATTGCGGGGAATACGGTCGATGGGGTTAATTCACCACCACGTGCGGCAAACACACTGAATGTGCCAACGAGCGCAAGCGGTGGCCCCATGTTTGACACGAGCCCCGCTACACTCGCTAGCCGATTAATTCTCCTGAGTCCCTCGACCTCCCTTTGACGTAGGGTGGAAATACGCTCCTGAAGTGGCTCTTCCCACGCCTGAAATTTCACCATTTTGATATGGCTCAGAACCTCCGCAGTAAAGCCGACTCGTTTATCAACAAGACGCAAAACCTCCCTGCGAATATTATTCTGCTGTCTTACGAGAAGAGCCGAAACACCTACCAAAAGGGCGAGAGTGAAAGCACCAACTAGCCCTGAAACTCCGACGAATCTATAGAGAAGAAATAGCGCAAGAGAGAGCTGAAGCGGTTGATACCAGGTTGCATGAAGAAGACATCCCCACGACCAAATCTTGTTCGCATCGTTTATCATGAGACTCATGATATGTCCCGATGGAGAATCACGACGTTCCGACCTCGCTAATCGCATCGCTTTTTCGAAGATAATAGCCCGAAGCGAGGTCTGCATCTTGGCCGCCGTGCCGACCTGATTAAAAAATAGATGATGAACGGAGATAGTCGAGAGAGACGCACTGAGGAAAAGTGCGATTGAACACCCTAGCGAATAAATGGTTAGGGGAGAAAGGCTAGTAAAAGAGGCGATGACAAAAACAAACGATGGAAAGGTCGTCACCCGCCCTTCGAGTGAAAGAAGTAACTGCCGCAAAATAAGAGGGCTCACAAGTCCTATTACTAGCAGGCAAAGGGAGAGAAAAAATACTTTTAGCAGTTCACGATGAACACTATTGAGTAGAGCAAAGAGCAAACTATAGGCTCGCTGTGGAGCTTGTTTAACCAAAGCGTTTTTCAACCTATCTAACTGCTCGACCGCATCAAAATCGGGGGGAAGATCTAGAAGTGTTTCAGCTGTAAGAGCCGTTTTCGTATTCCGATGAACGAATGGACCTGTCCAGAGGAAGAGGAGGCGCGAGACGAGGGAGGGGCGGTTACTCATTCGTGAAGGGTATCATATAATCAGCTCGGCAACTATTCACCCCTTTAATTTCCAACGACCTCCCACAACCCCTTAGGGGTGGCGGGCGAAAGCCCGACGGGGGGAGACAACTAACTATTCAGCAAAAAACTGCCGACGAGCGTTTAGCGAGTC